>JAEEGL015871998.1_pt1 | contig 60682 bp, 49 predicted proteins | sample 9134231 | NCBI WGS metagenome assembly JAEEGL01 (sample SAMN16246548, study PRJNA631951) | gut metagenome | biome: gut microbiome; feature: rumen; material: fiber-attached | host: Bos | place: Iran: Karaj | collected 2018-10
GTATCCAGAAAGCTATAGCTCGTTGTTGCATCATAATGCAAAAAGTCCTCAAAAAGCCTTTCTGCCTCCGGTCCACGAAGTCCAAGATGTCCGCACATCTGTACCCATTTACGTCCATCTTCCAGTTCACTTTCACCAAAACTTGCGAGCAGATGCCTCTGTGAATAGATCGTATATAATAAAAACCCTATATTTTTAACATCATCATAAGACAACGTTAATTTATCGAGTTTTTTATACCACAAATCATCCTTTACGTCATCAAACGTCAGATCATCGTTTATCTTCATGCTTCGGCTTAAATAAGGCAGATAGCTTTCAAGAGCAGTGCCTTTAATATCACCGTTCGTGATCATATATGTATATCTTCGACACAACGTCCAAACAAACTTTCTGTATTTCTTCTTTTCATTGGATTGTATCAAATGCGATACACCCTGTGCAGCGAAATCAACCAGCATTAGAGTACCATTAATGATAAACTCATTTTCTATTTTCGTTGCTTCCCTCATGCTTTCAAGTTTAACACTGTCGTTTGCTATGAGTTTCTCAAACAGACTCGAGTTTTTCCGATATCGCTCCAGTTTTTTGTAATCATGATTTATGGCAATATATTGCCCAAAACGGATGGCAACATCATCGATCAACGGCCTGTTTTTTTCTATCGCATAAGCAAAATCTCCGATCATTGTATAGCCATGGGTTATAGACTCTGTCAATACTGTTTCATTTGTCCTTACGATCTTATTCTTTACTGCTGTTACTATATCATTCATTTCCGTTCTCCTTAGCCATGCTTAAAATATTCGAAAGTTCCGATTCCAACGGAGCAAGCTGCTGTTGTATGTTAGTACGATTTTGAAGCTTGGCTTGCATATTATCGACAACCTGCTTTCGAAGATCATACACTTTCTTCCTAATGCTTGTCTTTGCAACATTCATCCTATCTAAATATGTTCCCTTAATGCGATTCACATAAGCTTTTCTCTGTTTTTCATTTTTTGCAGCTTTAGCATCCGAAAAGATATCATAAGCCAAAAATCCAACATCGGCTGCAACGCCAAGTATCTTTCCCACAGTTTCCGCAGATACTTTTCCGACTGTTTTTCCCGCTTGCTTTGCAGTCGTTTTTCCTGCTTGCTTTGTAGCTGTTTTCTCTATTGTTTTGGTTTTCTTTCCGACCTGCTTCAGCTTGCCGACCAGTTTAGAAAAAACTCCGGTCTTTTTCGTTTCCTTAGCACCTTCTGCCACAGCTTTCCCACTATTCTTGGTTATACCGTTTATAAATTTATTTGTACTCTCAGCCGTCTTGGAGCCAAGTTTTAAACCGCCTTTTTTCTTACCTTTCTTCTCTTTATCGTAGCCGTTGAATATCCCTTCAACATTTTCCGTTCTCACATCGTCGCTCTGATCAGTAATGTATTCACCCCATTCGTCGCAAAACCACTCAATTTCGTTTCGGATCTCTTCAACCCTTTCATTTTCAAAGTCTTTAGCATGCTTTTTTGTGATCTCATCATCTTCTTTCCTAAGATCCTCTGAAAGCTGATCATATCCTTTTTTAAACAATTCATCAATCTTATGGAGCATCTTATCAACACGCTCATAAAGTTTACTTCTGCGCTTTTCAAATTCCGATTGTTCCTTATTGATTTCCGCCGAGTCACATTTTTTGTCTTCCTCGGTTTTTATCTCCCGTATAAACTTGCTGACTGTATCTGCTATAGTTCCGCACTTGAATGCAAGAACGTTCCTTTCGTCACAAAACTTGTTCAAGCAGTTCACAAGTTCACCAAAATGACTTGCTGTTTTAACCTTATCCTCTTTCTCTTTTTGTTCACAGCCAAAGCTTTCCAGGTATTTCTTTGCGCTTATAAAACACATCTCGTAAGGATTATTTATACCAAGGTTATCTATCACGCCCTGCAATGTATCGATCGCTTCATCCTTTTGATTCACGAAATCAACTCCCGAAAAATCCATCTTGTTTACGCAAAGTATGATCTTGTCGGCAACGCCTTCTCTGGATGCTATAAGCTTATAGTCGGGCGAAGTTTCGTCATCCAAAAGAATATCTGCTGTTGTGCAAAAAACGATCACATCCGCTTTTTCATAGGTTTCTCTTGCCTTTTCTTCATGCTCAGGAATGTTGGCATAGAGTCCCGGAGTATCTACAATACTTAATCCGTTGTAATCGTAATAGCATATCTCATCGGTCGTAGGCTCTTCACCGATCTTTATATCATCTCTCTCCGTCAGACCTTTTATGATCGAGGATTTACCTGCGGAATAAGGTCCAGCAAAGACGATCCTTACCTTGTTTTCTTTGGCCACATCATCGTATTTTTTTCTGAACTCTATATAGTTTTTTTCGTATTCGGTATCCTTGGTGATCTTTCCCAATTCATCCACGATATCCGCTATTCTGTTTTTGTACGTTAATACATCTATCACCTTTAAGCCTCCCCACTAAATTTGGCATAGTCTTAAACTCGCGCATTAAGTCTTTTTTTTTCGTTTGAAATTCGTGTATCTCGTCTGTCCGTTGTTTAACTTCTTTTTCAATGGCTACCCCGTAATCGCGTTTCAATTCGGCTATAGCGGAAAGCATTGCTTGAGTAACACTTTTATAAACCTCTTCGGTACGTTCTTCCTTGACTTTGTTTTTGTCTTTAATAAATGGAATAAGCTCTGTCAGTCCGAATAACCCCCCGACTCCTGCCAGTACTCCGCCGACCGAAGCCCCCACGCCCGTAAATGAAATAACACCTCCTCCGACGCATAAGCCATGTCCGACATATTTAAGGCCCTTAATTACCTCATATCCGTACAGGAGTTTTCTCCCTTTGATCATGCCAACGTTTGATAATACGGGATTCATCCGTGTCATATTGTCAAATATCGGTAACTGTTTCGCGATCTCGACTACACCTTCGGTAAACTCCGGAGCGCTGATCATTTCATCAACAAATTCTTTAAATTCCACGCTTGCTTTATTTGTACTTAGCTCACCGAATCGATCGTATATATCCTCTTTTGAATATCTGTTATAATAAGCCTTTTCGAAATACTCATCGATCCGCTTGTCTATATCTTTTTCCACGAGTTCTTTTGTTTTTTGTATTTCCGCAATCCGAGCATCAAGTGCCTGAAGTTCTTCGTTTTCCTTTGTGATGAAGTCATCTATATCGTTTAACAACAAATTCGTTATATCGTCAAACAAGGCAGCCCTTCGATCAACCAGAGCTTCATCAAACCTTCTCATATATTGTTCCAGTTCCTTAATACCGGAATATCTGACGATCCTACGGTAGTTTAACAATATCCCCATCGATGTTATAAATCCGGGTTTTGACTTCATCATATATCTCAGGCTGTTTACAGCTTCCGGCCATACATATATGATCGGGGCACCGGCTTTTTCAAGTTTTTCCCTTATGGGTTCAAGGAACCCGCTTCCCCCGCGAAATATTTCGCCTTTACTCTTAAGGTAGTCTTTTAGTTTTGACAGTTCATCCAGATAGTATCCCTTATTGTTTACAACAAGGCAAAATTGCTTTTTGCGCCGTATAAGTTCATCGACGAGTTCCGATATCACAGGCGACAAGCTGTCATTTGAAACCACCACGCAAACGCGATCGGCATACCGCAATACATCGTACGCTTTTCTTTCGTCTTCCCGGCCTTTTTCCAATGCTGCACCGAGGCCCGGAGTGTCTACAAGCATCATGCCTTTTCGATAGGTGCCTATGGAGATCTTCGAGCTCCTGTGACCGCCCTTCCCTATGAACTCTCTCATCTTCCCGCATATGGCATGGAGCAATGTGGATTTCCCCGCCTTGGTCTTGCCCATCATCGCAACAGTCGGATAGAAGTCATTTATCATACTTACAGCATGCTTTTCCAGCGCAAGCTTATTGATCAGATCATAGGTATTTTCATCGATAAAACCAATGGCGGCATAGCGTTTATCAATAAGATTCCTTGCCTCATCTATCAGAAAGAACAGTTTTTCTTTGTCCATCCGTGTTAGTTCTGCCAGTTTTTCGCTCTCTGGTTCAAATTGTCTATAAACAAACCTGTTAAGATAATGTTTTATATCCTCCGGATCCTCGCGCCGATCAAATAACCGTCTAAGGATTTCACTGTCGTATTCATCAAAAACACCGTCATAGCACAGGAATCTCTCTACTCTTTTAAACACTTTATTGAACTTTTTGGGTTCTACTTTGCTGATATGAGAACCAAACCACGAAAAGAAGTCTTCAATCTCCTCCTGCTCAACGTCCTCCTTTAGCAAGGCGATATCAGACTTATCTTTTATATATCTTTTCAACATCCTGTATTGCAAGGAATCCATATAGCCGAGTTTGGCGACTATATATCTGTAAACGCTTTCTTCCCTATAGTCCATTTTTTCTCTCCCCAATAACTCTGTTATACCTGTCGGACAAGCTACAAAGCCATTGAATAGTGTACACTTTTATCCATTCCGCGTCAATTCTTGTCTGACAATTTGAGAGCTGTTTTTGCGGTTCTTCATAACGCCTGCCTCCTTCCTTTGGCTCTAATAATCTCACAAGGAGTGAGGAAAAAATTGCACATAAAAAAGATGTCCCCATATGCTGTATAAATATTGAAAACGAAGAACTAAGCGTGTATAATATAGGTATACAGTAAACACAAGTTTAAACACCATGAAGGGGTAGGGAGCTTTCTCTGTTTGTATAATGATAAATAGAGAAAGAGAGGTAACAAAATGATTTGTTTTTGTATTGATGAGTTGACTCCGTGTCTTAAAAGAGTTGACACCGGGGACATAGTTGAAACAGAAGTTATTACACTTACACGTAAGAGCTTTTTGGCTAAATTTAATAAACGAACCGGATGGTTCATAAACTGGTCGCAATTTGATCGAGATGTTATAGTAAAAGCCTTAGTTTTGAAAGGGACCGTTGATATTCAAGGGTTGATAGCTATAAAGGATGACCCTGATGCACAAGCAGTTCATATTTTATGGGCTTGTACTTCGCCCAATAATAATATTTGGCTAAATGGGGAAAAAGAATACACCGGTGTTGGAGGTCATTTATTTGCTATTGCAGGCAGACTTTCTGTAGAACTTGGCTACGGCGGATTTGTATATGGAGAAGCCATGGACGCCGAAATCGAGCAGCATTATATTGCTCATTACGGTGCACAGCATTTTAATTATGGCGATCCGCCACATGAATATCGGATAATCATTTCCGAGGATTCCATGGCCAGAATCATGGAGGAATATACCTATGATGAATCAGGTGAGCAGATCTGAAAAACAAAAGATAGTTGATACATACTTGGAAACGCATGACCCACTTCAACCGGTTATTATTGGTTTCAGTATTCCGGATGCATTTAGATATGCTGCAAGAGTCGGTAAAAGCATCAACGAATTATCTTCGGAGGAGTTACAGCGTTTTTCAACAAAAAAATCAGATTAACTTCAAGTTTCATAAGAAGCAAAAAAAAGGATCAAGCAATGATCCTTTTTTATTCCATATCCTTCTTAAAGTTTTCTATATTCTCCCTTATATCTCCCCCGAAGATTGCGGTGCCGGCGACGATGGTGTCGACGCCTGAAGAGAGGACGGTTTTCAAGTTGCCGGCGTGGATGCCTCCGTCCATTTCGAGGCGGCAGGTGGGGTTCACTCTGTCTATCTCGCGCCTTACGACCTCTGCCTTTACGAGTGTATCTTCAATGAACTTCTGCCCTCCGAAGCCGGGATGGACGCTCATTATGAGGACAAGGTCTGCCTGAGGCACGAAAGGAAGTACTTTCTTGACATCGGTCTCAGGATTGATCGAGACGCCTGCCTTCATTCCGGCTTTTTTGATCTTTTCAATGGTCGCTGCCGTGTCGCGGCACGCTTCAACATGCACGGTGAGCAAGTCGCTGCCCGCTTTTTTGAAGTCGTCTATGTATCTCTCGGGGTCGGTGACCATGAGATGAGTATCGAAAAACAGAGACGTCTGTTTCCTGATGCTCGCGATCACGGGCATGCCAAAGGATATGCTCGGCACGAACAAGCCGTCCATAACGTCCACATGAAGCCATTTGATATTGTTCTCTTCGATGATACGAAGCTGCTCTGCCAGGTGACCGAAGTCAGCGGCAAGCATGGAAGGAGAAAGAATGTTCATCAGTATTTCCTTCTGTTCTTGATCTCATTGTATATCATGACATAGTTATCATATCTGTTCTTGGAGATATGACCGGTCTTCACCTTTTTAAGGACCGCACAGTCCGGCTCGGAAATGTGCGAGCATCCCGTGAAGCGGCATTTGCCATAGCAGTCCCGCATCTCGGGATAATAGTGACAGAGCTCTCCCGCCTCGATCCCCATGACATCAAAGGATGTAAAACCGGGTGTATCGAAGATCCAAGATGTATCGTCTATCCGAAGGAGCTCGGAATGCCTCGTGGTGTTCTTTCCTCGCATGATCTTTTCGGAAAGCTCTCCCGTTTCCATTTTTCTGCTGCCCTGCATGAGGTTCACCAGCGTGGACTTGCCGACGCCCGAAGGTCCCGCAAGAACGGTGATCTTACCTTTAAGCAGTTTCTTAAGTTCTGCCGTACCTTCCTCTTTTTTGGCCGAAATAAAACGGATCTCATAGCCTGAGCCCGAGAATCCGTTTTTAATAGTCTTTATTTCATCCGCAGAGGCAATGTCGGATTTGTTGAAAACCAAGACAGTGGGCACGCCCGCCATCTCCATGTTTACTAGGAAGCGGTCGGCAAGATTCAGATTGGGCTTGGGGGCATTCACGGCAAAAACCAACATGGCCTGAGTGGCATTGGCCACCTCCGGCCGTATAAGAACGCTGTCCCTTTTAAGTATCTCGGAGATCAGTCCCGTCCCGTCGGGAAGAAGGTCAACCGTGACCCTGTCACCAACAAGAGGCTTGACACCGTCTTTTCTGAATATACCCTTGGGCTTGCATTCGATCACACCGTTTTCGGTATCCGCAAAATAAAGTCCGCCGACTCCTTTAACAATCCTTCCCTGCACTATTCTTCAACGACCTCCAGCATAACAGTCTGAGAACCGATATCCTCACCGTCGCAGTAAGCGGTTATATAAGCCTCACCTTCGGAAAGGTTCGAATAATCAACGTCATCGCTTGCAAACTCTCTGTAAAGTCTGAACTCATAAAGGTCGGCAAATGTAGCCCTGTTAATCCTGTAATACTGATCATCGATGCTCGGCTGATCGTAGGAGATGAATATAACGTAACTGTACTCACCCTGCGTTATCTCAAACCATATGGTGGATGTATAGAAATCCGAGCAGGGATTGGGCAGATTTCTCGTATCGTATGAAGCGATAAAGTACGATCTCGACTGTCCGATGCCGGGTGTGGGAGTAAGATCCTCAGGCATAGGTCCTTTGCTTATAACAAGATCGATGGCGCTACCGATGGGTGCGGTAAGGTTCTCCTTAACTCTGGTCATTACAAAGCCGGCTTCGACTTCAGCACTGTAATCCTCGGTAACCTCTCCGAGCTTTAAGCCCGCATCTTTGAGAAGCTGCTCAGCAACCGCGAGGGAACGGTTATAAACATCGGGTATCTGTGTGGGATAATCCGGTGCACCGAGGCTGATATAAAGCAGGATCGTGTCTCCGGAACGTGCAAGAGAACCGTTTCTGGGTTCTGTTCTTGTAACTCTTCCGGCAGCAACACTTTCGCTGTGTTCAAATACTTCTTTAACGGTCAGACCCGAAGCGATGAGCTGATTCTTGGCATCTGCTTCAAGGAGGCTCACAAGTCTCGGTATCGTAACAGGCTCTCCGCCTGCGGAAAGAGTGAGCTTAATGGTCTGATTAGCAAGAACATCGGCGCCTGCCAAAGGATACTGCTTAATGACGGTTCCTTCGGGACGGGATGAGTACTCTGCATCCTCATAGATAATATTAAAGTCCTGAGAGAACGAATGAAGAAGCTCTTCCGCGTCCTCCTTCAAATATCCGTCCAGCTTGGGCATGGATATCCTTGCCACCTGTGTGGGTGTAGGCGAAGCATTGACCTGTCCCGTGATCACGGGTGTAGGTGTGGCATCGGGAGTCTTGTTTCCCGAGAAGCCGAAAAGCTTGTAGAAAAGGAAAGCCGCACCGAAAACAAGCACGATGGCCGCTATGATCGTGATGACTATGACAACTCTTTCAAATTTGGAATCTATTGTATCAATTTCTTCGTATTCTTCGCGAAGCACCTTCCTGCTGTCAACGGGAGCTGCCGCCTGTCTCTCGCGCTTATCGTTGTAATACTGAGGCTGTGCGGGTTGCATTGACGCCTGATTCTTGATCTCGTCGGTCTCTGCGTTTGTGAAGGTCCTTGTTCTGCCTTCAACAGCACTGTTGATGTGCACAAAATCACCGTCGGGATTGGCGATGGATCTCTTGAGATCCACGATCAGATCGGATGCGGAGCTGTATCTGTTCTCGGGATGCTTCTGCATGCACTTCTGAACAACCATATCCAACGAATAAGGTATGGAAGGAACCAGCTCTCTTGCAGGTCTTGCTTCCGACTGGATATGCTTAAGAGCTACCGTAACATCGGAATCTCCGCCGAAGGGAAGCTGTCCCGTAAGCATTTCGTACAGTGTAACACCCAGGGAATAGATGTCGCTGCGCTCATCATAGTAGCCGCCGCGAGCCTGCTCGGGTGAAAGGTAATGAGCGGAACCTACCGCGTTCTGCGTATAGGTGTCCGAAGAAACCACTTTTGCGATTCCGAAGTCGGCAACCTTAACCTTGCCGTCTCGGGAGATCATTATATTCTGGGGCTTGATGTCACGATGGATGATGCCGTGCTCATGGGCTGCTTCCATGCCCTGTGCGATCTGAATGCTTATTCCAACCGCCTCACGGATCTCAAGCCTGCCCTTCTTCTCGATGAATTTCTTGAGGGTAATGCCTTCAACAAGCTCCATAACGATATAATGGAAGCCCTTATCGTCACCTACATCGTAAACGCTTACAATGTTCGGGTGAGAAAGTCCGGCCGCAGATTTTGCCTCATTCTTGAAACGCGAAATAAAACTCTTGTCATTTGAAAGCTCGGATTTTAAAACTTTAACGGCAACAAGACGGTTAAGTCTGGTATCCACCGCCTTATATACATCCGCCATTCCGCCGGATCCGATCTTTTCCTTGATCTCGTATCTTTCGCTGAGTAACTTACCTGTTTCTGTCATATTATCCTCCGGTAAAAAGGAACCCCTTGAGTTTCCCCGTTATATTTCTATAAGAACAACCGAAATGTTGTCTTTTCCGCCGCGTTCATTGGCCATATCGACCAGATTGCCCGCCTTCTCGGCAAGCTGCATTGTACTGTTTCCCAGACAATCCTGTATCTTATCATCGTCCACCATATTCGACAGACCGTCGGAGCACATCAGGATGATGTTTCCCTTCTCAAGGTCGATCTCGAAAAAATCGGGTTCGACGGAAGGCTCCACTCCGATAGCTCTTGTAATGATGTTCTTCTTGGGATGGTAGGCCGCATCTTTTCTGTCAAGTTCACCGTTCTGGATAAGCTTCTCCACCAGGGAATGATCGACGGTGATCTGCCTCAGTCCGTCTTCTTCCGAAAAGAGATAAAGTCTGCTGTCTCCGACATTTGAAACCGTAACGGTATTATGATCCACGACCGCTGTTACAAGAGTCGTTCCCATACCGTTGTATTCGGGAGTCCGGACCGATTCCTCATAAACATGCTCGTTGACGTTCCTGATGATGCTTTCCAGACCTCCGAGCAATGTTTTGTATTTGTTCTCTCCGGCTTCCTTAACGAAATCTTCTACGCAAAATCGCGATGCATGGTCACCCGCCTTATGTCCTCCCATGCCGTCTGCAACTATATACAAACTTGGAAAACCCCCGATGGCCTCATCGCTCCTGAAAATATAGTCCTGATTTATTGCGCGTTGTCTCCCGATATCGGTTAATGCTGCGGATTTCAATTGCCACCCTCCATAAAACTTCTTCTCAACTGTCCGCATGCAGCATCTATATCCGTGCCCATACTTCTTCTAATAGTAACATTTATTCGGTTTTTTTCAAGTATATTTTTAAATTTAGATATATTGTCATCCTTTGATCTGGAAAAGCTTCTTTCCTTGATCTTGTTGACCGGAATGAGGTTTACGTGACAGTTTTTCCCCTTCAGGATGTGCGAAAGCTTTTCGGCACATGCCGCACTGTCGTTTACCCCGTCTATCATGCTGTATTCAAAGGTGACTCTTCTGGATGTCTTATCAAAGAAATAGTCGCAGGCCTTAAGTATCTCTCCCACCGAATACGCCTTGGCAACGGGCATTATGGTCTTTCTGAGTTCATCGTCGGGTGCATGGAGAGAAAGAGCAAGCGTTACGGGAAGTCCTTCCTCCGCCAGTCTGCGTATGCCGGGTACAAGTCCGCAGGTGGAAACGGTAACGTTTCTGGTGCTCAGATTCTTGCCTTTTTCGTCCGAAATAAGACGGATAAACTTGATGACGTTGTCATAGTTGTCCATGGGTTCCCCGCTACCCATGATGACAATGTTGGAAACATTTACATCGCAGATCCTTTCGGCCTCGTACACCTGTTCAAGGATCTCCGAGGGCGTAAGATTACGAACGAGTCCGTCAATGGTGGACGCACAGAACATGCATCCCATCCTGCATCCCACCTGAGAGGAAACACAGACGGAATACCCGTGTTTGTAGCACATGAGAACCGACTCTATGACCTGTCCGTCCGCAAGCTTATAAAGGAATTTTACTGTTCCGTCTTCGGACTTTAAACTCCTAACTTCGGCAAGCTTCGTGATGGTATAACCCTCCTCAAGCTTAGCCCTCAGTTCCTTGGAAAGATTGGTCATTTCATCGAAAGAAGTAACCTTTTTGACATGAAGCCACGAAAAGATCTGCTCTGCCCTGAAGGCAGGCTCTCCTATACTCTTCATCTCAGTTTTAAGTTCTTCAATGTCAAATGATTTGATGTCTTTCATGATCCAAAAAACTCATTCTCCGAGCTTCGTTCCCGGTTCGATCTTAAATCCTCTTAAGAAATCGGCGGAGTCCATGCGCTTCTTTCCCTCGATCTGGACGCTGTTTATCTTGAGTACGGAATTGTCGCAAAGAACATAAAATGCATCGGCATCCGCATCTACAACGGTTCCCGCCTCTGCCTTACGGAATTCGTTCTTCACGTCTTTAACGGGAAGCACGTCCGCATCCCAGATCTTTAAAAGTTTGCCGTTTATATACGTAAAAGCGGTGGGCCAGGGATTGAGTCCCCTTATCAGTCGCTCTATCTTAGCCGCATCGTTATTAAAGTCGATCTTTCCGAGGGACTTGTCTATGGTCGAAACATAGGATGCCTTTTCATTGTCCTGAGGTATCCTCGGTGCCGTTCCCGCTTCAAGCATATCAAGTGCCCTGAGTAACAGCGGTCCGCCGATCTCAGCCATTTTATCGTGAAGGGTGCCCGCAGTTTCCTTGGGCTCAAGGGGGATGTCTTCGGAAATGATCATGTCCCCGGTATCCAGTCCTTCAGCCATATGCATAATGGTGATACCGCTCTTTTCGACGCCGTCGATCACAGCCCACTGTATGGGAGCCGCGCCCCTGTACTTGGGAAGAAGCGATGCATGAACGTTTATGCAGCCGTATTTAGGAAGATTGAGCACAGCAGGCTTAAGGATCTTCCCGTATGCCGCAACAACGATAACGTCAGGAGCAAGGCCGGTGAGAGTCTCAATAAAATCCGGAGCACTTGCCTTCTCGGGCTGAAGCACGGTGAGTCCGTGCTCCAGCGCAAGCTTCTTTACGGGGGTGGAATCAATCTCATGTCCCCTTCCCTTGGGCTTGTCCGTTCTGGTAACAACAGCCGCTATCTCGTGCTTTCCGCTGTCTATAATGCTTTTAAGGATACTTGCCGCTATCTCCGGCGTTCCCATAAATACAAGTTTCATTCCGTCAGCCCCTTTTGATTATTCTTCTGTATTGGCCGAGGTGGATTTGAGTTCACCCTCAAGCTTTTCGATATACATGTGACCGTGAAGATGATCTATCTCGTGGCAGAATGCTCTGGCAAGAAGCTCTGTGCCCTCTACCGTGATCTCTTCCATGTTCTCGTCCAAAGCCTTTACGACAACGTGGTTGGGTCTTGTAACGCAGCCCTGTTTGCCGGGAAGGGAAAGGCATCCCTCATCTCCGGTCTGCTCACCGTCTGCCTCGACAATGACGGGATTGATGAGCACGTAGGGTTCGGAGCAGTCTTCCGAAATGTCAACAACGCAGATCTGTTTGAGGATGCCCACCTGAGGAGCCGCAAGCCCCACTCCGCCCGCATCATACATGGTATCAAGCATGTCTTCTATGAGTATCCGGATCCTCTCGGTCATCTTGTCTACCGGCTTGCACTCCTTGGCAAGAACAGGATCGGGATACTTTCTTATATTTCTTATAGCCATAAAACCTCCTGAAAACGTCGTAACCCGCGCTCAAATGTATATCAATAGCCGTTCATGGGATCAAAGTCCGTCTGATAGGTTATCCCCGCTGCTTTGATCTCATCTCTGTGATTGTCTATCTCGGAGCAAATATCCGTTAGCAGACTATATTCCTGAGTCTTAAAGTATACGACATATCTGTAATTATCGTTTATTTTGGATATGCCCGCAGGCGCGGGTCCAATGCTTACAACCCTTTTATTATCAACTAATCCGCGGAATTTGTCAATGATTTTTGCCGTTACCGATGCAAGGCACGCTCCGCAGGCGGCATCATTTTTCCCGGAGAAAAGGAGCGCCATGATATGCCCCATGGGTGGATAATAAAGGTTGTTCCTGTAGATCAGTTCCTGATCGTAGAAGGAAACATAATCCTGTTTTGCGGCGCTGACTATGGCATAGTGCTCCGGCTTATAGGTCTGGATGATGACATTGCCCTTAAGGCTTGCCCTGCCCGCTCTTCCGGCTGCCTGGGCAAGAAGCTGGAAGGTTTTCTCGGATGCCCTGTAATCCGTGGCATGCAAAGAAAGATCCGCCGCAAGGATGCCCACAAGAGTAACGCTCGGGAAGTCGTGTCCCTTGACTATCATCTGGGTTCCTATAAGGATATCCGCTTCCTCGTTTGCAAAGGAAGAAAGTATCCTCTCGTAGCTCTCCTTGTCCTTCGTTGTGTCCGCATCCATACGGAGCACTCTTGCCGAAGGAAAGAGCTTTTTGACCGACTCTTCTATCTTCTGGGTACCCGTTCCGAAGGCTGCGATATAGGGTGATCCGCAGCTCGGACATTTTTTCGGCATCTCGGTCTCATACCCGCAGTAATGACATCTGAGCTTGCCGTCTCTGTGCTGTGTGAGGGAGACGGAGCAATGGGGGCATTTGATGGCCTCGCCGCATTTCCTGCAGGAGACGAAGCCCGAATAACCTCTTCTGTTAAGGAAAAGCATGATCTGCTCGTGCTTCATGAGCCTGTCTTCCATGAGGCGTACAAGCTCAAGGGAGAATATGGTCTTGTTGCCGTTTTTTAATTCTTCCCTCAGGTCCACTATGCTGACATCGGGAAGGCATGCGTCCTTGGCCCTCTTGGTGAGCTTAAGGAGCGTGTATTCACCGGTCTCCGCCCTTCTGTAGGCTTCAAGGGACGGCGTTGCGGAGCCCAGTACAAGTGATGCTCCCGTCATTTTGCATATCTGCTCGGCAACTTCTCTTGCATGGTATTTGGGAACGCCTTCGCTCTTATAGGCGCCCTCATGTTCCTCGTCTATAACGATGAGACCGAGATTAGCAAAAGGCGTAAAAAGAGCGGATCTCGGTCCTATCATGATGTCGATGCTGCCTTCTTTTGCTTTCAGGTACTGATCGTATCTTTCGCCGTCGGAAAGCTTGGAATTAAAAAAAGCCACCCTGTTTCCGAAACGTTTGGTAAACCTGAGCACCGTCTGAAAAGTCAGTGCAATCTCGGGTATCAGGACGATCACCTGTTTGCCGCTGTTTACGACATGCTGGATGATCTCCATATACACTTCCGTCTTGCCGCTTCCCGTAACTCCGAAGACCAGATAGGTGCCGTTCTTACCTGCCTTCATGTCTTCGATCACTCTGCGGCAGGCCGCCTCCTGCTCATCATTAAGCTTAACGGCCGCCGTCTTCTCTCCCGAAAAACTCTTGTTCCTGTCTATCTTTTCGCTCTTTACTTCGATTATGCCCTGTTTTTCAAGAGATGAGATCGTCGATTGGGAGATGTTAAGCTTTGAGGACACAAGTTCTCTCGGCAAAGTTCCCGCATCCAGAAGCTGGGAAACGAGCCTGACCTTCGCAACGTAATGCTTACGCCGGCACTCTTCAAGAAAGCTTTCCGCTTCCTCTTTTCCGCATGCCAAAGAAAGCTCCGTCTTAACCGCGGGGCGTACGCTCTTCTTCACGGGAAGCACGGTTTTAAGAGCTTCGTTCATGGTGCCGCCGTAATTGGTCCTTATCCATGCGGCAAGCTCGAGCATCCTTCCGTCTATGGATATGCCCGTGGGAACGACATTTTTGATGTCCCTTATCCTGTCTTCCTGAATTTTGGGCACACAAGAAAGACCCACAACGTATCCTGTCATTTCCTTTCTGTTGCCGAAGGGAATGTCGACTTTGGATCCTATCCTGACGGACGCCTGCAGGTCTTCCGGTATTCTGTATTGAAATGTTCTGTCGATGTTCTCGTGAGAGATGTCGACAATAATGTCGGCGTAGATCATTTTACCATTTCATCGTAGAGTTCTTCGTATTTCTTTGCCGAAGCGGTCCAGGAGAAGTCTCTGTCCATGGCCCTTTCGACGATCTTGTTCCATGCCCTCTTCTTGTCATAGAACGTGTTTTCCGCATAACGTATGGTATGCAGCATCTCATGAGCGTTATAGTTCATGAAGGAGAAGCCGGTACCCTTGTTCTCATATTCGTTGTAGGGCTCGACAGTATCCTTGAGACCGCCGGTTTCACGCACGATGGGCACGGTTCCGTATCTCATCGCCATGAGCTGGCTGAGACCGCAGGGTTCAAAAAGGGACGGCATGAGAAGTGCATCGCAGGAAGCATAGATCTTATGCGCTCTTTCCTCGTTGTAATAGATGCTTGCGGAAACTCTGCCCTTATATTTCCACTCGTAGTGTCTGAAGAGGTTTTCGTACTTCTGCTCACCCGTTCCCAGTATAACAAGCTGAAGATTCTCGGCGCAGATCTGCTCGATAACGCATTCCACGAGATCCAGTCCCTTCTGATCGGTGAGTCTCGAAACGATACCCACCATGAACTTCTTGTCGTCGACTTCGAGCCCCAGTTCCTTCTGAAGGTCGGTTTTGTTCTTTTTCTTGTTATCCTTGAAGGTGGTCTTGTTGAAATGATGGCGGATAAACCTGTCGGTTTCGGGGTCGTACTCTCTGTAATCGATGCCGTTCACTATACCCCTTAAGCAATTGTTCCTTGCTCTCATGAGGCCGTCAAGTCCTTCGCCGTAGTAAGGCATCTGGATCTCCTTGGCATACTGCTCGGAAACCGTCGTAACATAATCCGCATAGACTATGCCACCCTTAAGGTAGTTGGCATCTCCGTATGCCTCAAGCTTGTCATCCGTGAAATAATAAGGTGAAAGGCCCGCGATATCCATAACGGTCTTCTTGTTCCAGATGCCCTGGAATTTTAAGTTATGGATGGTCATAATGCTCCTTATGCCGCGGTAGAAATCGCCGGCGTAAAAGGAATCGTGGAGATATACGGGAAGGAGTCCCGTCTGCCAGTCATTGCAGTGAATGATATCGGGACGGAAGTTGATTAAGGGAAGGCTTGAAAGCACCGCCCTGTCAAAGAACGCAAACTTCTCGATATCCTCGTAGATATTTCCGTAAGGCTTGTCGCCGTTAAAATAGAATTCGTTGTCAATGAAATAAAATCTGACGTTATCGATGCAGGTCTCGAGAACGCCCACATACTGCCTTCTCCATCCGAGATCCATGTAAAAGCTGGTTACGAAGGTCATCTTGTCCTTATACTTTTGAGGGATCGCCCTGTAATTCGGCAATATGACACGAACGTCGTATTTATCCTTGTCGATGTACTTGGGCAGCTCACCCACAACATCGGCAAGTCCGCCGGTCTTGATGAAGGGAACGCATTCGGAACTTACGAGCAGAATGTTTTTCATTGTTTAAACTCCTTAACCTTTTCTTTTTATATCTTTTGCAAGTGCGATCATTTCTTTCGCGTTTTCGAGCACTTTTTCGGTGATCTCGGCTCCTCCGAGTATCCTTGCAAGTTCGGACACTCTTTCCTCTTCTCCCAGCTCCCTGATCTCTGTCTTCACGCTGTCGGTGCCCGCCGTCTTCTCGATGACGTAATGTGCATCCGCCATGGATGCAATCTGAGCAAGATGAGTGATACAGATGATCTGATGGCTCGCTGCCAATACTCCCAGTTTTTCGGAAACCTTCTGTGCCGTTCTACCGGAAATACCCGTATCTATCTCGTCGAAGATAAGACTCGGTATCTCGTCCTTATCCGCGAGCACTGTCTTTATGGCAAGCATGATCCTTGAAAGCTCACCGCCGGATGCCACCTTGACAAGAGGCTTGTCGGGCTCTCCGGGATTTAAAGAGATCATGAATTCACAGGAATCAAAGCCATTGGTCGTAAAATCCTTAAGCCTGTCCATAGCACAGGTAAAGCGCGCCGCAACGAAATTCAGACTCTTAAGCTCTTCGCCAATACGCACGGAAAGCATGTCGGCTGCCTTTTTTCTTAAAACGGATATCTTCCCGCAGAGATCGAGACAAACCTTCCGCTCCTTCTCTTCTTTACGTTTAAGCTCTTCAAGATACTCGTCGAAGTTCTCAAGCTTCTTAAGCTTTTCTTCCGCATCGTCTGCGTATTTAAGAACGTCGGCAATACTGCCGTTAAGTCCCGCATATTTCTTCTTGAGACTGTTGATGGTGTCGAGTCTCTCCGAAACTTCCTTAAAGCGATCCGCGGAATTCTCGGAATTGTTGATGTAGCTCTCCGCATCATGCTTAAAATCATATACAAGGGAAGAAGCGTTCTCAAGGATGTCGACAAGTCCCGAAAGCTTTTCGTCATACTGCACGGCCTTCGTCATTATCCTTACAGCTTCCCCTATCATGTCCCCCGCATTGCCGCTTTCCGCGTCGCTGACAAGCTGCAGGCTCTGTGACAATGCTTCCATTATCTGTCTGGAATTGGAAAGGCGCCTGAATTCATCCTCAATTTCCTCGTCCTCGCCTTCCTTAAGGGCGGCGGAACGGATCTCGTTCAGAGCGAACTCAAGATACCCGCTGTCCGTATCCTTGGACATATCGGTATTCAGTGCTGCGTCCAGTTCCTTACGCGTAGCATTCCATTCGGCATATCTCTCTTTTAATTCCGCAAGAAGCTTATCGTTCTCGTCTCCCGCAAACCGATCCAGGATCTTTATATGAGATGATGCCTTTAAAAGCGAATGGTGTTCATTCTGTCCGTGAATGTCAAGCAAAAGAGAGGAACAGTTTTTCAGTTCCTCCATGGAAACGGTCTCGCCGTTTATCTTACATATGCTCTTACCGTTTGCCGTGATCTTTCTGGAGATCATGACCTCCCCGTCATCCGGATAGATGTCATACTCCTTTAAAGCTTCCACCGTTCCTTTCGGCAGGTCGGTAAAGGTAAGTTCTATAAGCGCGTAATCAGCTCCGTATCTGATCACGTCTCTGGAGACTTTTTCTCCGAGAGCGGCATTTACGGAGCCGATAAGTATGGATTTTCCCGCACCGGTCTCACCGGTCAGGATGTTAAGTCCTTTTTTTAATTCTATCTCTGTTTCGTCTATGATCGCGTAATTCTTGACGAACAATCTGCTAAGCATTTGAAGTCCCCCTAAGGCTCACTATTTAGTAACCTTTACTACGCACTCCAAAGTACGCCCGTTCACCTTGGCAGTAACAACCGTGGTTCCTATTTTTCTCGCCGTGATGTTTCCGTTATTGACGTCAACTATGCTCAGGTCCGCGGCATCCCAGCGAACGGTGCCGTTTACTCCGTCAAGATATACCCTGAAGCTGGTATATACCGGTAATTCCACATAGGATCTGCTCAGTCCCATGACCGTGACGTTTATCGTCGCCGTTTTACCCGAGGTGGTGGTAACGGTAACGGTAGTCTGTCCGACGGTATTAGCCGTGATAACACCGTCTTCGGAAACTGAAGCTACAGTATCATTATTTGTTGTCCATGTCAAGTCATCGGTGGATGCCACCGGTTTGATATGCGTTATTATCTTTTTGTTTTCTCCGGGCATCAGTGCGATCTCCGAATCGGAAACCGTTACGCCCGTTGCGGATACGGGATCGATAACATGTATGAAGCAGCGTGCCATCTTACCGGAATTATCCTGGGCAGCTGCGATCACCCACGCATCACCCTTCTTAAGACCTGTTACAACACCTTCGCTGTCAACAAGAGCGATGGAAGTGTCCGGTAAGCCCTTTGCCGTATCCACTACAGAGTAATTGACACCCGTGTAGGTTGCATTCGAAGGAAGCACCGTAGCACTGAGCTTGATGCTGTGACCGACGATGACCACTTCATAGCTGGAGCTTAACTCGATCTTTGTAACCTCGCGAACGACCTCGATCTTTACGTAGGCCTTTGCTTCGCCCTGAGCGGCTTCTACGGTGATCACTGTCTCACCGTAATTCACACCGGTTATCATACCGTATTGGTCTACAGTAGCGATGGATTCGTCATCAGAATACCATTCAAGCTCGGTGTCGGAAACCGTATCTCCGTTTGATATCTGCGCATCTATGGTGACGGTGTTACCGAGTCCAAGAATATAGGATTCGGGATTGACGGTTATCTTGGTTATAAGCTCCTCGACCTTGACCATACAGAAGCCGGTGAAGCCTCCGTCGGCAGATACGCAGGAAACGACCGTATAACCGCCCTTGATACCCGTTACCATACCGGCCTCGTTTACCGTAGCGATGGTGGGATCCAAGGATGTCCAGGTAACTTCGGTGACGGAAGTCTTATCGGGATCGAAAACGGGTGAAAGGGTATAGGTCTCTCCCACGCCGATGGTTATGGATTCATCGTCCAGCTTCATGGACTTCGCGCCCATGAGGACAGTTACCGTACAGAATGCGTTTTTGCCGTTCTGGGTGGCGACCATGATGGAGGTCTTACCGGGCTTAACGCCCATGATACGTCCGGACTGGGATACGGAAGCAACTCCCGTGTCAAGGCTCTTCCATGAGAGGGAGTTCTCCGTCGCATCGGCGGGAGTAACGCTTACGGTAAGGTCGAAGTACTCGCCCACGTTCAGCGTAACATCCGAATAATTCATCTTAACATCGGTAGCCACCTGCTTAACGACTACTTCGCAGAGATCCCAGTATTTGCCGTCCTTCGTCATGACCATGAAGGTGGTCTTGCCGACGCCTCTTGCGGTTACAAGGAGTGTACGGTCCTCGCCCTGTGTTACGGAAACCACCTTGTTATCGAATACCGTGATGTCGATAACGGGGTTGCTCGCATCGGCGGGAAGTATAACATAAGGAAGTCTGTAAACTTCGCCTTTATACATTTCGAGCTCATTTTTGTCGAGCTTGACCGAATCTACACCCTGCAGGATCTTTACGGTACAGAGTGCAAAGAACTCGGGATTAAGGACCGACTGAGCCATGATGGTCGCTTCACCTTCTTTTAAGATGGTGAGCTTACCGTTCGCATCAACGGTAACCACCGAAGGCTTGGATGAGGTCCAGAGCACGCTTGAATCGGAGGCGTTGCCCGGCTCAAGATATGCATATAACTGATATGTCCCGGCTGTTTCGGGAAGTGTCAACGTGTATTCCGAAAGCTTAAGTCCCGTAACTTCCTGATATACGGTTACGTTACAATAGCCGCATACAATGTTGGCGGGGTTGATGGCGGTGAGCACCGCAGTACCGGGCTTCAAGCCTTCGATGGTGGCGGATGTTCCGACATTTATGTCGTCAACGAACTTGAATATACTTTCATCGGAGGATACCCATGTAAGTTCGGTGGAATCTCCGGTAAACTGCGCAATGATGGTCTTGTAATCTCCCACTTCGATCTCAAGTTTCGAAGGAGCAAGAGTAACCTTTGTGGCTGTGTTTTTAACGGTGATCTCGGCATAAGCATTCTTCTCGACGCCGTTTATGATCTGATAAGCTCGAACGGTTACAACACCTTTCTTGAGTGCCTTAACCATGACCGAACCGTAGCCGTTGTCTTCAAGGGTTACGATGGAAGTATCAAGGCTTTCCCAGTAGATGTCATAGTCTCTGTTGGTGCATGCCGCATACAGAGGATAAGTACCGCCGGCATACATCGTGAATTCACTCGATCCGTCCGAAGAAAGTGACGAGTTGCTGATGGACAGATAGTCGATAACATGTACCGTATAAACAATATCCGGAATGGTCGCACTGAGCGAAGGCGGGAACAGGGAATTGTTACTTCCTCCGATATAGTGGAAGGTGATCCTTGCGGTGCCTACGTTATGCGCGGTTATGAGACCCTTGTTGTCAACGGTGGCATACAGTCTGCTGTTACCGTCATAGCTGGTCTGATAGAGCCTCGAATAAAGATCCTGAGGGATATTGGAGTTGGCAAGTACATCGTAGGTATCGCCAACATTCATGTACAATGTCTTATCCTGGAGCGAAAGCATTACAACTACGTCGTATACGACTCTGTTCCTGCTCTCCGTCTCCGTAAAGTTGGTATTTGCAACACCGATGATCTTGTACGTTCCGGCGGTGACACCGCTGAAATTAACGACGCCGCTGTTGTCGCTTATATCGTAAGTAAGACGGGAATGATCGTTCTTGCTTATCTCGGTGAGACCGCCGTTCTTATCGACGATATAGACGGTCCATGTAAGTGTTGTCGCCTTGACCGCGTTGGAATAGATCGTGAAGTGATCCTCAAATACGGTGCCGAGGTCATAGGTCTGAAGGTAATCGTTAAGAGTGGTCGTGCCGCCGGAAACCACAGGGTCTTTGTGGCCTATCGGGGCAACGAGCACATAGAAGCTTACGGTATCGGGATTGGTACCGGTCGTCTTAAGCGTTACTCTCGTATAACCCGCGCCACGAACATGCAACTTACCGTTCTCGTACATGACGACGGTGTCCTTGTACTGTCTGTCGGTGCTGTCAAGGATGACGGAGTCTGCGGTTACGGCTGTGGAGTCCATGTAGAGGATCTGAAGCTGATAATAATCTGTAGAACCGAGGTAGTCCTTCTGGTCGAGGAAGAGCACCTTGTCACCGAAACCCGAAATACCTGTCTCCTGCCATTCAAGGCTTGTCTTTACTATCTCGAAAGCAACGTGGATCGTAACGGTAGCATAACGCGTCTGTCCGTTCTCGGTGATGGCAACGTTGACATTGGCACGACCGGGACCGACACGTGTGATGCCGACGCTGTTGTCGTTGATATTGGCATCCGGCTCGATCCTGATAACGTTGTTACCCGCGCCCGCAATGCTGAATTCCATCGTTGTGCCGGGAGCAAAAGGCGCATCCGTATTATCTACTTTATAAACACGGGAAACAGCCAGGGTAAAGGAGGAGGTATCAAGCTCCAATACAGAACCCTGGTCAACAAAGGCGTTACCGACACCCGAGTTATCGAAGAAAACGATCTTCATGTCGGCATCCGCAGCGTATACGGATCTGTCGGTGAAATACTTGTTCGTATAATTGAAGATGCCCTTCTTAAAGCCTTCGAGGCCGAATGCTTTGGCAAAGATGCCGTAGGTCTCTTCGTCGTATTTTTCCTGCCGAACCGGCTTCTCTTCGTCGGGAGCCTCGGTTTGTTTTATATTTATAACATTATCTACGGTATATGACGATCTCAGGTCGAAGAAGCTTCCCGAACCGACGATACAAGCCGCAAGTATAAAGCATATCGCTCTGCTCAATATCTTTTTCATCAATAAATATCCTCCTCCCGGCGGGGGTAATTACAAGTTACTTTCCAAACGTCCCTACATTCGCAATCCGCTTCGCTACTTGCTCATGTGGACGGTAACTTTAAAATATAAAAATGCCGGTAAAACATGGGTATTATTATAATACACATATTTTATCGGCATTTTGATGTCAAATATTTACTTTTTTATCGACAAAAGTTCAGGCCTCGTCGTAATTGGTGTATACGTCCTGAACATCGTCGTCATCTTCAAGAAGATCGAGGATCCTGTTGAGGCACTTGATGTCCTCTTCGTCGGTAAGCGAACCGTAGTTCTGAGGGATCATGGTGATCTCTGCGGAAGACATCTTGATATTTGCTGCTTCCAGAGCTTCAACAACCTTGCTGAAATCGTCGGGGGCGGTAATGATCTCGAAGCTGTCCTCTTCATCCGAAAGATCTTCAGCGCCTGCATCTGCGGCGATCATGAAGATATCGTCGCCGTCCATGTCGCACTCTTCCTTATCGATGATGATCTGTCCCTTCTCATCGAACATGAAGGAAACGCATCCCATATTTCCGATACTGCCCTTGCCCTTTGTGAAGGCACTTCTTACGTTAGCGGCAGTCCTGTTCTTGTTGTCTGTGAGCGCATCTACAATGATGGCGATACCGCTGGGGCCGTATCCTTCATATCTTACATGTTCGTAATTGACGCCCTGACCTTCACCGGCAGCCTTCTTGATGCTCCTGTCGATGGTGTCGTTGGACATATTGTTAGCCTTTGCCTTTGCAATGATATCCTTAAGCTTGGAGTTGTTGTTGGGGTCGGGACCGCCGCCTTCCTTAACGGCTACAGCGATCTCTCTTCCGAGCTTCGTGAATATCTTGCCCTTTGCGGCATCGTTCTTTTCTTTCTTATGCTTAATGTTTGCAAATTTTGAATGACCTGACATAATTTCCACCTTTATTGATTCATAGGATTTTCAACCCAAAGATTTTATAACAAAACCCGAGCATGTGTCAAGGGGTGAGTTGAAGAAGCTGATGATCACCGCTTTATAAGCCTGTTTATGTTCTTAATGACCTCGCCGACCTCATTCTTCGTCTTTATGGCGCACATGATCGTGTCGTCTCCCGCTATGCATCCCACAACGCCCTTAAGCTTCAGGGAATCGAGTGCCGCCGCGGCAGCCATTGCCATACCGGATGCGGTTTTGATGACCAGAATGTTCTCCGCCTGCTCCATACTCACAAAAGCTTCGGAGAGCACTCTTACAAATCTTCCGTTGTTTAAGCCCGGCGTATCGGCATGAGGTATGACATATCTTATCTCACCGGTGTCCGTAGCCATTTTGGTGAGCCTTAACTCCTTAATGTCTCTGGATGCGGTGGCCTGCGTAACGGCAAAGCCTTCCTCGTTAAGTCTCTTTACCAGCTCTTCCTGTGTTCCTATTGTTTCGTTTTCGATTATACGTCTTATCTGTGCATGTCTGTTTGATTTCTTATCAGGCATTTCTTTTACCACCTTGTAATTAATTATGTTTTACGAAAGCTTTCTTTTTAAAGCCTCGAAAAATGTACTTTCATCGGTCTTAATAAGTCTTGTTATGCTCTTTGACCTGCGGATGCTGATCCTGTCCCCGCTTTTAAGGGGTATGAACGCACTGCCGTCAAGAGTGAGTCCGAGATCCGGAGTCTCGTAATTTCTTTCTGCCGGAACCTCCACCGTTATCTCGTCCTTTGCCGATGCGATAACGGATCTTGCAGTCATGGAATGAGGACAGATGGGTGTGACTATTATCATTTCGGCATCGGGAACGCATATGCTGCCCCCCGCGGAAAGATTGTATCCCGTGGAGCCTGTGGGAGTGGAAACAATGATGCCGTCTCCGCCCACGGAAAGTATCTCCGTGCCGTTTATCCTGACCTTTAAGCGTATGATCCTCGAATAGCCGTTTCTTGTGACTACGGCGTCGTTAAGGACAGTCTCGGTCTTGCCCCCGTTCACGGAAACATCTATCATCATGCGGTCCTCTGTCCTGTAATCCCCTGTGATGAGCTTCTTAACGGCTTCCTCCAGCTTATCGGTCTCGGCGCCTGTGAGATAGCCGAGGGTCCCGGTGTTGATGCCGAGAATGGGAATGTCCTTATCCTTTACGATATCCGCGCTCCGCATAAGTGTTCCGTCTCCGCCCAGCACTATCACCGCTTCCGCATCCGGTATCGCAGTGCCTTCTTCGTAAAGGCAATATCCTGCACCGTTCTCTTTAAGGCAGCGCTTCACTCTTTCCGTAAAGCTGCCGTCCGGATCCCTGTCCGGATTCGAAATGATAAGATAAAGCTTTTCCATATCAGATCGCCTTTCCCAAATGTATCAAAAATTCCACATTGCCTTCTCCGCCCCTTACGGGTGAAACCGTTGTTCCAAGTACCTTAAATCCAAGGTCTTTCGAAAAGTCCGAAATATCCTTTACCACCTTTTCTCTGACGGAAGCGTCTTTTATAACGCCCTTTTTGGAAAGTGCCTGTCTTCCTGCTTCGAACTGGGGTTTTATAAGACAGACAGCTTCTCCGCCGTTCTTTAGGAACAGCATTACGGAAGGAAGTACCTTGGTAAGGGAGATAAAAGACACATCAACCGAGATAAATCCAATCTCCGCATTACCGATATCCTCAGGCGTAAGATCTTTTATGTTGGTCTGTTCCATGGAAATGACCCGTTCGTCATTTTTAAGCTTTTCAACAAGCTGATCGGTGCCGACATCAACGGCAAAGACCTTAGCCGCGCCGTTTTGCAGCATGCAGTCGGTGAAACCGCCTGTGGAGGCTCCTATGTCCATGCAGATCTTCCCCTTAAGGTCGATCCCGAATTCCTCTATGGCTTTCTCAAGCTTAAGGCCGCCGCGGCTCACATATTTAAGAGTTTCTCCTTCTATGCTTATAACGTCCTCTTCCTTCGCCTGTGTCGAAGCCTTCAGGACCTTTTTGCCGTTGAGCAGGATCTGCCCCGCATTTATCAGTTCTTTGGCTCTTTCTCTGGAGGATGCCAGACCTTTTTTAACCAATAAGGCGTCTAATCTTTCCATATATCTCTTCCGTATCCAGACCGTAAGCCTTAAGGAGTTCGGTCCTCTTACCGTGTTCTATGAACGTATCTTTAAGCGAAGCGTTTACGAAGCCGACCTTAAAGCCGTTCTCCGCGATGATCTCCGCAACATGCTCTCCGTATCCGCCTTTTTTGATGTTCTCTTCCACCGTCACGATGACCTTATGCTTCAATGCCGCGTCCTTTATGCTTTCTTCGTCGATGGGGTTCAGGAAACGTACATTGTAAAGGCTCGCAGAAAGTCCGTCTTCCTTAAGCTTCCCGCTTAATTCCAGGCCTATGCTCACGCAGTTTCCCACCGTGAAGATAGCCACGTCTCTGCCCTCGGAAAGCTTTTCCGAGCGTCCGTAAACAATGTCTTCCGTAGGAAGCGCAGCGGTTTCCTCGGATTCGGTGCCCTTGGGATATCTGATGGCAACGGGCGCCTGAAGCGTAAAAGCAAACTCCATCATCTTACGGAGTTCTTCGCAATTCTTCGGCGACAGCACCGTAAGGCCCGGGATATGCGAAAGGTAGGATATATCAAATATGCCCTGGTGCGTCTCACCGTCTTCACCCGTGATACCGCTCCTGTCTATGGCAAAAATGACGGGCTGCCGTGTGAGGCAGACGTCATGGATTATCTGATCGTAGCTTCTCTGAAGGAAGGTGGAATAGACGGCAACAACGGGCCTGAATCCCTCTTTGGCGAGAGCCGCCGCAAAAGTAACGGCATGCTGTTCCGCTATACCCACATCAAAGAATCTGTCGGGATGCTTTTCGGCAAATTCGCGAAGTCCCGTTCCGAACTCCATGGCTGCGGTTATACCCAACACTTTTTCATCCGCATCGCCGAGAGCGATCATCTCTTCGGCAAAGGTCTGGGTAAAGCTCCTGTTGGTATTTTTGTTAAGGATCTTACCGGTCTTTAAGTCAAAGGGACCGATGCCGTGGAATTTTCCGGGTCTCTTTTCCGCAAGGCTGTAGCCGCGTCCTTTTTGGGTAACCGCATGGATGAGCACGGGCTTATCGACGCGGGAAGCGCTTTCGAGAGCCGTGAGCACCTGCTTCACATCGTGGCCGTTAATGGGGCCGATGTAGGTGATGCCCAGGTCTTCAAAAAACATGCCGCTTACAAAGAAGGTCTTAAAGGAATCCTTTATATGCTTAAGTCTTCCGACGATCCTCTCGCCTTTTCCCCCCGGGAGTCCGTCCAGAGCATTTTCAAGCCCTGACTTAAAGTTCACGTAGCTCTTCTTTGTTCTGATCTGTCCGAGGTAGTTCGCCATTCCTCCCACATTGTGATCTATGGACATCTCATTGTCGTTAAGGACGATGATGAGATTACTCTTGAACTTGCCTATGTTGTTCATGGCTTCCATCGCCATGCCGCCGCTTAATGCACCGTCACCCACGAAGGCAACAACCTTGTTCTTTTTGCCCTTAAGCTCTCGGGCGGTAACAAAGCCGGCCGCAACGGACAGAGCCGTTGAACTGTGCCCCGTGTCAAAGGAGTCGCAGTCGCTCTCACTTCCCTTGGGGAAGCCCGAAATTCCGCCCCTCTGCCTCAGAGTCTCAAAGTTCTTGCGCCCCGTGAGAAGCTTGTGAACATAGGTCTGATGCCCGACATCGAAAACAAGCTTGTCCTCGGGGAAATCCAGGAACAAGTGGAGAGCCATGGTAAGCTCCACAACTCCGAGATTGGAAGAAAGGTGTCCGCCGTTCTTCGATACGCTCTCCGTAATAAAAGCGCGCATCTCCCTCGCAAGCTCGCCCCACTCGCTTTCGGGCAGAGCTTTAATATCATTCGGTTTATTTATCTTATCTAAAACAGGATAGTCTGTCATTTCCCATCTTCTTTCGTCTTGTCAGTGATCCCGTACCGCGAGGGCATTAACAAATGCCTTCACAAATTCGCTGTCGGGAAGCTTATCGAGTATGGCGATGGCATCATCCGTATACTCACGGACCTTTTTCTTAGCGTTTTCCATACCGTACATGGTGACCCATGTGGTCTTACTGTTCTTCTCATCGCTTCCGATGGGCTTTCCGAAGACAGCCTCATCGCCCTCGATGTCAAGGATATCGTCCTGTATCTGAAAAGCCATTCCGATGTCGGTTCCGAGGGGCTCCAAGGACGCCAGGTCCTTCATGCCCGCTCCGCCCAGAACGGCTCCGCAAAGGATCGAAGCCGAAATAAGGGCGCAGGTCTTGAGCTCGTAAACAAAATCCATCTCATCCGCGGAAAGCGGCTGTCCCGTTTTCTCCACGTCCACCGTCTGACCGCCGATCATGCCGAAAACTCCGGCGCGGGTATAGAGAAGCTTCATGGCCTTTACGACACGTTTGTTCCATTCGGCGTTGGTAATGTCGTCATAGCAGTCTTCTCCCGAAAAATCATCCTCCGCAAAGGCTTTGGTCGCAGTCTCCACAGAGTAATTGAGAAGTGCGTCTCCCGCAAGTACTCCCATGGCGTGACCGAACTTCGCATGAGTGGTGGGCTTGCCCCGTCTCAAGAGATCGTTGTCCATAGCCGGGAGATCGTCATGCACAAGAGAATAGGTGTGGATCATCTCCATGGCGCATAAAAAGGGCTCGACTCTCTCGTAATCAGGCTCCGCATTTGGATCATTCTTCCTACAGTATATGCCGTAAAATTCCCGAAGGAGTATCGGACGTATCCTTTTACCGCCGGCTAAGATGCTGTAATTCATCGCTTCAAGCACCGTCTTTTGGAGACCGTCCTCGTCGGGAAGATAGTTTTCTATACATCTGTTCACGATGTCCAGACGTTCATTGAATTCTTTTTTGTAATCGAACCCCATTTTATATTCCTTCCCCTTCCAGGATCTGTAATTCCTTTTCCACCTTCTCGACGGAATTGTTGCACTTCACAAGAAGTTCCATGCCTTCCTTGTACTTGTCAAAAGCCTGTTCAAGTGTGAGACCGCCTTTTTCAAGCACACCTATCACTTCGTCCAGTGCCTTCATGTTATCTTCAAGACTCATATCCGTATTTTCTTTTTTTGCAGCCATCTTAATTCCCCCTTACCTCCTCGACCTTCGCCGTAACGCGACCGTCGGTAACATATACTTCTATCCTGTCTCCGGTCTTCAGGTTTGAAACCGAATTTATATTCTTCCCCTTTGCATCCGTGACATAGGAAAAGCCGCTCTCAAGCTTCTTCACGGGGCTTACGCCCTCAAGCCTTGCAGCTGCGCGACGAAGCTCTGCCGTCTTATTGTTAAGGATGAGTTCCATCGATCTTTTAAGTCTCGGACCCGCATTCTCTATCCATTGCTTCTTAAGCTCCAGCTTATGAGCGGGGCTGTTCTTTTTAAGTGCCGCATCTCTTCTTTCGATGTCCTTTCGGGCGCTCTCGATCCTGTAGCACATGAGGTCATACAGCTTTTCGTGTCGCACCGCAAGTTCTTTCAGCAGTGCCGCGTAATCGTAAACAGCCAGTTCCGCGGCCGCAGAAGGCGTCGGTGCTCTTAAGTCCGCGACATAATCCGTGATGGTGGTGTCGGTCTCATGTCCGACTGCGGATATGATGGGTGTTTTACATTCAGATACGGCCCGGGCCGTCTTCTCTTCGTTGAAGGCCCAGAGATCCTCGATGGAGCCTCCGCCTCGACCTACGATAATGACATCAACTTTGCCGTCAAGATATCTTATCCCCCTTACTATGGTATCCGCCGCCCCTTCTCCCTGCACCTGTGCGGGATAAAGGACGAGTGAAACGTAAGGGTTCCTTCTTTTACTTATCTGGCAGATATCACGTATCGCCGCGCCGGTTTCCGACGTCACGATGCCGATCTTCGACGCATAGCGGGGTATGCTCTTTTTCCTTGAAACGTCAAAAAGGCCTTCCGCGCCGAGCTTTTTCTTGAGCTCTTCGAATTCCTCGTAGAGCCGCCCGACTCCGTCAAGCCTGATCTCATCCGCATATATCTGGTAGCTTCCTCCGGCCTCGTAAACGGATATGCGTCCGAAAACTATAACGCTCTGTCCGTCCATCAGCCTAAAAGAAATGCCGGTCCTGCGACCGGCAAACATTATACATGAAATCTGTGATCTATTGTCCTTCAATGTAAAATATATATGTCCGGATGAATGATATTTGCAGTTGGAAACCTCTCCTTTTACAAAGACGTTGTTCAACAGGATATCCGTGTCGAATTTCCTTTTGATATAGGTCGAGATGTCTGATACCGTGTATATCTGCTGCATCTTATTCCTTTGCTGGTTCTCTTACGAGTTTTGCAAGGACCGCATTGACAAAGCTGGGTGCCGAATCGTTGCCGAAGGTCTTACTGATCTCAACGGCTTCGTTGATGGCCACTCCCGCGGGAACACTTTCGTCATAGAGTATCTCGTATGCCGCAACTCTCATAATGGAGAGCTCCGCCTTGCCGAGTCTTCCGAGAGGCCATCCCGTGGATGCCTGTGCAAGGATAACATCGATCTCGCCGAGCTTCGACAGGATCTTCTTAGCCTTCTCCTCCACCGTCTTGAAGGCTTCCTGTTCGGACGCCATCTGCAATCTTCTGAAGAGATCCATCTGTTCGGGTATCTCATCGTTTTCATAGAAACTGCAGTCAAAGATCAGTTGGAAAAGCTTTACTCTTTCTTCGTGTTTGGTCATATCATTTACCTTTCATATATAATTTCCAAGGTGCGTATTTAAAAACTAACGGTTTACGTTTACATCGGCGATGTTGATGGCAACATCCTTAACCTCGAGGCCGATCATGGATTCAATGGCATTCTTTACCTTGTCCTGAACGGTTACGCAGGTCTCCGGAATGGAATAGCCGTACTTCATGGTGATCCCGAGCTTGCAGTTGACAGCCTTGCCGTCATCAGCAAATGCGATATCGACGCCCTTTGAACCGTTTTTGATACCGTATTTCTTAACAGACTCGGCAGTCGAGCTTCCCGAAAGAGAATCGACTCCCTCAACCTCCGTTGCTGCCAAAGCGGCAACCGTAGCGATAACATCGTTGGAGATCTTCACCTCCGACGAGAATTCATTGTCATTTGTAACATTTATGCTTTCCATAGGCATAGTAAATATCCCCCTGTATGATCATTCATTTTCCTTTAATTTTTTGTTTTTTCTCTCACGGAGCTTGATACCGCCAATGGCGCAAAGCACCGCAAAGCCGCCGGTAATGATGTATTGAAGTAACGAATTGAACAAATGATTTGCAAAATCCCTACCCATATCTTTCATCCTTTCCAATCAAACATTAAGGCTTTTACGCCTTTATCAAAGGGATTATACATCAAACGGAAAGATATTGCCATTAAAATTTTTTTAAAAAAATGTTACTGCCCGTTCTCTCTCGCGGCGAGCTCCCGTGCGATATCCGTCCAGGTGAGTCCCGTTTCCGCCATAAGCACCATGACATGATACATGAAATCGGCGATCTCGTACCTGAGTTCCTCGTGATCGGGATTCTTGGCGGCGATAACTATCTCCGTCGCCTCCTCACCGCATTTCTTCAGGATCTTGTCTATACCCTTGTCAAAGAGATAATTGGTGTAGCTTCCCTCCTTCGGATGCTCCTTTCGGTCGAGGATGGTTCCCATGACTCTGTCGAAAATGTCGGAGATATCTTCGCTTTCAAAATCTCTCTTGAATATATCCGTGTAAAAGCAGGAATAATTGCCCGTATGGCATGCGGCACCGATCTGCTTTACCTTTGCAAGAAGGGTGTCCGAATCGCAGTCTACGGAAATGCTCTTAACAAACTGGTAATGACCGGATGTGTCACCCTTTATCCAGAGTTCGTTCCTGCTTCTTGACCAGTAGGTCATCCTGCCCGTTTCGATGGTCCTGTTGTAGGCCTCCTCGTTCATATAAGCCATCATGAGGACGCGGTTGGATTTGTAATCCTGAACGATGACGGGGATGAGTCCCTGATCGTTCTTCTTAAGATCGGCGAAGTCCACCGCCGACTCGTTCATATATACGGGATAGCCCTGCTCCTTAAGGGAGTTCTTCACGCCGAAGACATTCTTTCCGGCATAGAAAGATGTGGCAACCGCTTCAACATTGGGCAGTTCCATAAGGGAGGTAATGGAATTCCTCTCGAGAGCGTCCCTTATGATAACTGGGCATGCGCCCTCGTTAAGATACTTGATGATCTTGGGTGTGATGCGTACATGCTTTGCCATGATGCCGTAGATGCCCTGGGAGATATACTTAAGGCAGGTCTGTCCTATCTCGTGCAGAGTCTCCTCCTTGTAGTCACAGCCGAAGTTCACGCATACCCAGACGTTTTCTTTCCCCACCTTGGTGACAGCCTGTGAAAGAAGCTCGGGATCGGATATCTTCTCCATGTCGATAACGATCTTGGAAACTCCGGAGTAGTAGACCTTCTTCACATCCTCCAGCCTGTCAACGTAAACTCCCGCAAGATAAGGCAGATCCGTCCTGTCTCTTACCAGACGAAGGGTCTGTATGAATTCTTCCTTGGCCTTGTCGGACTTGGAATAGTTGTAGATATAGAGCATGTCAACGCCGGAATCGTCATAATCCGCAACCAGGTCCAGTATATTCTCTCTTGATTCGTTTTCAGCATCAATGGATGCGATTATCTTTTTATCCATCATTCAAACTCCTTCACTGCTTCGGCAAGATCTACCCTGTGTTCGTATATGGCTTTACCGAGGATGGCACCGTCTATGCCCGCTTCGGAAAGTTTACGAAGGTCCTCTATGCAGGAGACGCCGCCGGAAGCAACTATCTCAAGTCCCGTTTCATAAGCAAGCTTACGTGTCTGTTCCACATTGGGTCCGGAGAGCATGCCGTCCTTCGAGATATCGGTGTATATGACTGTCTTAACGCCCATATCCTTCATGAGAAGAGCCAGATCCACAGCGTGTATCCTGCTTATCTCCTCCCAGCCCGATACGGCCACCTTACCGTCCTTGGCATCTATGCCGACAACGATCCTGTCGGCGCCGAACTCCAGAACGGCTTCCTTAACAAAATCGGGTCTTCTTACCGCTTCGGTACCGATAATAACCCTTTTGACGCCGAGATTAAGCTTTCTGCTGATGTCCTCGGTGGTCCTGATCCCTCCGCCTATCTCTACGGGGATCGATATGTTCTCGATTATGGCTTTAACGGCTTCGTCATTTACCGAACGTCCCTCACGTGCTCCGTCCAGATCCACCAGATGGATGAAGGATGCTCCCGCCTTCTCGAATTCCTTCGCAACCTCCCAGGGATGCTCGGAATACACCTTTTTGTCTTCGTAAACGCCTTGTCTTAAGCGGACACACTGTCCGTCCTTAATGTCAATTGCAGGATAAAGTTTCATTTTGCCCTCACATGCCGATCATAATGTGCCTTTTGTGGAAAGGACCCCATTGATCCTTTCGTTTGTCTGAACCGCCGAGGAGAGTGCCTTGGAAAAAGCCTTAAAGCACGCCTCAAGCTTGTGGTGATTGTTCTCCCCCGCAAGTTCTTTAAGGTGCAGGTTCATTTTTGCGGAATAGGAAACGGCATAGAAGAATTCCTTTGCCATTTCGGTATCAAATTCCCCTACCTTCGGAGCGGTGAAAGTCACGTCAAAATTGAGATACGGTCTGCCGCAAAGATCCACGGCCGCAACTATAAGTGTTTCGTCCATGGGAAGCGCAAAGCAGCCGTAACGGTTGATGCCCTCTTTGGGGCCGATAGCCTCGGCTATGGCTTCACCGAGGGCGATACCGCAGTCCTCGATGGTGTGGTGACTGTCAACATAAAGGTCGCCCTTGCACTTAAGGGTCAGATCAAAGAAGCCGTGCTTTGCAAAGCCCGAAAGCATGTGATCGAAGGCTCCTATGCCGGTAGAAATATTGGAATCGCCGCTACCGTCAAGATTGATCTCGACTTCGATATCGGTCTCGTTGGTAACACGTTTAACACTGCCTGTTCTCATACGTTTATCCTCCGATTAAATAAAGATCTTTATCAGTCTATCTTCTTACCGTATCTTACGGCGATGGAGTTGGCATGAGCCGTAAGTCCTTCTGCCTTCGCAAAGGTGATGATGTCGTCGCTCACGCTCTCAAGAGCTTCTTTCGAATACATTATTATGCTGCTCTTCTTAATAAAGTCGTCAACGGAAAGTGGCGAAAAGAATTTAGCCGTTCCGTTGGTGGGAAGCACATGGTTGGGTCCCGCGAAATAGTCGCCCAAAGGTTCGCTGGAGAACTCACCCAGGAAGATTGCGCCCGCATTCTTTATCTTTGTCATGGTCATGAAGGGATCGGCGGTGAGCACTTCAAGGTGTTCGCTGGCGATATCGTTCACGGCATCGATGGCTTCTTTCATATTGTCGGCTACAAGGATGAAGCCGTAGTTTTCAAGGGATTTCTCAAGGATCGCTTTTCTCGAAAGCTCTGCGGTAAATCTGTCGACCTCTGCGGAAACCTTGTCCGCAAGTTCATCGGATGTTGTAACCAGGATCGCGCTGGCAAGCTCGTCATGTTCTGCCTGGGAAAGGAGATCGGCCGCTACATAGGTGGGATTAGCCGTCTCATCCGCAAGTACCGTCACCTCGGAAGGTCCCGCAATGGAATCGATGGCAACCGAACCGTATACAGCCTTCTTGGCAAGTGCCACGAATATATTACCGGGTTCTACGATCTTGTCGACCTTTTTGACCGTCTCCGTACCGTAAGCCAGGGCTCCTATAGCCTGTGCGCCGCCTGCTTTATATATTTCTGTGACTCCCGCTTCGTTCGCTGCCACAAGTGTGCCTTCATAGACACGACCGTCGGCACCGGGAGGGGTCATCATGCAGATCCTCTTTACTCCCGCAACCTTTGCGGGAATGACGTTCATGAGCACGGATGAAGGATAAGCCGCCTTACCGCCGGGAACATAGACACCGACCGCTTCTATGGCACTCACCTTCTGTCCCAGAATAATGCCGCTTTCTTCGTAATCGAACCAGCTTTACTGCTTCTTCTTTTGGTGATAGTCTCTTATGTTTGCGGCAGCCTTCCTGATGACGTTCAGAACGTCTTCGGGTATCTTCCTGTAAGCTTCCTCGATCTCTTCGGGTGTAACCTTAATATTGCTTTCGTTTATGTCTGCTCTGTCGAACTGCTTGGTATACCCGAACAGTGCCTTGTCACCGTTTGCCTTTATGTTCTCAAGTATCTCAAGAACTTTGGCGGTCTGCTCCGTATATTGATTGGGATTACGCTTAAGGAGCTTCGTCTGCAGTTCTTTTTTATTGTCTTCGTTAAGTTTTATCTTTCTCATACGAGTTCCTTTCTCAGCCTGTCTATGATCTCCGTGATCCTCTCATGCTCCATCTTCATGGAAACCCGGTTCACCACCATGCGGGCCGAAAGCGGAAGTATCTCTTCAAGTACTTCAAGCCCGTTCTCCCTAAGGGTCGTGCCGGTTTCAACGATATCCACGATCACCTCGGACAAGCCCACGATGGGGGCAAGTTCTATGGATCCGTTAAGTTTTATGATCTCCACCGTCTGATGCTTTTTGTTTCTGAAATAATCCTTCGCGATCTCGGGATATTTGGTGGCAACGCGGATGATCTGACCGGAGTTAAGAAGAGGCTTCGCGGAAGCGGGTCCCGCAACGCACATACGGCATTTGCCGACTCCGAGATCCAGGACCTCGTAAAGATCCCTGCCTTCTTCAAGGATCGTGTCTTTACCCACGACTCCGATATCCGCCGCACCGTATTCAACATAGGTGGGAACGTCGGAAGCCTTGGCCAGGAAGAACTTGAGTTTCAGGTCTTCGTTTGTAAATATGAGTTTTCTGGATTCCTTATCCTTCATCTCATCGCAGGTGATGCCGATCTTCTCAAGGAAGCCCAGAGTCTGTAAAGCAAGTCTGCCCTTCGCAAGGGCGAATGTGATATATTCCATGTTTTCACCCCCGCATTATAATCTTTTTTCACTGATCTTGCCGGTTACGGTATCAAGAATACGTATGGATTCTTCGTTATCGACGTAAAGGATGCCCCCCGCAAGTATCCTCGCGGCGTAGGCTTCGTATTCCTTATCGCTCACGGAACTGTCCTTCTTAAGAAGAACAGCCTTTAAGGAATCCTTTCTGAAGCCGTTTGCTATCTTTACCGCCTTTTCTTCAAAGCGCTCATCGAAAAGGATGAGAGTCACGTCTCTTACGGTCTTCGGGATAATGTTCTGTCTTGCCATTGCGGCAAGAGCATAATCCGTATAGATCGCGATACCTATGGCAGGCGCGGGTTTACCGAACTGCGAAAGGAGCTTGTCATATCTTCCGCCGGCGGCTATGGGTTCGCCGGTCTTGTGGGTATATGCCTTGAACACGACTCCCGTGTAATAATCATAAAGGGTGAGCATTCCGAGATCGAAGGAAACATAGCCTTCCTTACCGTAAGCGCAAAGCTTGTCATATATCGCTTCAAGTCTTTCGAGAGCCGAAAGGGCCCGGGGATTGTCGGTCTTTTTCTTAAAATCCCTTACAAAATCGATGGAACCGAACTGAAGGGGAAGACGCGTAAACATCTCCTTGATGGTCTCGTCAATGTTCTTTTGGGACAGGAGTTCCTCCACTCCGAACAGGTTCTTGGCCTCGATCAGCATCCTGAGCTCATCGGTCTCGTCGGAATCGAAGCCTGCGGCATCGCAAAGCCCGCGGAAGAAATCGGCGTTTCCGACCTCAATCTGAAAATCCTTAAGTCCCATGCTGTCAAGGCAGTCGATCATGAGAGCGATCATCTCCGCATCGGCGGAAACACCGCCTTCGTTCACGAGTTCCGCACCTATCTGGGTGATCTCCTTGAGCTTGCCGCGGTAACCGTCGTTGTTCAAAAACGTGTTCCCGTGGTAGAACAGTCTGACGGGAAGCTTATCGTCCCTGTAATATTTTGCGACGCATCTTGCGATCTGGGGAGTCATATCCGGACGAAGGACCAAAGTTTCTCCGTCCCTGTCAATGAACTTGAACATGTCCCTTTCGGAAACGGTGCCTCTCTCCGAATTAAAAATGTCGTAATACTCAAAAGTCGGTGTCTTTATCTGAAGGAAGCCGTAATGTCGCATACACTCCTTCACGGCGTTCTCGGCCCGTTCTTTGGTAATAAATTCTTCCCCGTAGATGTCTCTCACACCTTCCGGCGTATGCAGTAGTTTTTCTTTCACGGCGTCTCCTTTCTCTTTCTTGTGGTAAAGTGGTAGAGTGCTACCAAATTAGCAAATGAATGCAGAGATTTTACCTAAAAAAGTCGGATCTGTCAAGCACTTTTAATCTCTTTCCTCAAGATCCTTCTGTAACATGGAAAGATAAGGCACAAAAAGCCCTGCTTTTTCCGTAAAGAACCAGCCTTCGTCCAGCTCGTCGAAGCGTATGCTCTTTCGTCCTCCCTGCTCCATCCTTTCCCAAAAGCCCTTGATCTCGGAGAAACGCATGTAGTAGTAAAGATTCTTCTGCGTGTAGTTTATGAGAAAGAACGCGACCCCGTCCTGCTTCTCAAAGTCCTCCATGAACTGCATCTGATGCTCGTGGATGTTATTTAAGGCAAAGGTGTCGATCTTGCACTCCTTGGCATCGAAGCAGACCGGAACTCCCTGCACGGCGCCGATATAGTCTACCGTACTCTTCTGATCGAAATATGCGAGGGTTATGTGCCTCGTGCTCTGATCGATCTCCACCGGCGTAATGGGGGTCGGCACCTTCTGAATGAGGGCAAGGCGCTTCTCCCTGTATTTATCGTTTGTAAGGTTTATGAGTTCCTCAAGGTTGGAGCCCCTGAGTCCTCTTGAACTCCATGACGGCATTAAGATAATCCTCTTTATTGAATAATTTCACGGCCGTGTCGGCGAAGGTTCCCGGCGGCATACAATATACGGTCTTCCCGGCCGCTTCCGTGAGCTCTCCCGCAGTCTTCGGAAAGACCAGCATGAAAGCGTGCAGAAGCTGGTACGAAGCCTTGATATCACCCTTCGGCCGATAGCCGTATTTGCGGTCTCCCACCAACGGATGACCGAGATATGAAAGATGCGCCCTTATCTGATGAGCCTTACCCGTGATAAGCCTTACGGCAAGCAGGCTGTGATCTTTATGGGAGATCAGCGGAAAAACTTCCGCTTCGATGTGCTCCGCGCCCTCGGTCTTCTTATCGTATACCGTGACTTTATTGGTCTTTTCGTCCTTAAGGATCCACGCGGAAATATTGCTTTGTTCCTTCACTTCACCCACTGCGATGCAAAGGTAAAACTTCTTAAGTTCGTGACTCTTAAGGAGCCTTGCCGCTTCCTGCAGTCCCTTAAGGCTCTTACCCGCAAGGATAAGTCCCGATGTGTTTCTGTCGATCCTGTTGCATACGCCGGGAGTAAAGGCCTCATTACGGCCTATCCCCTTAGCCGTAAGATAGTTCACTATCCTTTCGTTTACGGAAATGTCGCTTTCCGATGCCTTCTGGGAAAGTTCACCTGCGGGCTTGTTGACGATGATGATGTCACGGTCTTCGTAAACTATCTCATCACGGTTAAGAGTCGGGATGGCAGTGTTGTTTGTCGCCTTTGCCTCGGGCGTTCCCCGTGAACTTCCCGAAAACTTCGCATAGGTCTCGTCCGAGAGGAAAAACCTGATCTCGTCCCCCTCGTTTACCTTTTCGTTGCCCTCGGCTTTCTTGCCGTTAAGCGTAATATTCTTTTTTCTCAGCATCTTGTAAACGAAAGAGGAGGGCGCTTCCTTAAGAAGCTTCATAAGAAGTTTGTCAAACCGCTGTCCACTCTCGTTCCTGCCGACTTTAATCTCTATCATTACACTATCGCCGTTCTTATGAAATCTGTTACGCTTTCCCTGTCTTTTGCCTGTTTCTCGGAGATCTCCTCACTGTCGTTCCGCATTTTGAAGCGATTTGCAAGGGTCTTGTCGGAATCCGTCAGAAAGCAGACAAAATCTATATTTCTGATCCCAAGTTCATTCTTAAAATAGGCTTCGATCTTATCGAGCTTATCCTTCTTACCGGTCGTATAGCCTATTATCTGATGTCCCGTAACGATGATGGCATCAAGATGCATGGGACGCTCCTTGGAGGTGAAAACTACATCGTAAAAGATCCTGTCGTTCACTTTGAGAAGCGAATCCAGGAATTTCTTTTCTTCTTCATTCATGCTCTTATGCGGGAAAACCAGGATAAGGAGCACAAGGAACTTGGCTCCCGGAAGAACTCCGAGGATGGAGACAATGGTAAAGAGATTGGCTGTCTCTCCCTTATTAAGTAAAAGACCTATGACAAATATCAGTAAGGCTGCCGCGATAACGGCGATCAGCCCCAAGGTGAGCACAGTTTTCCTGTACTTAAGATAGCCGTATTCGCCGCGTTCTTTTTTATCCAGAAACTTCATTGTATCTCCTCTTTTTTAACAAATCTCATGTCGCCGGGTTTCATATCCTCCGGAAGTAAAAGCTTCCCAAAGCGTATCCTCTTTAAGTATTTCACTTCCGCGCCTATCTCATGGCACATTCTCTTTACCTGATGGAATCTGCCTTCTGTAAGCACGATCTTAAGCGTGCACTCATTCCCGTCATCCGACAGGATCGTGAGTTTTGCGGGCTGTGCTTTGTACTCGGTTCCCACCTCTATCCCTTCCGCAAACAGCTGTACCGCGTTATCAACCGGTGTTCCGTCGCAGATTGCGAGGTACTCCTTTTCCACATGCCTGTTGGGGCTTAAAAGCTCGTGGGAAAATATACCGTCGTTGGTGATGATGAGAAGCCCTTCCGTATCCTTATCAAGCCTTCCCACGGGAAAAAGTCCGTTCTTCGGGCAGTTTTCGGATATTTCCTTATTCTCTTTTAAAAGATCCATGACTGTCCTGTCTCTCGTGTCCTCGGTTGCGGAAACAACCCCCGCAGGCTTATTTAGCATGACATAGACAAGGCCTATTGTCTTAAGCTGCTTTCCGTAAAGACAAACCTCGTCCTCATCGGAGACCTTTGTCTCGCCTTTTCTGCATACGGCTCCGTTCACCGTAACCTTGCCGAATGCAAGGGCCTTCTTCGCTTCAGACCTTGTGAGTGCCGAATTTTCGCTTATGAATCTGTCCAGACGTTCTGCCATTACATCATTCTCCATCCGGGAAGATATTTGTTCTTAAGGGAATTTCCCTTGGCCTTTGCCCAGCCGAGAGGATAATCCTCGCAGCACACGAGCACGTAGCCGTCCTTAACGTCGCTCTTTGCTTCTATGGTCTCGCACTTTAGGTATCTCACCACGTCCTCGTCCTGAGCGTCGAGCTTATAAACATTATCGTATTCCGAAGCCTTAAGGGCGCATGCAAGGGCCTGAGAAGGCTCGAAACGGTTCTTCGCCAGTTCCCCGAGAAGAAGTCCCGTCCTCATTATCCTTAAACCCTTGAGGTCCGGTATCCCTTCGGGAACAAGATAGATACGGTTTTCTCTTACCTCGATCCTGTCTTCGGGAAGATCGATCTTCACATGCTTAAAGAACTCCGTAACTTCCTCCGGAAGCTTGGCGTGAGCTGCTCTGTAAGGCATGCCGGTAAATTCGGGCTCTCCTTCGTCTCTCTTTAAAAGTGCCGAGAAATGCCCTTCGCCCTCAAGGATATGAGGCCAAAGTCTGACGGCATTACCTATCTCCTTTTTGTCGGAACCAATGAGCTCGGGTCTTCCCCAGGAAAACTTCTCATAAGGATCCGCAGGTCTCACGACATGGATATCATTCCACTTATCAAGGATATAATTTATGGTGCCCTCGTCCTCATGGGGATCAAAGGTGCAGGTGGAATAGACAAGCATACCGCCGGGAGCAAGCATGGGGATAACACTGTCTATGATCTCAAGCTGAAGCTTGTGATAATATTCGGTACCGTACTGTTCCCAGTTCTTCATGATGGCGGGGCTTTTCCTGAACATGCCTTCACCGCTGCAGGGAGCATCTATAAGTATCTTGTTGAAATACCCCCTAAACCTGTCGGTGAGCTTGCCGGGTGCTTCGGAAAGCACAACGGCATTCTTCGTTCCGAAGAGTTCGAGGTTCTTGAGCAAAGCCTTTGCTCTGGAATTACTGATGTCGTTTGAAAAAAGCACGCCCTGCCCTTTAAGCTTTGCGGCCAGCTCGGTACTCTTACCGCCGGGAGCGGCGCAGATATCAAGCACGCGGTCCCCGGGCTCCACGGGAAGCATATTGGCGGGAGTCATGGCCGAGGGCTCCTGAATGTAAAACAGACCGGCAAAATAAAAAGGATGCTTTGCCGGCTGGTCCGAAAGGTTGTAATAATATCCGTTGGATATCCACGGAACCTGACGTATATCAAAAGGAGCGATGCTCTCCCATTTTTCTTTGTCGATCTTGAGGCTGTTAAAGCGAACGCCTCCGAAGCGGGTTTCCTCGAAGCCCGCAATGAAGGCGTCAAATTCATCGCCCAAAATCTCTTTCATTTTCTTTTCAAATTTTTCAGGCAGTCTGTTCATATTTGTTTTTTCCGTATATCATCTGAGGCTCTGAGCCCTGTATCCTTCCGCAATGGTATCAAGCTCGTGGCTGAACTTATTGAGTGCCGAAAGATCGTCCGTGGAGTATATCTTGAAGAATTCGTCCTGGATCTGAACAACCTCCTTCTGATTGGCAACCTTGTAGAGATTCTGGATGTTGTTCAGGATGTCGGCAACCATCTCCGCCTTGATATTGAACGCTATCTGCGAATCCAGGATATCCTCTCTGATGGATGACATCTCCTGATCGAGAGTGACTATGGCGTCGGCCGCTTTGTGCAGGCGTTCCGCAATGGCATCGGGCAGATTCTCTTTATACTTGTACTGCAGGGAATGCTCCACCGTTGCCCAGAAATTCATGGCGAGGGTTCGTATCTGTATCTCCACCGGTATCTCCCGGGGGCCTTTTTCCGTTTCTACGGTATAATAAACTATCATGTGATAGCTTCTGTATCCCGAATCCTTGGTATTCTTGATGTAATCCTTCTCGTTCTTGACACGCATATCGGAACGGAGACGGATAAGGCGCACCACTTCATATATGTCGTCAACGAACTGACAGGTGATCCTTATGCCCGCGATGTCACCCAGCTGTTCCTCGAATTTCTCGTAAGGAATGCCCTTCTTCTGGCACTTTTCCAATATCGAATATATGGTTTTTACTCTTCCTTCCACCCTTTCGATGGGAGAATACTGACCGTTCTGTCTCTTCGCCCGGATCATGTGCTCGAACTTAACCACAAGCTCGTCCACCGCCAGGGAATAGGGTTCAAGGATCTCTCTCCAAAGCTGTATTTCCATACTTTATACCATCTCCTCAAAATTGATCTCATTGTCCGTAAGAAATCGTTCCACCGCCAAGTCCCATTTTTTTTCGAGCTCTTTGTCCAACGAGAATGTGTTCCTGTAGGTTCCCGTAATGATGGCCGCAGAGCCGTTCTTATAAGTAAATCCCATGCCGAGGGAGAAGGTCCCCTTTTCTTCGCCGCCCGATATTTTTGTTTTCAATTCATCATCCGCCAGAAAAGAAAGCTGAATGTAAAGGGGCGTGTGTTTCCCCCGGATCAGTCCGAGGATACTCTCCTTCACATCGCTCCAGCGCGCATATTTTTGAAGCGCCAGACTTTCCCTTTCTTCCGAATCGTAATAATCCGCATGTATCTCGCCGGAATAAACAAAATCCATGAAAGTCCTGACAGTCCCTTCCCTTAAAAGAAAGCCGTCAAAAGCCTCGCTCTTAAGGAGCTTCCCCATGAATCTGTTCATCTCCGTAATCTTAAATTCCTTCAAACGTTTCCCCCCGTAAGTCTCAAAACCAGCAAAACAACCGCATAACATACCGGATACGCCGTGTAGGTGATCAGTCTTATGAGCCCGCTCTTATGACCTTCTTTGCCGTCATAGAGCACTACAGGCAATGTCCCGACAACAGGCGCGAACATGAAAAGCGGGTTTGCCCGTCCCAGGGAGATGACCTGAAGAACGACCACTGCAAGAAGGGACATGAAGGGGTTGCCGTAAAGCAGATAAAAGGCGGTCATGGTAAGAACGCCGATGGCTCCCTGCTCACTGTTCAGAAGCACTGCCAAAGCACAGCATCCGATAACGGTAAGCACGTTAAGCACTGCAAAGGGCACACTTCCGGGCGAGAATCTCCTCTTTATCGCCCTGTCCATCACACATACGGCAACAGAGCCCAGGATCATGGTGAAATAGAAATTGCAGGCAGAGGCAACGGCAGGATTGTTAAAGAATCCGTCCTTAAAGTCAAAGGCCCTTTTGCCGTAAGCCGCAAAGTCCGTTAAAAGCTCGGTGAGCACTGCCGCAAAGCCGAGTCTCGTAAAGTACTGCCTCAAATTCCCTGTCTTCATGGAGGCTTCCGTTGTAAGGAAGGCTATCATGGGAAGAGCCGTAAAGGTCAATATGTAGCCCACAAAATAAAACAGGCTCCAGGGTCCGGCTTCGAATTCCGTGCCGGAAACATGTGTATATGCGGTTTGAATAAAGCCCTTGCCAAAAATGTAAAGAGAAAGCGCAAGCATTTTGACCGCAAAGGCATCAAATCTTATCTTACTTTTTTCTGTCATTGCCGCTCTCCGTCTTCGGCCTTTTAAATACCATCACCGATCTCGGTTCAACGGGGATCTCCTTGTCAGAAGAACCCTTACCGGCATCGCTGCAGGATACAACCTCAAAGCTTTCCGAATCGCCGGAAGGTATCCTGAAAAGATGCTTTTCCCAGTGCATATTATATATTATATAAAAATCATCGTCAATTTCATCTTTGTCGGCCATGCCGCACAGATAGATGCCCGCAAGCCTGTTGTAGGGCTGGCAGTCGATGAGCCAGGGTGTCTCTCCGTGAAGAGAGATCTCGGGCATTCCGCAGCCGTTACGGTCGATCTCGCCCAGTGTCTTAAGCTCGTGAAGGATCCTGTGTTCTTTTCGTAACGCCACAAGTTCCTTTACGAATTTCAGAAGCTCGCGGTTTTTGCTTAAAGCGCTCCAGTCCAGCCAGCCGGTCTCATTGTCCTGACACCATGCATTATTGTTGCCCTTCTGGCTGTTTCCGAACTCGTCTCCCGCAAGCAGCATCGGGATGCCTCCCGAAAGAAGAAGGACGGTCAGAGCGTTCTTCATCATCTTCATGCGAAGCTTAAGAACCTTCCTGTTCTTTGTCACGCCCTCCTCGCCGCAGTTCCAGCTATAGTTGGAAACACGGCCGTCCCGGCCGTTCTCGCCGTTTGCGTCGTTGTGCTTTACATCGAAGGAATAGAGATCCTTAAGGGTAAATCCGTTGTGATCCGTTATATACCTGACACCCGCGGATACACTCCTGTTCTTCATGTAATCATAAAGGACGGGAACGAAGCCTTCATCGCCCTTTATATATCTGCGCATATCGTTCATGAAGCCGTCGTTGTACCGGAGTATCCTTCCGGGATAGAGATTTACAAGCTTCTCTTCCGCATCCGTCACCATGAATACACAGTTTGAAAGGTAAGGATCGGTCACAAGGCATGATACGGATATCTGCCAGTCATTGATCCTGAAGCCGTCGATGCCGTAATTGTTTGCCCAATGATGAAGGCACGCGGCTATAAGGCTTTCGGAGGTGCCTTCTCCGAACATGATCTCCATGAACACGGCGATCCCCTCATCATGAAGCTTCTTCACCGTCTCCGCAAATTCACGGCAGGCGTTGGTGCTTTCCGAAGCATAGGAAGCCTTGGGCGCAAAGAAATAAGTGTTCACTCCGCCGTAGCCCCAGAGATTGATCTCGTCCCCGGGAAGGCATTCGTCAAATTCATAGACAGGCATGAGAAGTACTCCCGTTATGCCGAGTTTCTTAAGGTACGGGATCTTCTCGGCAAGACCTTTGTAAGTTCCGGGATGCTCTACACCCGACGAAGGATCCTTGGTGAAGCTTCTCACATGAAGCTTGTAAAGGATGAGTTTCGAAAGATCGTAATCGAAGTTGCCGGCGTCGAAACCCTTTGCGAAGGTCATATCCGCTACAGCCGTCTCATTTTCTCCCGTTCTCTTGCCGAACTTTTCCCGTCCTAAGATCTTAAGGGCGTAAGGATCATTGAAAATCTTACCCTCAGACTTGAAGCAATACGAAGCGGGAGTATGTTCTACAAAAGTCGTAAAGATACCGTTCTTCGACCTGTCCATGGAACGTTCTTCCAGGATCCGTCCGTTTTCATCGCAAAGGCAAAGGGAACAATATAAAGCCTTTGGGAGGCTTACGGCAAAACGGCAGCTGCCGTCCGCCGCAAAAGAAGCTCCCAAAGGTATGTTTTTCGAATAAGCGTGTCTACGCAAAATCAGTCTTCCTCTTCAACCTGTGATGTCAGTACCTGACGCTTTCTTGCAAGCTCATCGCTTTCAAGATATTCGTCGTATGTTGTAACCTTGTCTATCATGCTTCCGCCGGGTACGATCTCCACGATACGGTTTGCCACGGTCTGGATGAACTGGTGGTCAAGAGCGGTAAACATAACGACAGAAGGGAATTTGATGAGTGCATTGTTGAGGGATGTAATGGATTCCATGTCCAGATGGTTGGTGGGCTCGTCCATGAGCATTACGTTGGCTCCGATGAGCATCATCTTGGAAAGCATAACTCTGACCTTCTCACCACCGGAAAGAACGTTCACCTTCTTAACACCTTCTTCGCCTGCGAAGAGCATGCGGCCCAGGAAGCCTCTTACATAGGTAACGTCGTCTACCGTCGAATAAGGCATGAGGTGTTCTACAATTGTCTCCTCGCCCTTGAAGATCTCTGTATTGTCCTTGGGAAAGTAGCTCTGTGAAGTCGTGATACCCCACTTGAAGCTTCCGGAATCAGGCTCCATCTCACCCATGAGTATCTTGAAGAGTGTCGTTGCTGCGATGGTATTACCGCCTACAAAAGCGATCTTGTCGTTCCTTCCCACAACCATGTTGATGTTGTCGAGGATCTTGACGCCGTTGATGGTCTTGGACAGATTCTTGATCTCAAGTACTTCGTTACCGATCTCGCGATTGGGTCTAAAATCGATGTAGGGATACTTTCTGGAAGAAGGTCTGATGTCCGTGAGCTCGATCTTCTCGAGGGCTCTCTTACGGGATGTGGCCTGCTTGGACTTGGATGCGTTCGCGGAGAAACGCTGGATGAATTCCTGCAGTTCCTTGATCTGCTCTTCCTTCTTCTTGTTTGCTTCCTTCATCTGACGGATCATGAGCTGACTGGACTCGTACCAGAAATCGTAGTTTCCGGCATAGAGCTGGATCTTCGAATAATCGATGTCGGCTATGTGCGTGCAGACCTTATTAAGGAAATAACGGTCGTGGGAAACCACGATGACCGTATTATCAAAGTTGATAAGGAATTCCTCGAGCCAGTTGATGGCATCGAGATCCAGATGGTTCGTAGGCTCGTCCAGGAGAAGGATGTCGGGGTTACCGAAAAGTGCCTGAGCAAGCAGTACCTTGACTTTGATGGGGCCTGTGAGCTCCGACATCTGTGCATAATGGAGCGAGGTATCGACACCGAGACCGTTAAGGAGCTGTGCGGCATCGCTTTCAGCCTCCCAGCCGTTCATCTCGGCGAATTCCGTTTCAAGTTCCGCAGAACGGATACCGTCTTCTTCGCTGAAATCTTCCTTTGCGTAAATGGCATCCTTTTCCTTCATAATGTCATAGAGGCGCTTGTTACCCATGATGACCGTATCCATGACATTGTATGCGTCGTATTTGAAGTGGTCCTGCTGCAGGAAGGAAAGTCGCTGTCCGGGAGTGATGATAACGTCTCCCTTTGTGGGCTCGAGCTGTCCGTTCAATATCTTCAAGAACGTTGACTTACCCGCACCGTTGGCACCGATGATACCGTAGCAGTTGCCCTCCGTAAACTTGATGTTCACGTCTTCGAAAAGAGCTCTCTTTCCGAGACGAAGTGTGATGTTACTTGCCTGAATCATTTAATATATCCTTTCAAAAATATTGCGATCGTTAAACGACCTTATTTTATACCTCAAACATGAGATCTTCGTAAGTGGGAACGGGCCAGAATCTCTTGTCAACGATGATCTCCAGCTCGTCGATGGGGCGTCTTAAAGCATCCATCGCAGGTCTTACCTTTGTAGCGTAAGCTACGGCTCTCTCTTTCTCGTCCTTTATGATGCGGGCCGCGTCGTTTTCGTTTCTCAGCCTGTCAAGAGCATCCGAAGCCTCCTTTAAGAGCTTTGAAAGCTTTCTTAACAGCTCCGCCTGAACCTCGGTACCTATTCCCAGGCCCGTTTCGTTAATTGCGTTTATGGAATCCGCAAGGCGCTTGGAATAACGGATGACGGCAGGGATATAGAGTCTCGCAGCCATTTCCGTCATCGTTCTTGCTTCGATATTCAGCGTCTTTGCGTAGAATTCGTTGTTTATCTCCTGGCGCGCTTCAAGCTCGGTCTTGGACAAAACATGCTGTCTCTCGAAGGTTGTAACGGTTTCGGGAGAAGTAAGAGCAACGTTTGCTTCCACCATGGTCTTTGCCGAAGGAAGTCCGCGTTTCTCCGCCTCCTTCTGCCAGCCTTCGGAATAGCCGTCACCGTTAAAGATGATGCGGGCATGCTTGGTGAGAGACTCACGGATAAGCCTCATAACGGCATCTTCAAGCTTTTCTCCTGCCGCAAGTGCCTTTTCAAGGCTGTCCGAAAACTGCGAAAGCGCATCTGCGACTATGGTGTTGAGTACGGTATTGGGCATAGCGATGGACTGCTGTCCCGAAACCATACGGAATTCAAATTTGTTGCCCGTAAAGGCGAAGGGTGATGTACGATTCCTGTCCGTAACGTCCTTTTTGAGCTCAGGCAAAGAAGAAACGCCCATGCGCATGACAGTTCTCTTCTTGCAGTCCTGAGCCGTACCCGTTTCGATGATCTGATGAACGATATCGTCGAGCTGGGCACCGAGGAAGACAGAGATCACCGTCGGCGGCGCCTCGCTGCCTCCGAGTCTGTTGTCGTTACCGGGTGTGGAAGCCGCACAACGAAGAAGCATTGCATGATCGTCCACCGCAGCAATGACTGCGCTTAAGAAGATCAGGAAAGGCAGGTTCTTATGAGGCTCCTTGCCGGGTTTTAAGAGGTTCTCTCCCAGATTCGTCACAACCGACCAGTTGTCGTGCTTACCCGAACCGTTTACGCCCGCAAAAGGCTTCTCGTTTAAGAGACACTCAAGGCCGTGGCGCTTTGCCACCTTCTTCATTGTGTCCATAACGATCTGGTTATGATCGCATGCGATGTTGGCTGTCGTATATATGCAGGCAAGCTCGTGCTGAGCGGGAGCCACCTCGTTATGCTGTGTCTTTGCAAATACGCCGAGCTTCCAGAGCTCCGTATTCAGCTCCTTCATGTAGGATGCTATTCTCTCTTTGATGGCGCCGTAGTAGTGGTCGTCCATCTCCTGCCCCTTGGGTGCGGGAGCGCCGAACAGCGTTCTTCCCGAGAAGATAAGGTCTTCACGGCGCATATATTTTTTATGATCCACAAGGAAGTATTCCTGTTCGGGTCCTACCGAGCAAGATACTCTTGTGACATCAGTTTTACCGATAAGGTGGAGCACTCTGACCGATTCGCGGCTCAGAGCATCCATGGAACGAAGCAGAGGCGTCTTTTCGTCCAGGGCTTCTCCAGTATATGAGCAGAAAGCTGTCGGGATGCAGAGTGTGACCCCTGCGGCATCTTCCTTTACAAATGCCGGAGATGTGCAATCCCAGGCCGTATAGCCTCTTGCTTCAAATGTAGCCCTAAGTCCTCCGGAAGGGAAGGATGAAGCGTCAGACTCACCTTTTATGAGCTCCTTGCCCGAAAACTCCATGATCACTTTGCCCGCTTCACCGGGTGCGATAAAAGAGTCGTGCTTTTCGGCCGTGATCCCCGTCATAGGTTGGAACCAGTGGGTATAGTGAGTAGCACCCTTTTTGATCGCCCATTCCTTCATGGCGTTTGCTACCACATCCGCAATGGCGGGATCCAGCTCATCGCCGTTTTCCATTGTCTTTTTGAGTGATGCGAAAACATTGTCCGGCAAGCTTTCTTTCATGACGGTCTCGTTGAAGACGTCAATGCCGAAGATTTCCTGAATCGTGTCTGACATTTTTTCTTCCTTTCGCCCCTTCCCCTTAAGGAAGCGGAAACAAAGTGTTTTATGGTTTATTTTTCTTTCTTAAAGATCGCCACACCGAGAGGCGGGAGATCCATAACTATCGAGTATTCCTGACCGTCCTTGGGAACGTCGGATGCTTTAAGTGTTTTGGGATTAACGTGTCCGTTTCCGCCGTACTTCACGTCGTCGGAATTGATGATCTCTTTATATTTTCCGATCTCGGGAACCGCCTGCACAAAGCCCTCATAAACAATAGGCGTGAAGTTACATACAAAGAGAAGAAGGTCGCCGTCTTTACTCCGTCTCACAAAGGAAACGATGCTGTGGTCGGCATCCTGACAGCTCATCCATTCAAAGCCGTCGGGGATAAAATCCATATCGTAAAGCGCAGCGTTCTTGCAATAGAAATTGAAAAGATCCTTGCAGAACACATGCATCTTACCGTGCATCTCATATTTGTCCACAAGCTCCCAGTCAAGGCTCTTGCCCTCGTTCCATTCGGAGAACTGAGCAAAATCCTGTCCCATGAAAAGGAGCTTCTTGCCGGGATGACCGATCATGAAGCCGTAAGCGGCACGGAGATTGGCGAATTTGTCATTGTATTCTCCGGGCATCTTGTTTACAAGAGAGCCCTTGCCGTGAACCACCTCATCATGGGAAAGAACAAGAATAAACTTCTCGCTGTAAGCATACATCATGGAGAACGTAAGACAGCCGTGAACGCCCTTCCTGAACAGGGGATCCTGCTCCATGTACTTAAGGAAATCGTTCATCCAGCCCATGTTCCATTTGAGGGTGAAACCGAGGCTGTCATTCTCTCCCACCTTGCCCGTTACATTGGGCCATGCGGTGGATTCTTCCGCAATAATAAGAACGTTTTTGTTCCTCTTTGCCATCATGGAATTCAGATGCTTTAAGAACTCCATGGCGTCGAGGTTCTCACGTCCGCCGTATCTGTTGGGAATCCATTCGCCGTTCTTGCGTCCGTAATCCAGATAAAGCATGGACGCAACCGCATCCATACGGATACCGTCGGCGTGGAACTGCTCTACCCAGTACATGGCATTTGCGATCAGGAAGTTGGATACTTCGGGACGTTCAAGGTTATATATGAGGGTGCCCCAATCGGGATGTTCGCCCTTTCTCTTGTCAAAATGCTCGTAAAGACAGGTGCCGTCAAACTTGGCAAGTCCGAAGGCATCCTTCGGGAAATGGGCGGGAACCCAGTCGAGAATGACTCCGATGCCGTTCTTGTGCATATAATCCACGAAATACATGAAATCCGAGGGATTGCCGAAACGGGAAGTGGGTGCGTAATAACCGGTCACCTGATAGCCCCATGAGCCGTCGAAGGGATGTTCCATGACGGGAAGCAGTTCAACATGAGTATAGCCCATTTCCTTCACATATTCGCAGATCTGTACCGCAAGTTCCCTGTAGTTATAGAAGCTACCGTCTTCTTCCGTAGGCTTCTTCCAGCTTCCGAGATGTACCTCGTATATGTTCATGGCTCCGTCCAGGGGATCGTTTGTCCTTCTCTTCTTAAGCCATGCCGAGTCACTCCATTTGAAATTGTCTATATCGAAAACTACGGAAGCGTTCTCAGGTCTCTTCTGGGAAAAATATCCGTAGGGATCGGCTTTGAATATCGTAGCGCCGCCCTTGGTGGTGACGGCATATTTGTACAGTGCGCCGTTCTCTATTCCCGGAATGAAAAGGGAATAAACACCGTGCTTCTCGTCAAAATCCATGAGGGATCTTCTCTTGTCCCAGAGGTTAAAATCACCGACAACGCCTGCGCTTGAAGCATTCGGCGCCCAAACGGCAAATCTCACACCCTTTACGCCGTTCACTGTCACGTGTCTTGCGCCCAGTGTCTTATAGATCTCGTAGTTTATGCCTCTGTTGAAAAGGTCCAGAGCCTCCTCATCGAGAGCCGGCGAAAATGCGTAGGGATCCTCGGTTTCATAATCTGTCCCGTCGGGATAATACAACGTCAGCGTATAGCCGAAGATCTTGTTTCCTTCGATCTCAACACCGTAAAAGCCGCGATCGTCAAGCCTCTGCATCTCATATTTCGTTCCGTCGATCTTGGAATTGACAACCGCTCCGCAGGCATCCGGATAAAAGCAACATATCCTTATCCTGTCTCCTATCACTCTCGGGCCCAAAACATCAAAGGGATGTTTTGAATAGCCGTAAATTATACCTTCAATAGCATTACGATCGATCTCCATATCTCCTCCAAAAGTACCTTCCCAAAAGCCCTTATGTTGTGAGTATCTCCTTACTCAAGATACCATTCGTCCTTCTTGCTGTTTTCCCCTCCGTCTTCAAAGGACTCCGTATAATCAGGTTTTTTTACTTCCGCGGTAGCTTCCGCTCCTTCAGCCGCCTCGCCGTTTGTTGCGGCTTCTTCTGCCGCCTTCTTCTGATTTTCTATGGTCTGGACAACGTACTGCTTAAGCACTTTCTCCATCATGAAGGAGCCTAAGAAAGCTCCGAGGCTGATGCCGAAAAGAAGTACGAAGCCTACGGTAAAATACGAAAGGATCACGATCAGTGCCCAAAGGATGATGGAAAGGATCGTGCACCATACATGCTTTACCGAAAGTCCGAAAGCGAACTTAAAGGCGTTTTTAAGCGTCATGCTGAATCTTGAAATGATCGGGCAAAGATAGATGAACAGGCCCGAAACAAACAGCGTTATCACGAAGAATACGCCGAGGAAGATGACTCCCTTTGAATCCTTGGCTTCCACAAGCCCCCATGCATAGCTGAAATCCATGTAAAGAAGCCATACAAGAAGGACAAAGATCGCGGAAGCTATGGCTCCCTGTTTGAAATTATCCTTGAAGCTTCTGAAAAACTCTTTAACGGGATAGCTTCTCGACCTTCTGATGGACTTAACCACCGCATAATACATGGCTATCATGGAAGGCACAAAAACGACCAGCGAGATGACCGCGAGTAAAACGAACAACGCAACTCCCGTTCTCCCGTAAAGATATAAAAAGCCTCCGAAGGGCACATAAAGCAAAAGCCATACAAGATTAAGAACTATAATATCAAATGCTTTTCCCATAAAGGTGAAAAAAGCGTTGTCGGGATTAAAGATGTTTCCGATTCCCATTTCATAAACCTCCGGAATAAAACCTAATGATCACGCATAGACCCCTATCATAATCATCAACCTAATAATTTTAGCCTATATGGATTGATTATGCAAATGAAATTTTCATATGGTATTTATAACAAAAAGACCCCTTTCCGTAAAAGAAAGGGATCTTTATACATTACTTTACAACGCCGAAACCGAGGATCGTAAACTTCTTATCCTCTTCGCCGTCCTGCATGCGTACGGTTATATCATGCTCACGGGTTTCATCCTCGTTGAAAACCAGCTTTGCATGGCAATGAACCCAGCCGATGGTACGGGGATCCATCACGGCAAGCACCTTGTCACCGTCAAGTATCTCCGCTTTTCCGAAGTCGGGGGACGAACTGTCCTTAAAGATGATAAAGAGCTTGGAGCACTTTATCCTGAGTCCGAAAACCTTGTTGCCCGCAACATGCATCCAGTTGTAGGGGAATTCCGGTGTCTGACCGAGGTCATAATTCATTTCCACAGCCTGGAGTTCCTTATCTGTCTCGGTAAAATCTCCCGCATCGATGACCGCGCCGTCGAAACCGTCCTTCTTATCGAAGAATACCACATCTTCATAATCGTTACCGACTGCAGGCTTAACGTCGAGTTTAACCTGAACATCCTTACGTGCATATCTGTCGGCAGCCTTAAAGATCTCGGCAAGGCAGTCCGCTGCGATCACGTGTCCCGTGTTTGTGGGATGATACTGATCGTAGAAGTACTCATTCCTTGCGACAAGCGCCTTCTCACGGTCAAGGTTGTAAAACTCGGGTAAAACCGCGTTCTTAAGGCTTACCATGGGAAGATTGTAACGGTAGCCGATGGGAGAAAGTCTGTCCTGGAGATTGAAATCATCGGCAAATACCATGAACGGAAGCATTACGGCAGGTGAGTTCTCCCCCTTCATGATCTTCTTTACAAGGGATTCGTAGCAAACGCCCTTCGTCTCGTCATCACCGTCGTTTACCGCATATTCTACGATAACGATATCCGGCTTCACTTTGCCGTTTGCCGTAACGTCCCTGTCGTATCTCAGTACGCCCAGCTCGGAAGGGGTACCTCCGACTCCTGCTTTAACAAATTTCACATTGTCCCATAATTTCCTGCCGCAGATCTCGCAGAAACGGACATAGGTGAGATAGGGATAGCATTTCGAATTGATGGGAATGGCTCCCGCTCCCTGTGTGATGGAACCGCCGATAAAAGCGATGGTGACCTCTCTCCCCGCCCTCGCATCTTCCATCGCTTTCTGTATGCGTGAAAGATTACCGTAGTTAAGGACTGATCTTTTGATCATGGTCTTATATTCTTCGGAATCAAGGTTCATCTTCCTGTCGGGGATCACCTCGGGTGCGTCAAAACCGGGCTGAAGATAGAGCTTAACCGTAACCGAAGCCATTACCTCGGGAACATCAAATTCAAATCGGATCTGTCCGGGGACATCGTCGTCATCCGACCAGTCGACCTTGGAGAGATCGATATACTCTTCAACTCCCGTAAGAGGGATCTCCTTTGTAAAGGTAGTTCCCGTTACAAAGGGATCTTTGTGTCCGTAGAACTGAAAAGCAAACAGCGTCTTATCTGTCGAAACTTTTGAATCTTCGGAAAGCTCGGCTGAAATACCGATACCGGAAACAAGCTTTCTGAAGCCCTCGGCATTTTCAAGGAGCTTCAATATGTTCTCGTCTTCAATATTGCCGTTGATACGTGCTCCCATGGGCATTCTGCCGTTCTGGTGAAGGAACTGTATGTTCCTTCCGTCAGCCTGCTTAAGTCCGCAGACTGCTTTATTTTTCATAAGATAGAAGAATTTACCCTTCGCAATTGCGTCTGTAGGAGTCTTCCGTTCCATAGATTATCACCCTTTCAATGATCACGCCGACTTCAACCGCCGTGATCTCAATTTTGTTTGTTCCTTTCTTGATATTGCCGTCAAAGAATGTCCTTCTGACCTGCGCAACAACATCCCTGCACCAGCGGGCGTCACTGTTCTCGCCTGCCATGAAGTCCTCGGGAACGAGGTTCAGCATCTTGGCTCTGCTGCCGTTAATGCTTACCATAACATTCAGTGCGCCGTGGAACTTGAGAGGATTGGTGGGCGCGGTAACAAGCTCGATGTGCTGTTTGCCCTCGAAATCACTTTCGAATTCCCAGATCGCCTTGGGTGCCTTCTCGCCCTTCTCGTAGTCGTCGACCTTCCCAAGTACCTTGAGTCCTTCCTCGTATCTGCCGTAGCCTTTAAGGAGGACAAACTTCCCTTCACTTCCCGGAACAAGCGCGGTGTTGTCGGAAGCCTTTAAATTGATGGCTCCGTCACGTACAAAATCTCTGATGTTACCGAAGACTTTTCTGTCAGTCTTCACAAATTCGATGCCGAAGCCGTGGCTAAGTATCTCCACAACGGTATTGTCCGTACCCTTTACGGCATACAGATGGTCCCGACCGTCACCGTCCGCACGGATGAGCTTGTAAAGTTCCTGAGTCGCGGTCTGATCGCTAAGGATCTCTCTTTCACCGTCCTCTGTCTTCTCGGTGATCGTGTAGCCGATCTTTCCGAGTCCGGAATTGGCTACCTCTACGAAAGAAGGCGTAGCGTATACGTCCATTCTCATAGGCTTTCCGTATACCTTTACATATACCTTTTCCCTATCCGCAAAGGACAGCTTAAGTGAAGGTTTCTCGACAGGCGTGAAGTTCGCAACGACAGGCATACGATTGTCGAAATCGGTCCAGTCGGTGAAGCCTATATGAGCTTCAAGCTGCATGCCGTGCCATTTGCCCTTCTTAAACTTATCGAATTCGTCGGCAAGGGCCTTGTCTCTCGCTATCCTCTCAAGAGCAAGTTTGCCGTAGTAATTGGAAATGCTCTTGCCCTGCTTTGCAAAGAAAAGGTTCTTGTCGCTGTATAGCCACATAAGATAAAGGTTCGCGGATGCAATGACCGGCCAGTAGATCGATGAATAGAAGCCGTTCCTGCATTCCGGCTTGATCTTCTTAAAGAGCTTCGTTGCTCTGTCTTCCAACTCTTCGACAAAATTGATCATCCTGTCGTTCTCAAAGTTTTTGCAGGCATCGAATACTCCGCTGTGAACGGTCTCGGGACGCTGCATGGAATTGAGCTGGTATGCATCGGTAAGGAGTCTGCCGATCTCCTTCTTCATAGAAGAGCTCTCTGCCTCGAACAACGTATTGGTAAGGTAATCCGTGAACTCTACGGGACTTTCGAGATTGGATGAGCCCCATTTTTCATAGTCGTAAGCGATCTGCATGAAGTAGTAAAGCGGAACCTCATTGAACTTTATATCGCCCACATTTACTACCCAGATATCCTTTATGCCGAAGTCGTAAGCTTCCGTCATCTCTTCCCAAACCTGCGGGAAGGATGTGGAGTTCACCCACTCAAAGGACACGGGACCGCCGTGGTAGTCCAGATGGAAGTACATTCCGTAGCCGCCCTTATGATCTCTCATTTCCTTGGTTGGGAGTCCTCTCATATGTCCCTGGTTGTCTTCACAGAGCATGAGGATGACGTCATCCAGTTCATCCCAGTATTTAAGACCGGGAGTGTTCTCGTCTCCGTAGAAATACTGCTCAACCTCCTTATATACCGCAAGGGTAAGAGGAAGGTTGATGCCCAGCTCCTTTATCAGAGCCTTCTGAGCGAGAATGATCTTCTTCAGGGCATTGATATTGTCCTCAAGTGTGGCATTTTCAAGCATGATGGAGTCGTATTCGCCTCTCATGCCGATAGTGATCAGGTGGTTATATCTGCCGCTTCTCTTTAAGGAATCGCGCCAGTAATTAAGAAGCCCCTGCTCGTTCTTGTCAAAGTTCCAGACCGCGCCGTAGGGTGAATCTTCACCGCAGACATACTTCCACTCTTCGGAAGCTCTTAAGCAAGGCTCATGATGTGAATAGGAAACCGTGATGCCCAGCTCCGTCGCAAGCTCCTCATTTAAAGTTCCCGGTCCGTCACAGGGGAAGGAACTTGCCCACATTGCGGGCCACAGGAAATTTCCCTTCATTCTTAAAAGGAATTCAAAAATAACTTCGTAGCAAAGAGCGTTGGCGCCGCCGAACTTAGATGTCATCCATGTTCCGAAGCAGGGCCACTCGTCATTTATAAAAAATCCTCTGTATTTAACGGAAGGCTGTTTGGACCTGAAGCTATAGTCCTTGATAATAAGCTCCTTACGGCGGATCGGCTCGATGTCGCCGAAATAGACCAGAGGTGTGACTCCGATCATTTCGGAAACATGGAACATACCATAGATCGTTCCCAGCAGATCACTTCCGGTAATACATAAGGTGTTGTCTTCGATGTGAATCTCATAGCACTGATAGTCGCCGTCAAAGCCTGACGGATCGGTCCTAATAACGATGTCGTTATCAAGACGTGTATCCCTCGGCGTAACCTCGGCGATCTCCGCTTTTCCCCCAAAAACTGCTTCGATGTCTTTGCCAAATGCCTTGGCGATCCTTGCGACACCGTTCAGTTCATTGTTTTCAAGTGCAATCCTGTTGATGTTTTTTGCAAACCTAAATCCCATATATTAGGTCCTCCGATTGGATTATTAACAATTGTGAGCTTTTCTTTAAAAAGAGCCATACAACTTACATTGTATGGCTCTAATTATACAAAGAACAGTTTAATTAATCAAGGTTTACCTTGGAGCCGTATGTTGCTTCCCAAGCTGCCTTACGCTCATCCATGATAGCCTGACCGCCTGCTGCTAAGTACTCCTTCATAGCTGCATCCCAAACCTTATCGAAATCAGCGGGCTTGCAAGTTACCGCGTTATCATAAGCTGCATCTCTCTTACCGGAGAGGTCTGTTCCTTCGCCTTCGGAAACGATGGTACCAACGCTTACATGAACAGGATATCTCTTATCAAGATCTGCCTGAACTACAGCATTCTCAACATCTGCAGGATCAACTGCCGAGTAAGCATATGCGAATGACTTTCTGGTGATCTCCTCAGTGCTTAAGTGGAGACCGTTACATGTCATTGTGTAGTCGATGTTCTTAGGAGAGTTGCAGTAGTACTGGATGTTCTCTTCGCCAACGGTATCGATAACGATAGCTTCGCCAACCTTATGATGGTTGATGCCCGCTTCACCTGTCTGGAGGTATTCGATGGTATTAGCGTCAGAGATGAAATCAAGGTAAAGGAGTGATGCAAGAGGTTCATCATTTGTTGTAGGGAAGAAGATCTTACGATCGGAACCTACAGGTGCATAATGGAACTTTGTATACTTGCCCGAAGAATCCTTGAAGCAGTTGATAGCAATGTATCTTGCGCCCTGGCCGTACTTCTCGGTGAGCATGTAGTTCATGCTGCTTGTGTCGCCACGGAAAGGATAGTCATAGTTGTGCATGAATGCGCCAACATAACCTGCCTTACACATATCATCGCCTGTAGCATCTCCGCTTCCATAAAGAGCGAAATCCTGCCAGATGAGGCCTTCGTTGTACCACTTGTTAAGAACTCTTGTACCTTCCTTCGCACCGTTCTGTGTGAAGTTTCTGTCATCGAAACCGTTGATGTAACGTTCCTTATCGGTCATGTTAGGATCCATGAAGGACTCGATAACAGGAGCACCGGTCCAGCCTACATCGAAGTTGATCATCATAGGAACCATCTGCTTAGCGTCTGCGCCAAGGAGCTTCTCAGCGTTGTCTCTGAAAGCAACGAGCATCTTGTAGAACTCATCGATGGTTGTGGGAGCCTTCATACCGAGCTTCTCAAGCCAGTCAGCACGTACGAATACGTTGCTTCTCTGTGTCTCGGTTCTTCTTCCTTCGATAGCCCATGTCGTACCTGTCTTAGGATCGAGATCCCAAGTGATACCCTGGTCTACGAAAGAATAAAGGTTAGGAAGAAGGTCCTTGTACTGCTCGAGCAGGGGGGTAAGGTCTGTGATACCGCCCATGTCGGCATATGTAAGGATCGTAGGATAGTTATAGGTGTAGCAGATATCCGGAGCGTCGCCTGCTGCAAGAAGGTTGTTGATCTGGTCAACCTCTGTCCAACGAGGGATAGCTCTGAAGTTTACTTCGATGTTGTACTTCTCGAGCATCTGCTTCTTGATCCAATCTGTCCAATAGTTGTTGTCTGCAGCTGTCTTCTGATCACGGTCGTAAACTTCAACGGTGATGGATCTCTTCGTTGCGAACTTACCGTTTACAAGCTCGGATGTAGGAGCCTGTGTGCTGGAGCTGCTGGAGCTGCTTGAGCTGCTGGAGCTGGAGCTGGAGCTGGAGCTTGAACTTGAGCTGGAGCTTGAGCTGCTGGAGCTGCTGCTGTTGTTAGCGGGCTTCTTGTCACCGCATGCTGCCAATGATACTACCATTGTAGCTGCAAGTAACAATGCAACTAACTTCTTTTTCATTTCGTTTTCCTCCCTTTTTTGAAATGGATTATTATGAATAACGACATGCCACTGCGGCAGGCCGGTCATTCCTTAACTGCACCCAATGTAGCTCCGGCAATGAAGTATCTCTGGAGCCAAGGGTAAATGAGCAGGATCGGTATGGTAGAGAACATAACGATCGCGTTCTTGATGGACTCTGAAAGTCCGGGGGTCGTGAAACCTTCCTGTGTGGAAACTTCGATACTGTTGATCGCATTCAGGATGTTGTACATGAACAGCTGCAAAGGATAATACTTCTTGTCGGTGATGTACATAAGTGCATCCGTATAGCCGTTCCATCTTCCTACCGCATAGAACAGAGCGAGTGTTGCGAACACGGGCTTTGAAAGCGGAAGGTAGATGCTCGTAAAGATCTTGAAGAACGAAGCACCGTCAATCTCCGCGGATTCACGGAGACTGTCCGGAATACCGTAGAAAAAGCTTCTCATGATGATCATGTTATAAATGCTCAAGCAGCTGGGTACAATGAGAACCAGCGGATTGTTGAGCAGGTTCAAGGACTTCATCAGCAGGTAGTTGGGAATAAGACCCGCATTGAAGAACATCGTGATGGTGATCATGATATTGATGACATTTCTACCCTTAAGTTTATCATAAATAAGGGGATATGCACAGAGTGAAGTCATCGTAAGTGAAACCAACGTACATACAACGGTAAGGAATGCCGTCCAGAAGAAGGATCTTACATACTTTGCATCACTGAATACATACTGATAAGCATCAAACTTCAGGCCCTTGGGAAGGAAATATATCTCATGTCTGATGAGGAATTCCGAAGAGCTCAGGGATTTAGCCGCAAGGTTTACCATGGGCGCGAGGCAGACAAAGGCAACGATCACGCAGAATAATACGAATGCCCAGTCTCCCAGTCTTGTCTTTAAAGATTTAACTCTCATGTCCTAAGCACCTCCTACCAAATACCGCGTTCGCCAAGTTTGCGCGAAAGCGTGTTTGCACTGAGCAGGAAGAACAGGCCGACTACCGACTGGAACAATCCTACAGCGGTAGAAAGTGAAATCTTCAGCTGTTTAACACCGTTTTTATAAACGTAGGTAGCAATTGTCTCACCGACGTCGAGAACAAGGTTGTTCTGCATTGCATAAATTCTGTCGAATGCACCGCCGACGATACCTCCGAGGTTCATGATCAAGAGTACTATGATCGTAGACTTGATGCCCGGCAGCGTAACGTGCCACATCTTTCTGAAACGTCCCGCTCCGTCAACGGAAGCCGCTTCGTAAAGCTCGGGGTTGATACCCGCAATGGCTGCGAGGTAGATGATGGAGCCCCATCCGAAGCTCTGCCAGATACCCATCATTACGTAGGTGAATACCCAGTGCTTGGACTCGTTAAGGAACGGTATAGCCTCATGTCCCGTAGCCATAAGAACCTGGTTTACAAGACCGCCCGAAGGTGTGAAGAGCTGTAAGGACAGACCGTAGATGATGACCCATGAAAGGAAATGGGGCATGTAAGCAATGGTCTGTACGGCTTTTTTGAATTTCTTAAACGGAAGTTCGTTTAAGATAAGTGCAAAGATAACAGGTGCCGGAAATCCGAAAAACAGATCCAAAAGGTTCAGTCCGACGTTATTCCTTAATGCATTGTAGAAATCGGAATTCATCGCCTTTTTGAAATATTTGAAGATATCCGTCTTTCCCGCCGTAGCTGCCCAAGGCATCTTACTGAGCGGCATGTTGAGCTTGTAATCCTTGAATGCGATGACGATGTATCTCATCGGCAGATACTTGAAAACAAGCAGATAGATGATAGGCAGCAACAGCATGAGATAAAGCTGCCAGTACCTTTTCATGTAAACAAGGAACTTTGTCCCCTTCCCCGTCGTAACGACCGAGGCATTCCCGGTAATTTCTTTCTTCATTTTTCTTCCTCTCTGATGTATTTGCCGTTGCCGGCTATAACGGTCCGAGACCGCTATTTTATAACGAATTTCTCAGCAACGGGCTTAATACCCAGAAGCTTTTCACTTTCGGGATCGGGCTGTGACATTCCGACATAAACCGTGTATGCCTTACCCTTATTAACGAAGAACTCCCCATTTTCGTCAACGATCTCGAAGGAATCGCGGCTGAGCGGAAGTGTAACTTCCGTCTTATCTCCCGCCTTCAGAAAATATTTGCCGAAGGCTTTGAGCTGATACCTGGGAGCATCTTTCTCGTTACTCGCAACATAGATCTGAACGACCTGAGCTCCGTCATAGCATCCTTTGTTCCTGAGAGTAAGCTTAACCTTAACGTCATCAAGCTTATCCTCTTCGCACTCATTCGGCATGGAGACATCGGATATCTCAAATTCGCTGTAACCGAGTCCGTAACCGAAGGGGAACTGTGCGTCGTTTTCCATATATCTGTATGTCCTGCCCTTCATGGAGTAATCCGTGAAGGAAGGTAATTCTTCAGTCGTATTGTAGAAGGTGAAGGGAAGTTTTCCCGAAGGATTTGCCTTGCCGAAGATGATATCGGCAACAGCCTCTCCGCCTCTTGCTCCGGGATATCCGGCGTAGATGATGGCGGCAGCCTTTTCCTTGGCAAGTCCGAGATCTATCGAACTTCCCGCAAGAAGTACCACCACAACGGGCTTACCTGAGTCGATGGCTGCCTTGATAACTTCATTCTGAAGTCCGGGAAGGGTGAGATCCTTCTTGTCGCCGCTTGCATAAGCGTTACCGGCGTCTCCTTCTTCTCCTTCAAGACCGGCGTCAAGTCCAACACAACAGATGACCACATCACTGTTCTCGCAGACGCCCTTGACCTCTGCCATTCTGTCGTTGGGCTGTCCGAGATTCTCCACCTTGTCTTTGAAGAGATGACAGCCTTCCGAGTACATGACTCTCACATCGTCTCTCAC
>JAEEGL010480573.1_pt1 | contig 60681 bp, 48 predicted proteins | sample 9134231 | NCBI WGS metagenome assembly JAEEGL01 (sample SAMN16246548, study PRJNA631951) | gut metagenome | biome: gut microbiome; feature: rumen; material: fiber-attached | host: Bos | place: Iran: Karaj | collected 2018-10
ACTGCGGAGACCTAGATCCTTGAAATTATCAACCTTCACCGTGGCTACCCAATAAAGCACGAAATAACGCTCCTTGTCGGATTCGGCAGCGTCCAAGAGACGATTGAACATATGTGGAACGAAATAGGGATGACATGCGACCTCCATGATGAAGCGGACCTTCATGCGGGTGTCCTTGTGGGTGCCGCAGAAGCCGTCGACCACGAAGAGGCGCTTGCCGGTGAGCTGCTTGATGGCAAGGTCCTTGACCTGCTTCCAGACCTCGAGGGACATCTCGTGGTTGTCGTTCGGATACTCCGGAGTGTTCCACCACACGGTGTCCTTGGAGTTTTCGTCCATCACGATGTACTTGTCCTTGGGGGAGCGGCCGGTGTAGATACCGGTCATCACGTTGATTGCGCCGAGCTCGGTGACGACACCCTTGTCGAAACCTTCCAGGCCGGGCTTGGTCTCTTCGTTGTAAAGAACTTCGTAGGTAGGATTGTAGAGCACCTCGGTCACACCCTCGATGCCGTACTTGCCAAGATTGATTTTAGACATAACTGTATAGAAAATTTTAAGTTTGATTCCAGCCGACAAATTTAATCATTTTTGATTTACAATCAAATAATTCATCCGTCAAAATGGACACTCCGTTTCGAAGTCGTAAGCACCCTCGATCCCCGAAGGGCAAATGTCCCTTGGGGGACGATAGGGGGAAAGCACCTCCCGCAGGGAGGGGCCCGCAAGCGAAGCGCAGTGGGAAGGCGAGCGTAGCGAGGATGGAGAAACGGAGTGTCCATTTTGACGGAATTTTGGTATATTTGTAAGCTATGAAAGGGAAACTGTATCTGATTCCGTCGCCGTTGGGTGAATACGATCCGGCGGAGGTGTTGCCTGCGCCGGTGCTGCAGAGGGCCTGCGGCATCAAGTGCTTTGTGGTTGAGGAAGTCCGCACCGCTCGCCGCTTCCTGTCCGCCGCCGGCCTCAAAGGCCATATCGACGAACTGGAATTCCATACCCTCAACGAGCACACCGCCCCGCAGGAGGTTGATGCCCTTGCCGCCCTGTTCGACAAAGGCGACGTTGGCCTGATATCCGAAGCCGGCCTTCCAGCTGTCGCTGATCCCGGTGCCGCACTCGTTGCGTTGTGTCATCGCAAGGGCATAGAGGTGGTTCCGCTCGTCGGCCCCTCCTCCCTCATGCTGGCGCTCATGGCTTCCGGTCTGAATGGCCAGAGCTTTGCCTTCAGGGGCTATCTTCCCGCAAAGACCGACGAACGCAAAAGCGCCCTCAAGGATGTGGAGCGCCTATCCAAAAGCTTGAATCAGAGCCAGATATTCATCGAGACGCCGTACCGTAACGATTCCCTGATGGCGGACATGCTCAAGATGCTCCAGCCCGGCACGCAGTTGACCGTGGCCGCCGACATCACCCTGCCTACTGCATACATATCCACCCGCAGCGTAGCCGAATGGCGCCGGAGCCCGGTGACCATAGGCAAACGCCCATGCGTATTCATCATACTTGCCTGATATGCAGACTCCGGAGCAGGTACTGAAACGGTGGTGGGGCTATGACGGCTTCCGGCCCATGCAGCGGGAGATTATCGACTCGGCGCTTCAGGGACGCGACACCCTTGCCATCCTGCCTACCGGAGGGGGCAAGTCGGTATGCTTCCAGGTGCCTGCCATGATGAAGGACGGGCTCGCCCTGGTGGTGACCCCCCTGATTGCCCTGATGAAGGACCAGGTGCAGAACCTGGAGGCCCGTGGCATCAAGGCGATCGCCCTGCACGCCGGCATGTCGCGGCACGAAGTGGACCTGGCCCTGAACAATGCCGCATACGGAGAATGCAAATTCCTCTACGTATCGCCCGAGCGACTTGGAACGCAGCTCTTCCACTCATATCTCAACGAGCTGGATATCAACTACATAGTGGTTGACGAGGCCCACTGTATCTCACAGTGGGGCTACGATTTCAGACCAGATTATCTTCAGATAGGGGAGCTTCGCAAAACCGTTTCCGCACCGGTAATAGCATTGACCGCTACCGCAACTCCCAAGGTGGCGGAAGACATTGCGGCGCGCCTCTCGCCCGACCCCGAGCATCCGTCTTTCACGCTCCTGCGGAGCGGATTCGAACGCCCGAACCTCAGTTACATAGTGCGCGAGTGCACCGACAAGGCTGGCACGCTGCTGGACATCTGCCGCGGCGTGGACGGATCAGGGATCGTATACCTACGCAGCCGCAAACGCTGCGAGGACGTGGCTGCGCTGCTTTCCTCGCAAGGCGTAAGCGCATCGTTCTACCACGCCGGCCTGGGCCCTCTCGGGCGCAGCGAGCGACAGGAGGCCTGGAAGAAAGGCGACATCCGCGTGATGGTGTGTACCAACGCCTTCGGCATGGGCATCGACAAGCCGGACGTCCGCTTCGTGGTGCACTGGGAGCCTACCGACAGCCTGGAATCGTACTTCCAGGAGGCGGGGCGTGCCGGGCGCGACGGCAAGCGCTCATACGCAGTGCTCCTGTGGAGCGCTTCCGACTTCACCCACCTGCGGCAGATGCTGGATTCGTCCTTCCCGCCGCTGGAGTACATTGAAGACATCTACCAGAAGATCCACATCCATGCCGGCATCATCTACGAAACCGGAGAAGGCTCCACCATACGCTTCGACCTCGAAGAGTTCTGCAGGCAGAACAGGCTCAACGCTTCCACGGTCCGGAACGCTCTGCGCTACCTTGAGCAGGCGAACCACCTGAGCTTTACGGAAGATGCCGAATTCCCCACGAGGGTGAGGATAACAGCGCCCCGTAACACCCTGTACGATACCGACTTGCCGCATCCGCAGATGATTCCTCTGCTGGAGGCGCTGATGCGCGGCTATCCCGGCATCATGTCATATTCAGTGCCTGTGGACGAAGAGGAACTTGCCAAAGCCTGCGACGCCACGGTGCCCTGGCTTCGGCAGCTCCTGTACCAGCTTTCGCTGGAACGCATCATCAATTACATTCCCGCCGACCGCAGTTCGCTGGTTTATCTCCACCACGACCGCATGGTACCCGGCAATCTGGACCTTAATCCCGAGCGCTACGCATTCCTTCGCGGTAACGCCGAGGCACGCCTGGAGGCGATGGAGGCCTACCTGCAGGACGGCTCTACCTGCCGCTCGCGCCAGCTGCTTGCGTATTTCGGTCAGGAAGAGACCGAAGACTGCGGAAGCTGCGACGTCTGTCGCGCCCGCGGCTCAGAGGACCGCGCCCGAAGCGCCCTCCAGCGTTTTGTAGCCTCCCACCCCGGATGCAGCGTCGCCGACATAAAAGGATTCTGCGACAACCCGCAGAACGGGATGCCGCAGAACGCCATCGAAATCTACCGCCGTCTTCTCGACGAGGGTATTATTTGATAATTCCCAGTTTCTTCAGCAGGGCTTCGGGGGCGGGGTTGTGGCCGCGGAAATTGCGGTAGAGCACGGCCTCTTCCTCAGAACTGCCCTTGGAGAGGATTTCGCGACGGAAAGCGCCGGAGACCTCGGTGTTGAAGATGCCTTTCTCCTTGAACAGGCTGAACGCGTCGGCTTCGAGCACCTCGGCCCACTTGTAGGAGTAGTATCCTGCGGAATAGCCTCCGGAGAAAATGTGGCTGAATGAAGTGGAGAAGCACGTTCCGTCCACCTGGGGCATGAGTGCTGAAGGCTTGAGCACAGACTTCTCGTATTCAACTGTACCTTCGGTAGTTACGCTGGTGCAATCGTTCCATGCCATGTCGAGCGTGCAGTAGTCCAGCTGGCGTACCTGGGTGTAGGCTGCCAGGTAGTTTTTGGTGGCTACAATCTTGGCAATAAGCTCGTCGGGGATGACCTCGCCGGTCTGGTAATGCTTGGCGAATCCGCGCAGATACTCGGGTTCGTAGGCCCAGTTCTCCATAATCTGCGAAGGGAGTTCCACGAAGTCGCGGGCCACGCTGGTGCCTGTGAGGGAGCCGTAGCGGCCTTCCGCCATCATGCCGTGAAGGGAGTGGCCGAATTCGTGCAGGAAGGTGGTGAGCTCGTCGTGGGTAAGCAGCGAGGGAGCGTCGCCGGTGGGCTTGCTGAAGTTGGTCACGATGCTGATTAGCGGGCGCTTTTCGACTCCGTCCTTGATGCTCTGGCCGCGGAACTCGGTCATCCATGCACCGCCCCTCTTGCTGGCGCGGGGGAAGAAATCGGCATAGAACAGCGCCAGGTGGCGGCCGTCGGCGTCCTTCACGTCAAATACCTTTACGTCGGGATGATAACCGGGAATGTCGGGACGCGGGGTGAACTGCAGGCCGTAAAGCCTTGTGGCAAGGCCCAGCACCGCGTCGATGCAGTTCTCCAGCTGGAAGTAGGGCTTGAGTTCGGCGTCGTTCAGGTCGTAATTCGCGGTTTTGTATTTCTCGCTCCAGAAGCTGAAGTCCCAGGGCATGAGGGATGCGCCGTCGAAGCCGTTGGCCTTGGCATACTTATAAATGGCGTCAACCTCCTTGCGCGCTGCGGGGAGGGAAGGATCCATGAGCTCCTTGATAAAGGCGTTTACTTCGGCCGGAGTCTTGACCATGCGCTCTTCGAGCTGGTAATCTGCCCAGGTGGGGTATCCGAGCAGATTTGCAATCTTTATGCGGTGCTCGGCTATATCCTTGATAATCTGCGTGTTGTCATTTTCTCCGCCGATTGCCTTGGAGTTGTATGCGCGGTACATCTTCTCGCGAAGGTCGCGGCGAGTGGAGTACTTCATGAAGGGGCCGTAGCTGGGATAGCTGAGGTCGAACACCCAGCCTTCCTTGCCTTTCTCTTCCGCGGTCTGCTTGCCCAGAGCCACGACGAAGTCGGGCAGGCCTTCAAGTTCAGCCTCTTCGGTGAGGTCGAGGGTGAAGGCGTTGGTGGCAGCCAGCACATTCTTGCTGAAGCTGAGGGTAAGCAGCGACAGCTCCTCGTTGAGTTTTCCGTAAACCTCCTTGTCCTCGGGGGAAAGGTTCGCTCCACCGCGGACGAATCCCTTGTAGCGCTTCTCCAGAAGGCGCATCTGGTCGGGTTCGAGCCCGAGGCTCTCGCGGGCGTCCCAGACTGCCTTAACCTTTTCGAAGAGTTTTTCGTTCAGCGAAACGTACATCTCGAATTCGGTCATCATGGGAGCGACCTCTTCGGCTATCTGCTGGAGGGTCTCGTTGGTCTCGGCCTCCATGAGGTTATAGAAGACGGAAGCAACGTTCATGAGTTTTTCCCCGCCGTATTCCATCGCCTCGATGGTATTGGCGAAGGTGGGCTCGTCGGGATTGGCAACGATTGCGTCAACTTCGGCCTTGGCCTCCTTGATGGCCTCCTTGAAGGCCGGCAGGTAGTGCTCGTTCTTGATTTTGTCGAACTGTGGAGCTCCGTATTCGAGCGGAGATTCGGTCAGAAGGGGATTTTCCATTTTGCAGGATGTGATTGCTGCCGCCAGTGCGAATGCGGCCAGGAGTACTTTTTTCATATGACAATTATTTGATGATTAATCCGTCGTATGCCGGATGCACGCCGTCGGGCAGTATCTTGTCGAACAGTTCGTGCGGGGGCAGGAGGTGGGAGATATGTGTTATATACGATTCTCGTGCGCCGACTCTTTCGAAGAAGTCCAGCACTTCGTGGAGGGAGAAATGAGCATGGTGCGAATCGAACTTTACGCAGTTCATCGTCACCGCCCTGAGCCCTTTGAGTTTCTCGAACTCGCAGTCTTCAAGAAGGTTCATGTCGGTGAGATAGGCAATGTCGCCGAATCGGTAACCGAGCACGGAAAGCTTCTTGACCTTATGGTGCCAGCCCTGTATGGGAATGACCTCCACGCCCGTTCCCGGGGCGGAATGATTCTCGGTATGGCGGTAACCGAAGCCCTTTTCCCAGGTCAGGACCTCATCGGAGGCGTTGGAGTAAACGGTGAACGGGGCACTGCCGTCTATGGTGTGCATGTGCCACTCCGGCGCTCCCTGGTATTTGGGCTCGGCGAAAGCGTAGGCGTATGTGTGACGGAGCGAGTTCTCCACGTATTTCTCGCAATAAATGTTGACGGGATGCCGCTCGCAGAGGTTGAGGGCGCGCGTGTCGTCGAGCCCTCCCACGTGGTCCATGTGGTTGTGGGTGAGAAGGATGGCATCGAGGTGCCGTATGCCTGCCCGGAGCGCCTGGATGCGGAAATCGGGGCCGCAGTCGACCAGGATCGTGAGCCCTCCGTATTCCACCAGCGCCGATGCGCGCAGGCGGGCGTCCCTGGGGTCTGCGGAACGGCAGACCTTGCAGGTGCATCCTATCATGGGAACTCCGGAAGATGTGCCGGAGCCAAGTATCGTCAGCTTTGCTTTCATATCGTTACGTCCACTATCTTGCCGCACAGCGACGCCTCCCAGGGGCGCCGTATGCGTATGTAATTGCCTGTATATCCTTCCATGAATCCCTGGCGGTCGGTGGATTCGAACAGTACCTTCTCACGTATGCCGCGGTTGGCCTGAACGAATTCGGCGTGCAGACGCTCGCAAAGGCCCTCCAGCACCGCCACGCGCTCTTTCTTCACCGCCTCGCTCTGCTGGCCTGGCATATTCGCCGCCGGGGTGCCGGGCCTGCGGGAGTAGGGGAATACGTGGATGAAGGAAGGCCGCACGCGCTCCAGGAACGACACCGTCTGTGCGAAGAGTTCTTCCGTTTCGCCGGGGAGCCCCACCATGACGTCGATTCCGAAGAAGACCAGCGGTTTTCCGGGCGCCTCCATCGCCTTCCGTATGTAGTCGAGCTTCGAGGCGAAGAAATCCGTGGTATAATGGCGCCCCATGGCCTGCAGCAGTTCGTCGGAGCCTGTTTGCAGCGGAATGTGGAAATGAGGCTGGAATTTGGTTCCGGAAGCAATCCAGTCAACGATTTCTTCCGTGAGCAGGTTGGGCTCTATGCTGGATATGCGGTAGCGTTCTATGCCGTCAACGTCGTTCAGCGCCTTCAGCAGGTCCAGGAACGACTCTCCCGTCGTGCGGCCGAAATCGCCGGTGTTCACGCCGGTGAGGACTATTTCCTTTACGCCGAGGGCCGCTATCCTCCTGGCGTTGGCCACGCATTCGGCAACCGGTACATTCCGGCTCTCGCCCCTGGCATAAGGCACAGTGCAGTACTTGCAGTAGTTGTTGCATCCGTCCTGCACCTTCAGGAACGACCTCGTCCGCTCGCCGCTGCTCCATGCCGGAAAGACCATTCCGCCGTCCAGACAGGGTGGCCCCTGAAAATCGTCGCTCCGCGACCCCTCCCTCTTACGTGCAGAGGGTGGCAACGTATTTTCAGGGGCCACCTTGTCTGGACGGCCCGCCAGAATGCCGAGCGTTTCCGGGACTACCAGCGACTTTTCATTGCAACCGAAGACGCGTGCCACGCCAGGGATGCTTTCGTAGTCGGTTCGACGCAACTGAGCACTGCAGCCGGTGACTATCACCACCGCATCGGGATTCACCCGGTGAACCTTGCGCACCAGATTACGGGATTTGGCATCGGAGGTGGCGGTCACCGAACAGGTGTTCACCAGATAGACGTCTGCCTTTGCCGTCCATGGTACGACCTCGAGCCCGGCTTCTTTGAAACCGCGCTCGTAGGTGCTGGTCTCGGCATAGTTGAGCTTGCAGCCGAGAGTCAGGAAGGCTATCTTCTTAACGTTATCCGCGCCCATTCGCATTCGCCTCCTACGGGAGGATTCTTTTTGGAAACAGTTATTTGGAAATGCTCAATTTCAGGCAACTCTTCATGGATCGCATCCGCGATGCGGCAGGTGACGTTCTCGAGCAGCATGGACGGAACGGCCATCTGCCGGGCCACGACAGCATATACCCGGGAATAATCGAGTGTGTCGCACAGGTCGTCGCTGCGCTCGGCATAGGACGTATCGTACTCGCATGAAAAGTCCACGGTGAACTCGTTGCCTTGTTCACGCTCGCTTTCCAGGCACCCGTGACGGGCGAAAAACTTCATGCCGCATAGTTCTATCCGTCCCATTGTCATTCGTTTATGATGATGGTCTTCATTTCTTTACGCTTCTCGGACTCTACCAGGGCGTCCATGTTCCGGCGCTTGCGTGACGTGAACAGCTGACGGAAGAAATCCTTGACGGAGTTGAATTCTTTCTGGTAGGAAATACCGGCGCCGTTGCGCTGCGTGAAGTCGAGGCTGCTGGAATACTCGTCGGCTGAGTGGGAGAAGAGCTTGAAACGCAGGTCGCCCCGCCTGTCTATCTTGATTTCTATGTCAAGGTCGCCCACCACGTCGCCGTTCGTGCTCTTGGACGTGCTGTAACGCCGGTTGCCTACGGAGCCGTTCACCAGCACCCGGTTGTTGAACAGCTGGGTGGAAACGGCCACGTCGAAGATATCTGTGCCCACCTGATCCTGCTGGTAACCTATGCCGAAGTCAAGCGGGATATCTAGCTTCTGCAATATGTTGTTCAGCTGGCTTGACACTATCTCGCCCACGTTGGAGATTATCATGTTGGTACCGTTCACGACTCCGGTGCCGCCTTCGGGCACGAAGGTGCCGAAGAGCAGCAGGGCCACGAACTGCTTCTGGATCTTGTCCTCGGTGTTGAGGGCGCTTTCCACACTCATCTTCGTGTTCGGGTCAAGGTCGGGTACGTCGATCGAGAACGACACTTCCGGACTGCGCAGCTTGCCGTTGATCTTGATGCCGCACTCCACGATGCGGCGGCTCGAGACTGCGGTGGAGTCGGCTACGAGCGTGGCCAGGGATGTCTTGACGTTGTGTATTGCGTTGATGTCGAGTGTGCTTTCCATCACGTCTCCGTTGAACTTGATGGAACTGCCTTCCTTGATGTCGAATTCCTTGCTGACTATTCCAGGGATGTTGAACAGGTACTTACCCTTGTCGATGTTGTAGTCTCCCTTAAGCTGGAACAGGCTCTTGGCTGTGTTGAGATCGAGCACCACGGAGCCGGAGCCTCCTGCAGTGAGCACGTGCCCGGAATCCTTGTCGATCTCGATGCTGGCGATGACGTCGGGGTGCAGGTTCACCTTGGCGTGCGCCGTGAACTTGGCGGACCGATACACCGGTTCGTCAATGGAGCCGGAAACGTCGAGGGTATCGGCAGGGGGAGCCGTGAAGGTGAGCAGGTCGCTGCCCTGGGCGATCGACGACTCGGGTATGGGCACGTTCACGTTGCCGCTGCCGGCAGTGGAGATATTGGCATCCACGTGCAGAGCGTTGAACGGGCCGGAGATGCGGCTGCTGCCGGAAATGGCCAGGTCGCCGTAGACGTATCCGAGCCTGCCGCTGCCCAGCGTTGGAATGTCGATGGCCTTCAGGCGGTTCATGTCGACGGAGGCGTCCAGATTGAAATTCTTCAGCTCCCTGAATCCCAGTCGTCCCTGCATCACGCCGATTCCGCCGTATTCGTCCTTGATGCCGATATTGTTGAAAAGAAGACCGTTTTCGCCAACGGATGCCGTTCCGTCGAGTATGTAGGTCACGTTGGTGTAGGTGACGCGTCCGCGGACATGGTCCAGTTGCAACTCTTCCCCTGAAAGGTTCATGGCGTTCACGGGGCCTTCGGCCTTTACGCTGCCGCTCAGGCGCCCGCTCAGGTCGGCGATATAGTCCTTCACGAATGCGCCGGCTGCGTCCACATTGAACTTGTCCAGGGTGATACGGGCGTCGACGTTCTTTCCGCGGGTGAAGTACTTGCCGTCGAGCTTCAGCACCCTCGTGTCGCCGTTGTCTCCGGTCATATCCACGTTTATGCACTGGTTGATGTCGTCCCAGTCGCTGAGGAGCCTGAAATCGCCGGCCTCCTTGCCGTCTATGCCAAGCCCCTTCAGTGCAAGGTCGGCCCAGAGGCCTATCTCGTCGGGCAGCGGTGAAAGGAGATTGACGTCGCCGGATATGATGCCCGTGAGAGCCGGGAAGCCGGAGCCCATGAAGTCGTTTACCAGCGAGATGTCCAAGTCGTGCAAGTCTACCCGAAGGGTGTCGATGAAATCCTTCGTTACGACTCCGTTCACGGAAATGCTCTGGGTGTCGCTGGCAAGGCAGAACCCGTCTACGCTCAGAACGGTGTTGCGGAATTTGATTTCCGACGGCTTGAGCTCCCAGGCTTCGTTCTTCACGTGCAGGATCGACGTGAGAGTGCTGAGGTCCACGGCGGTCTTGCCGTCTTCGTCGCGGGTGATAAACGCGTCCAGATACAGCTCGCTGCCCTTGTCGAGCAGGTCGGCGCCTTCGTAATTCACCGCCAGGGTTGCCTTGTTGTCGCTTGCCACGACGCCTGCGCTGGCCTTGTTGAAGCTCATGCTGTTGTATTCGAACATGTCGGCGTTGACAAAACAGCTGAGGGCTCCGTCCTGATTGTCGACTGCGAGGTTGAGGTCGGTGGCGGCAATGCCGTTATAGGATAGGGCGGGGGAGATGACATACCCCAACACTGAGCCTGCGGAGCTGATGTCGAGGCTGGCAGCGGTTCCGCAGGCTATAGACATGCCCGGGAAGAGGAAAGCCAGCAGGCCTTCCGTATCGTGGAAGTTGGCGCTGAAACTCGCGTCCATCGGTTCGGGCGCCTTTTCGTCGTTGCCTGCTGCAAAATACTCCGGCAGCGCCATATCTGTGGTTATGCTTCTCACGTACTTTATCAGCGATTGGAAATCGTCGGGACCGTCGTACTTGGCGTCGATGCATTCGGAGTTCAGGGCAAGTGTGAGCCGGCCTTCAAGCATTCGTGCTTCGGCGTCGATGTCCCCGATCCGGTGACTCCCGTCGTCGTTCGTAAGCATGAGGTCGGAAACGTGGACCTGCATCGGAGCGTTCTTATCGAATCCCCGCTCGCCGACCAGACGGCATGAAATGCGGGATGCGCCGCCGCGGGTGTCGAGGTTGAGGGCTGCCAGATCGACGTCCCGGAGGACTGCAGATACGCGTCCGCTCTCGTTCCCGAGGTCTATTGATGCGTTCAGGTTCAGCGGGGCGGCGGAGTCGTCGCTGCGGATAAACGCTTCGATGGCCTTGTTGTGCATATTGCCGACGAGGGCGAGGTTCTTGTACTCGTGTCCAAGGGCCTCGATGCGTGAAATGTCGGCCTTGGCGTCGCTCACGGTGAAGTTGCCGCCGCCGAATCGTACTTTGGCCTCTGCGGTGAGGTCGCACTTGCCGAAGCTGTCGCTGACCAGGAAGTGTCCGAGGTCGAAATTGTTCGCAACCGCTTCGGTGGAAATGACCGTAGCGCGCCCGCGTTCGGTCAGGTCGCGCGATTTTGCGTATGCCTTAACGCGGCCGAGAGACGAGTTGATGACGGCGTTTGCGTTGAAGTCGTCAAGTTTCCCGGCGGCGTTGCCTGTGAGCGTGAAGACGGTGCCGGGAGCGAATCGCTTCAGGCTCGTGCCGGCTCCGAAGTCTGCCAGGAACTTGTCCAGGGCCTCGGTGGTGAATTTGATCTCCTTTATGTCGGCAGTGAGGTCGGCGGTGCTCATGCGGGGAATGCCCCGGCAGGATCCGCTTGCCTCGGCGCTCAGGCCGTGGGGGCTGGTGAAGACCAGGTTCTCGATGCGGAAATCGGATACGGGACCCTTCATGCGCCCGCTCTGGATGTCGGCGACGGCCGGAATCCCATAGAACGTGCCGCCGGAATAATTGCTTATGGATGAAAGCACCAGGTGGCTGGGCCCCAGGGTTATGTCAAGATCTACGTCCCTCAGGAAATTGCCCCAGCTGGACGTGCTGTCGTAACTCAGGATGACCTTGTCGAAACGCATCCGGCTGCCGTCGTTGTCGGAGAAACGGAAGTTGTCGACGATGGTCTTGCCCCTGCCCACTGCGCAGCTTCCGGATGCTCCGTAGACTTCGTAGCCGCTCTTTTCCTTCATGTCGAGCCTGTCCACGACTGCCTTGCAACGGCCGTCCGCGAACGAAATGTCGTGGCCCTTCAAGTCGAAGACAAGGTCCATGTCGGTATAGGCGATACCATGTTCGCGCAGGGAAGGATCCGATGATGCGTTCTGCAGGCGGAAATGCCCGTTCTTGACGTGCACCTTGTTGATTGTCAGCAGGGTGTCAAGCGACATGGGCGTGTCGTTCTCGGAGCCGCCGAGACGCAGTATCCTGGTAAGGTTGGTACCGTATGTGGAATCGGGTTCGCTGACCAGATGGAAGAGGGCGTCTTCGACATCCACCCTGTCAAGGTGCAGGCAGCGTTTCTTCAGCAGGGTTTTGAGCGATAGGGTGGCGGACAGCTTGCCGATGCTCGCGAGGGTGTCGGCGGGAGCGAACATGCTTTTGGAATACGGATGCCGGTCGAGTATCACGACGTCCTTCACGGTCACGGCGTTGAAGGGGTGCAGCTGGACTGCGCCAATCTTAACCTCTCCGTCGATGGAATCCTGGAGCATCGAAGTCACCTTGCGCGCCAGACCCGTCTGCACTGCTGGGAACTGCAGTGCAAACAGCAAACCCAGCAGGAGAAGGATGAGCAGTCCTGCTATGTGCGCGCCTATGTATCTCTGTTGTCCGATGACTTCAAATGCTATAATCCTACAAATTTAGTAAATATTTATTAAATTTGCAGTCCTGCAGCGTGCAATTGTTATGGCTGATATCATTCTCGGAATCGAGTCTTCGTGCGACGACACTTCGGCAGCCGTCATCCGCGACGGATGGCTGCTGTCAAATGTTATCGCCTCCCAGGATGTCCACAAGGCATACGGAGGCGTTGTGCCCGAGCTTGCTTCACGGGCTCACGAGCTGAATATCGTTCCCGTGGTGAGCGAGGCGCTGTCGCGTGCCGGAATTGCTCCGTCTGAGCTTACCGCCATCGCTTTCACACGCGGTCCCGGGCTTCTCGGCTCGCTGCTGGTAGGCACTTCGTTCGCCAAGGCGATGGGGCTGGCTCTTGACATCCCTATAGTCATGGTGAACCATCTCCACGGGCACCTGATGGCCGATTTCATACGTCAGCCGGGCAAAGAGGTGAACGAACCTTCGTACCCTTACCTGTGCCTGCTTGTGAGCGGCGGCAATTCCCAGATCGTAAGGGTGGATGCGCCCCTGAAGTTCACCATACTCGGGCAGACCATCGACGACGCAGTGGGGGAGGCTTTTGACAAATGCTCCAAAATGATGGGTCTGGGCTACCCGGGTGGTCCTGTAATCGACAGACTGGCGGCGAACGGCGACCCAAAGCGCTTCAAATTCGCCAAGCCGCACATCCCCGGCCTCGATTATTCCTTCAGCGGCGTCAAGACTTCGCTGCTTTATTTCGTGCGCGACGAGATTGCACGCGACCCCGAATTCATGGAGAAGAACAAGGAAGATATCTGCGCCTCCTTCCAGAAAACGCTTATCGACATCCTGATGGACAAACTCGTCAAGGCCGCAAAGCAGACGGGCATCAGGGACATTACCGTAGGCGGCGGCGTCAGTGCCAACAGCGGCCTGCGCAAGCGCATCGTGGAAGAGGGCAGGAAGCGCGGCTGGCGCACCTTCCTCCCGGAATTCAAATTCACCACCGACAATGCCGCCATGATTGCGATTGCCGGCTATTATCATTATCTTGCAGGGGAACGCACTCCCCTTGACGTTGCGCCGGTGTCGAGGATGTCGGATTTTTGAAAAAACTTTGCTAAATTGCAAGGTTTTTGTTTCAAAAATCTATGAGCGTAGGCAGAATCGACCTTGTGCGAAGCTCCTTTGAAAAAAAAGCTCCGCTTTCCGAACCCATCGACAAACGGGTTACCGACATTTTCGGCGAGCTGGTCTTCGACCGTGCCAAAATGCACAAGTATCTTGAACCCGACGCGCTTTCAAGCCTTCTTGACTGCATCGACAAGGGCAAGGCCCTTGACCGCAAGACCGCCGACAAGGTGGCAGCCGGAATGAAAGAATGGGCCCTGGAGCATCACGTAACCCATGTTACACACTGGTTCCAGCCCCTCACCGAAGGCACCGCCGAAAAGCATGAAACAATGCTCGAATACGACGGCCTCGGTTCCATCGAGGAGCGTTTCGACGGCAGCTCGCTCATCCAGCAGGAACCGGACGCGTCGTCATTCCCCAACGGCGGAATACGGGCCACATTCGAAGCCCGCGGATATACCGCATGGGATCCCACTTCGCCCGTGTTCATACAGGGCGATACACTCTGCATACCAACGATTTTCGTTTCCTATACCGGCGAGGCCCTGGATTACAAAACCCCTCTCAAACGAGCCCTCAAGGCCGTTTGCGAATCGGCTCTTCCGATTTGCCGCTTGTTCGATCCCTCCGTTTCGAAGGTCTATTCCTATCTGGGCTGGGAGCAGGAGTACTTCCTGGTCGACGAAGCGCTTTATGCTTCACGCACGGACCTTATGATAACCGGGCGGACACTAATGGGACACATGTCATCGAAGAGCCAGCAGCTCGCCGACCATTATTTCGGGGCCATTCCAGGCCGCGTCGCCGCCTTCATGCGCGATTTGGAACTGGAGGCCCTGCGCCTTGGCATCCCCGTCAAGACCCGCCACAACGAGGTGGCTCCCAACCAGTTCGAACTTGCACCGGTTTTCGGCGAGGCCAATCTGGCCAATGACCAGAACCAGATACTTATGAACCTTATGGCCACCATTGCCCGGAAGCATTCTTTCGTCGTGCTTCTGCACGAGAAGCCGTTCGAGGGCATTAACGGCTCAGGCAAGCACAACAACTGGTCGCTTGGCACCGACACGGGTGTCAACCTTCTCGCTCCGGGCAAGGACGCCAGGGGCAACCTGCAGTTTATCATATTCCTGGTGAATTCCCTGGCGGCAGTGCAGAAACATAATGCTTTGCTGAAGGCGAGCGTAGCCAGTTCCGGCAACGAGCACCGCCTGGGTGGGCACGAGGCTCCTCCCGCAATCATTTCCGCATTTCTCGGACGCACCATGACGGAGGTGCTGCACAAGCTGCTCGAACTGCCTTCCGGCACTCCTGTCGAGATTGCAGGAAAGAAGGGGCGCAAAGTAGGCCCGGTTGAGATACCCGAGATTTTCCTCGACAACACCGACCGCAACCGTACTTCGCCTTTCGCTTTCACCGGCAACCGCTTCGAGTTCCGTGCCGTGGGCTCCTCTGCCAATTGCGCCGGCGCCCTTACCGTGCTGAACGCCGCCGTAGCGGACCGGCTGACGGAATTCAAGTCCGAACTCGACAAGGAGCTGGCCAAAGGCAAGAAATTCGAAGTCGCGGTAATGGACGTATTGAAGCCCGTCATCGCATCCATCATAGACGTCATCTGCTTCGACGGGAACGGCTATTCCGAAGAATGGGTGCGTGAGGCCGAAAGGCGCGGGCTTGACACCTGCACCTGTGTCCCCGACATGATCGCAGCATATACGGCTCCCGAATCTGTTGCCATGTTCGAGCGTACGGGCGTATTCTCCGGCCGCGAGCTGCAGGCCCGCAACGAGGTCAAGTGGGACACTTATTCGAAAAAGATACAGATAGAGGCTAAGGTAATGTCGCGGATGGCGGTGAATCACATCATTCCAGCCGCACTCGAGTACAAGGCCAGGCTTCTCAAGGGGTTGAACGACAACCTGGGAGTGTTTGGCAACACCGAGAACTGCACTTTCGAGCTGAAGGCCGTCGAAGAGATTTCGTCTCTGGTGGAAGAGTTGAGAATACAGGTAGATGAGCTTCAGGCTGCCCTGGCGGATGCCGGGAATGCTCCTGATTCATATTCCGCCGCAATGAAGAACTCCGGAGTAGCCGCAAGGCTGCGCAGGCTGCGTGTTCCCATAGACCGCCTGGAGGAGATAGTGGACAACCGTATCTGGCCGCTGCCGAAGTATCGTGAATTGTTGTTTATAAGTTAACCGCCTATGAATCTGATGGCCAGGCGCATCAGCAGTATATTGCTGATCTGCAACAGTTACGACAATTTCTCCCTGGAGGAGGACGGGCGTCTTGACGTCAAGATTGCGAGCGAGTACGCCGACTTGAACCTGAGCAACCCGCCCCGCCTGCGCAGGGTGGAGACGACTTCCGACGCACTCGACCTGCTGGCGGCAGGGGAGCGCTTCGACCTGGTGCTGACCATGTACTATGTCGGCGAAATCAGTGTCTTTGACTTTGCTCCCAGGGCCAAGGCCTTCGATCCGTCGATGCCTATCGTCCTGCTGTCGTCATTCTCGCGGGAGGTTTACCGCAGGATCGAAGAATCCGGGCACGAAGGGCTGGATTACGTGTTCTGCTGGAATTATTCCACCGACCTCATCATCGCCATAATCAAGTTGATGGAAGACAGCATGAACGCCGCGCACGACGTGCTGGAATGCGGCGTCCAGGCTATCCTGCTGGTGGAAGACTCGGTCAAATACTACTCCACCTATCTGCCGGCATTGTACAATCTGGTGCTCCAGCAGAACCGGAATGCCATTACGGACGCATTGAACGAGCAGCAGCGCTACCAGCGCAAGCGCTCCCGTCCCAAGATACTGATGGCCACCAACTATACCGATGCGGTGGCCCTCTACGAAAAGTTCAAGCGCAATCTGCTCGGCGTCATATCCGACATAGGTTTCGTGCTGCATGCCGGCGACAATCCCTCCACCGAGAAAATCGATGCGGGCGTGGATTTCTGCAAGCTCGTACGCAGGGACAATCCGAGAATGCCGTTCCTGATGCAGTCGTCGCAGGAGAGCATGCGTTCAGTGGCTGCCAAGCTGAAGGCGGGATTCCTCCTCAAATCCTCCAAAACCCTCACCCAGGAGCTGGGAGAGTATATGGAGCGCGAATTCGGATTCGGCGACTTCGTGGTGGTCGATCCTGAAACCAAGGCCGAAATCGCACGCGCCCGGGATCTCTACGAATTTGAAAAGCTGCTTTGTTCAATCCCCGCGTCTACCTTCGCACGGCTGACCGACAATAACTATCTGTCCAAGTGGCTTTTCGCCCGGGGGCTTTTCAGCATAGGCCGCAAACTCAGCCCCATACGCAACGAAGACTACGACGATGTGGAAACGCACCGCCGCGATATTATAAACGTGATTCACGATTACCGTATCGCACAGGCCCAGGGAGTGGTGGCGGCTTTCAATCCCGACACCTTCAACGATGCCATCTGGTTCTCGCGCTTCGGGGACGGAAGCATAGGCGGCAAGGCCCGCGGACTGGCGTTCCTGAACGACATCCTCTACAAATACAAACTGTACGACAAGTGGGAGGCTGTCCGCGTTACCGTGCCTCGCACGATGGTCATAACGACCGATTTCTTCGAGCGTTTTGTCAAGGAAAACGGCCTCAAATATGTGATCAACTCCGACCTGAGCGACACGGAACTGCTTTCCGAATTCGTGTCGTCGCCGCTTCCGCGGGAGCTTCTGGACGCCCTGCGCTCTTTCCTGCGCGTGGTGCACCGGCCACTGGCGGTCCGTTCTTCGTCGAAGCTCGAAGATTCCTATCATCAGCCGTTTGCGGGTGTGTATTCGACCTATATGCTGCCGTATGCGCCCAACGAGGACCAGCAGCTCCGCATGCTGTCGAAAGCTATCGCCAGCGTGTATGCGAGCGTTTATTTCGGGCAGGCGAGGAGCTATATCGTATCTTCCGGCAACGTGATTTCCGAGGAGCGCATGGCCATAGTGATACAGGAAATCTGCGGCAGCGAGCAGGACGGATGGTTTTTCCCCACGCTTTCCGGAGTGGCGCGATCCATCAATTTCTACCCGGTGGGTCATGAACTGCCTTCCGACGGCATCGTGAAGCTGGCATACGGCCTGGGTAAGGCTGTGGTCGACGGTGAACAGGTGCTGCGATTCTCGCCGAAGTATCCCAAGCACGTGCTGCAGACGTCGACCCCGGAGCTGACGGTACGCGATACCCAGAGGGTGATGTACGCCATGAACATGCGTCCCGAGAAATTCACAGCCTCCGTCAACGATTCCGTAAATCTGGCCCGTCTGTCTGTGGATGACTGTGCAGGTTTCCCGTCGCTCCGCAAGGTGGCGTCAACCTGGGACCTGGGCAACATGCGTATCGTCGATTCTCCGTATGCGGACGGCCCCAAGTATATCACTTTCGCTTCGATGCTCAAGTACAACACCTTCCCGCTCGCCGAAATACTGCAGGAATTGCTTGAGATTTCCCGGCGGGAGATGAAGTGCGAGGTGGAACTGGAATTCGCAGCCGATTTCCCCAAGGACGGTCCTGCGGTCTTTTCCGTGTTGCAGGTGCGCCCGATCTCGTCGGATTCGCGTTATGCCGAGGTGGACTGGGACAGTATCGACGGCAGCGGCGCATTCCTGAAATCCGAATGTGCCCTTGGTATAGGCAGGATTGAAGGCGTACACGACATAGTCTATCTGAAGCAGTCGGCGTGGGACAAACTCCGGACGGCCGAGATTGCCCGCCAGGTTTCTGAAATCAACGCCCGCATGCGAAACGCCCACGGCAGTTACCTGCTGATAGGTTTCGGCCGATGGGGCACCAGCCAGCCGACATTGGGCGTGCCTGTGGCATGGGGCGACATCTCCGAGGCCCGCGCCATAGTGGAATGTTCCATGGAGAATTTCCAGATCGATCCAAGTCAGGGAACCCATTTCTTCCAGAATCTGACTTCGTTCAATGTGGGTTACATAAACGTAAACCAGTGGGCGAGGCCATCCGAGATGATGGATTTCTCGCCACTGGATTCACTGCTTGCCGTTGAGGAGACGGAATTCCTGCGGCATGTCCGCACTGCCTCGCCGCTCGAAATGTACATCGACGGCAAGACAGGCAGGGCGTTGATTAAGATTATATAGGCAGAATCACGAATACCAGGGCATCCCAGAGTGCGTGACTTACGATGAGGGCCGGAAGGGCTTTCGGGCAAAGCATGTACACGAATCCCCAGACGGCTCCCGCCACAAGTGCGGCCATCACAAGCATGAAGTTGAACGACCAGACATGCACCAGGGCATAGATGACCGTGGTGACGAGGAAGGCCGCAAAACGTGCCTGCCGCCCTTTGAAGATACGGGAAAAAGTACGCTGGACGTATCCGCGCCAGAACAATTCCTCAGCAGGACCTATCAATACCAGCAGCAGTGCGGCTATGCTCCACTGAGGGATGCCGTTTTTCATCGAATACACGGCATCAACCTCCGGACGCGCGAAGTCGAACATCATCGAGGAGAGTTTGTCTCCCACCCAGAAGATGCCCCAGAGAGCAAGCGCGAGCGCTATTCCGCCGAGAATCTGAAACAGCGGCCTTTCGATTCTGAACAATTCCTTCCTGTCGGGAGTAAAGGTCAAGGCCAGCGACGTGAGAATCACCGCCGAACAAGACATCACGAGCCAGAAATTCGGCCGTCCCTGCGTCCAGGGGCTGAACATATAAAACCACAGCAGGGCAGCTGCTGCGACTGCTGCGGTCAGTTTCGAGCCAGCCCGGCTCATAGGAGTCCGGCAACGATCAGGCCGATGGACAGAAGGCCGGAAAAGACTGTCTGGAGTTTTGCGGAACCCTGATCCAGACCACCCATGGCAGCTATGCCTTCTGCGTCATATCCTGCAGCCTTTTTGAAGTTCTTCCATGCAGGAACGATTGCGACAAGGCATATGAGAGCAAGGGGATGAAGCCATCCGGCTATTACGTATGCGATTATGCACACAAACGGAATTACCATGTATGCACGGTACAGAACGCTGGACGCCTTGCCTCCGATAAGCATGGCAAATGTCTTGATTCCTGCAGCCCTGTCGGTCTCGGTGTCGAAAGTGTTGTTGGCATGGAGTACGGAAACCGTAATCAGCCCGACAGGCAGCGAAAGCATCAGCGTTTCCGGGAGGAAGCTGCCGGTAATGGCATAAGCGGTGCCGAGCACGGTCAGCATTCCGAAAATGATGAATATGTCAAGGTCGCCCAGGGCATGATACTTAAGGAAAGAATACAAGGCCGTGAGCAGTACTCCGGCGCCGCCGACTATCAGCAGTCCGGGGCCGCTCAGAAGCGTTATGACTATCCCCGCAGCGCATCCGACAACAAACAGGATCACGCTGAACCAAAGATACTCACGGGGCTCGAACTTATGGAAAACCAGGTTGGGCACCGCAAACGCATTCTCGTTGTCCACACCCGTACGGAAGTCGTACCAGTCGCTGAGCACATTGCCCGCAGCATGCAGGAGCACGACTCCGAGAAGGCATAATACAAATACCAGATAAGACTTGAATTCTGCGGGAACCATGCCCTTGCTGAACAGATAGGCAAAGGTGACAATCACCGGCATGGTGGAAACCGCGAAAGACCAATAGCGGGTTACGATGAACCACTCTTTAACACTGTGCTTCATACTCACTGTTCCTAAACGGATGCAAAGATAGCAAAAAACGTGGTTGGTTATACTGCGGCCGCGATAGCAGCAAGCAGGACTTCACTCAAAGTAGGATGCGCGTGAATGATGTAGCGGGCATTCTTCGCCGTGACGCCAAGGGCGACGAGTACGGCAGCCTCGTGAATGATATCCGAAGCGTGGGCTCCGAGTATGTGAACGCCCAGTATGCGACCGCTTGCCTTGTCGGAAATAACCTTGCACCAGCCGTCGGCCTCACCGGAGGCCACGGCCTTTCCGTTGGCACGGTAATTAGCTTTGCCGACTGAGATTTCCATGCCCTCGCATTCTTCCTCTGTCTTGCCGACGCACGCCGCCTCGGGAACGGTAAAGACAGCGGCCGGCACTACCGAGAAGTCGATTACGTCCTTCTCGCCGAGAATATGGTTGAGGGCCCTGCGCCCCTGCGCCGAAGCCACGTGTGCCAGCATCATGCCTCCTGTAATGTCGCCTATGGCGTAAACGCCGGGAACATTTGTCTGCATGTTTCCGTCAACCGCGATGCCGCGCGGACTGTATTGGATACCCAGGTCGTCAAGGTTTAGAGAAGCCAGGTTGGGCCTGCGCCCCACTGCCATCAGGATGCAGTCGGCTTCGGTCTCGAAAGGCTTGTCGTTCTTGGTCCAGAGCACCTTGTTACCCTCTATTGCCGTGACGCGGGCGGACGTTTCGATTACTATGCCCCTTTTGGCCAAAGAAGCCTTGAGGCGTTTTGCGAGGTCGACGTCAAACCTCGGAAGCACATTGGGGCAGAACTCCAGGACGGTAACTTCGGAACCGAATTTACGGTATATGGAAGCGAACTCCAGACCGATCACGCCGCCGCCTATCACGCAGAGGCGCTGCGGCACTTCGGCCAGTCCCAGCATGGCCGCAGAATCGATTGCCTGGTCAGCGCCCGGAATGGGCAGGGAAGCGCTTACGGAGCCGGTTGCAATGATGACTGCATCACCTTCATATACGGTACCGTCGACCTCTACGCTGCGGCTGTCGCGCAACCTGGCGCGCCCCTGGACAAGGGTGATGAGTTTGTTGCGCATAAGCTGGGCGATTCCGCCCTGAAGCTGGGTTATTACCTCGCGTTTACGCTCCTGGTCGGGCGCATCCATAGCGCACATCGCCTTTGTAGGGATGCAGCCCTCGTTCAGACAGGTGCCGCCGAGGGGGCCGTCGCTTACTATTACTACTTCGATTCCGTGTGCCGCAGCTTCCGCCGCAGTCTCATAACCGCCTGGTCCGGCGCCGATGATGATGATTCTCATATTATTGGATCTACGTCTATGGTTACCCGGGCGCGGCCTCCGGACTTTTTTTCGAAGTCCAGGGCACGGGCCCTCAATTCTTGTTTCCGTTTTGCAAGACTGGCGCCTGGAAGCAGCGTGAGGCGTTCTTTACGGCCCCCGAAGTCTGTATCTATAAGCCGCGTAAATGGCGGCAGCCCGAATTGTTTGCGTTCCTGGAGCAGTTGCTGCAGGATGGTGTCGCCGTCGCGGAACACGGGATGGTCGGATTTCGCGGTCTGGACCAGGAATATGCCGGAGCACTGCTCCCTGAGCATGGCCAGGGTCTGCACGGCTCGCTCGTCCGCCCGGAAATCATCGGCCGGGAACATGGCGTCGGCCTGCAGGACCGCTACCAGTGCGTACTTCCGAAGGTCGGCCAGACGGGCCTGCTGAAGTGTAAGGATATCGACTTCGCGTCCGTCGAAAACGGATGCGACTTCAGCTGTAAGCTCGTCAGGCTTCTCCCATCCGCGAATAAGTGCTATCGGACCATCTGTCCGCGATGCGGTTTCGAGCAGCTTGCGGGAAATGCGCCCCACCATTCCGTTCTTGCGGCGCTCCACACTCACGTCCACGATTTCAACCGGCGGAAGTGAAGTGTCGGAGCGCTGCATCGCGTACTTGCCGGTCAATGCGTTGTGAAGGGATTCAAGTGACGGCGAAGGGGTACCCAGTATCACTGACGCTCCGTGAATGCGCCCCAGCATGACGGCGGCGTCGCGGGCGTTGTAGCGCGGCGAGGGTTCGGTCTGTTTGAACAGCACGTCCTGCTCGTTCTCGACAATTATCAGCCCCAGGCGGCTGAATGGCAGGAACAGGGCGCTGCGGGTGCCTATCACGACCTGTCCGCCGTAGCAGCGGAGGTCGTCGGCAATCCTTCTCCGGCGCGTTTCCGTGATGTGCGAGTTCACGCAGTGCACCTGGTTCGGGAAAGCCTGTCCGAACAACTCCTGCAGCTGTTCGCCGGCGGCGATTTCAGGGGTGAGTACAAGTGCGTTGAGCCCGAGGTCGAGAGTCTCCCGGCAACGGCGCAAGTACTCTTGATGGCGGGCGCCTCCTATCATCAGAACCGGCTTGCCGCAGGCCGGCTTGGCAACTTCTCCGTCGGGGATCCGCGTCAACGCATCGATCTGCCGTGCAATGGCGTCGCGTTCGGCTTCAAGGCGTTCCCGTACGCTGTCTTTGTGCTTCCGGGTAAGGGCTTCTTCGCGTACGGCCAGGCGCTGGCGCAGGCGCTCGAGTATGCTGGCCGCCTTCTGCTCGCTCAGCAGCTTGCCGGCCGGATATGCCGCCTTGTACACCTCTCCAATGGTGCAGAGGTAGTACGAAGACAGAAAATCCCAGAACTCCAGTTCGGCGGCGCTGACCGGGGGGAGGTCGCTGCGGACTTCAAGCACATCCTGAATACGCGACGCTCCTATTTCCGGCGTCACGCCGGTCTTCCAGACTACGCCAATGTACTTCCTGTGGGCGAAAACCACGGATACCCGGGCTCCCGGGGCAGGGCCCGAAGGGCAGCGGTAGAAAGGCATCCATTCTAGCCTGAGAGGCAGGATGACCTGTATGTAATTCTCCCCGTTCATCGAAATACAAAAATATCAAAAATAATTTGTAAAGTCTCAAAATATTTCTACCTTTGCACTCCCGCGATGGGAAAAGGTGCTGTAGCTCAGGTGGTAGAGCAATGGACTGAAAATCCATGTGTCGCTGGTTCAACTCCCGCCAGCACCACTCAAACGAAACGGTCTCAGGAATTGAGGCCGTTTTTTGCATTTATTCCAAATTATGATTACTTTTGTAACCCGGTTAGATCTAATCGGGGTTTTTTATGTCCGTATGTATGCATGACACAAGCCTTCGTTTTGTCGGCTTGGAGGAAGACACAAGTGTGTTCGAACTGCAGTCCAGTCGGTTTTTAAACCGCTACTTCATTCTAAGCAGTCCGGGAACCCGCCACCTGATGGCATTTCCCGAAGTCGTGGGATTCGATTCCTATCTGTCAATGCTTCCGGCAACCGTCGCCGCCCTTCGCCACCAGTTCCAACAAGGCAAGGGCGGCGATGTCGATATTCTGACCATACTCCGCGGAGGCCTGAATTACCCGGCCGAGGAGGCCTGCCACCGCACCGGCATACGGGTAAGGGACATCCATTTCGTCTCCTGCGAGCGCATCATCGAGGACCATGTCATCACAGGCCTTGAAATCAAGTATGAGAAGCTCCGGGTGAAGAAAGACTGCACCCTCGTAATCGGCGACATCATTGCTACCGGCGACACCCTGCGCCTGTGCCTGGAGCAGGTGGTAGACCGTTTCCGCCGACGTGGCGGCAGCATACGCAAGATTATCTTCTTTACCATAGGCGGCACGAGGGCTATCGACCTGATGGAAGAGAAGACTCCGGAAATCAGAAAGATATTCCCCGATTTCGAGGGCTTTGAATGCTATTTTTACGAAGGGATCTTTACCGTATACCAGGATACCGGAGCCTCGGGAATCAATGTCCCGGACATAGACTTCGGGTGGAAAGGCGGCGTGGTCGCTCCTGAATTCCGGAGGTTCGTAATGGACCATCCGTATTCGCTGCTGGAAAAATGCATCATTTATGACGGCGGGGCCCGCAGGTATGAGATTCCGGTTCACTTCCATGAGGCGCTGGAGTACTGGGAGGGCATATGGGGACGTGCTGCAATCATAGACCCGGCAGCCCTTGTGGCAGAGAAACTGGGTTTCGACAAGCCCATGACGTTTGCCTGCTGGCTGGACCTCAACCGCTACGCATGTCTTGAGAACGACGGTCTCGAGCAGTTGTGGAACGATGAAACGGCCCTGTTGCAGAACTCTGCAGCCCTGTCGCTGGAGACCATCGCCATGCAACGCATCCAAGCTATCAACATTTATTTAAAACAATATGAATAGCAAACAGAAAATCGACATCGACTACACCAACAAGGTCGTAGACAACAAAGGTCGCAAAAGCAACTTGAGCATGTTCATGGTCATGCTCGGATTCACCTTCTTCTCCGCCAGCATGTGGGTTGGCCAGCAGCTGGCCGCCGGACTTACGTGGCAGGGATTTGTATGGGCCCTGATCTTGGGCGGAATAATCCTGGCCGCATATACCGGAGCCCTGGGGTGGATAGGTGCAGAAAGCGGTATGTCCCTGGACATGTTGTCCCGCCGCAGTTTCGGCACCAAGGGCAGCTGGCTGCCCAGCGCCATGATCAGTTTCACACAGACCGGCTGGTTCGGAGTTGGCCTTGCAATGTTTGCTATTCCAGTCGCAAAGGAGCTGCTGGGACTTGAAGTCACTCCGGATTCCATGCCCTGGCAGGGCTATCTTCTGGTCGGCATAGCCGGTATCCTGATGACCGCCAGCGCCTACTTCGGAATCAAGAGCCTGACCATTGTCAGCTACATTGCCGTTCCTGCGGTTGCCATCCTCGGTACTGTTGCCATGATTATGGCCGTCAGCCACGGCGATTCGGGACTGGTGGAGCAGTTCGCAAAGGGCACCAAGGATATGGGAATCATTGCCGGAGCCGGATTGGTGGTGGGCAGTTTCGTTTCCGGAGGTACGGCCACGCCCAACTTCACGCGCTTTGCCAAAAACGGCAAGGTCGGACTGATCATTACGGTCATCGCCTTCTTCCTGGGCAACAGCCTCATGTTCCTGTTCGGCGCCGTTTCCAGCATCTACGTGGGTGGCAACGACATTTTCGAGGTGATGCTCAACCTGAACCTCTTCTATCTGGCCGTTCTCGTACTTGGACTTAACATCTGGACTACCAACGACAACGCCCTCTACACGGCAGGCCTGGGCCTTTCGAACATCTTCGGCCTTTCAAAGAAGACCATGGTGATCATCTCAGGTATCATCGGCACCGTGGCCGCCGTATGGCTGTACTGGAACTTCTGCGGATGGCTCAATGTGCTCAACTGCACCTTGCCTCCAGTGGGAATAATATTAATCCTCCACTACTTTACCAACAAGGGCAAGGAAGTGAAGGAAAAGGTCGTAGACTGGAGTGCGGTGCTTGGTGTCGTTGCCGGAGCCGTGGTGGCCAACCTGGTTCACTGGGGCTTCGCCTCGATCAACGGAATGGTAATAGCCGCCCTCTGCTGGGGCATCGGGCGGCTGATTCAGAAACGGTAACCGGATAGGAGACCGTTATTCAAGCCTTTTGAGGATCTCTTCTGTCTGGGCCTCGTAGCCGGGCTTGCGGAGAAGTGCGAACATGTTCTTCTTGTAAGCTTCCACGCCAGGCTGGTTAAAAGGATTGACGCCCAGCAGATAGGCGCTGATTCCGCAGGCCGCTTCGAAGAAGTAGAAGATCTCTCCTACACAGAACTCGTCCACGCGTTCGATGGCAATCTCGATCTGGGGAACGCCGCCGTCGATGTGGGCGAGTTTTGTACCCAGGGCTGCCATTGCGTTGCAGTGCTCCACGTGCTGGCCTGCCAGGTAGTTGAGCTGGTCGAGGTTCTGTTCGTCGCTGCCGATCACCACGCTGCGGTTCGATTTTTCCACGTTCACGACAGTCTCGAACATGCAGCGGTCGCCGTCCTGTATGAACTGGCCGATCGAGTGCAGGTCGGTGGTGAAGTTGGCGGATGCGGGGTAGATGCCCTTGCCGTCCTTGCCTTCGGACTCGCCGAAGAGCTGTTTCCACCATTCGCCGAGGAACATCAGGCGGGGGTTGTAGGTAACAAGCACCTCAACCTTTTTGCCCAGTTCGAAATACTGCAGGTTGCGCATCGCGGCATACTGGATCGCCGGATTCTCCGCATTGCGGACGCTGACCTGCGCCTTTGCGGCAGCGGCGCCCTTGAGCATGGCGCGCACGTCGTATCCGGCTACGCAGATGGGCAGAAGTCCGACGGGGGAGAGGACGGAGAAACGTCCACCCACGTTGTCGGGAACCACGAAAGTGCGGTATCCTTCCTGAGTGGAGAGGGTCTTGAGGGCACCCCTGACGGCATCGGTCACGGCTACGATGCGGGCGGATGCCTCTTTCTTGCCGTAACGCTTCTCGATGTGCTCCTTGACCACGCGGAACGCCACTGCGGGCTCGGTGGTGGTGCCGGACTTGGAAATCACTATGCAGGCTACGTTGCTCGCTTCGGCTAGATCCATCATCTCGGCGAGATATTCCTCGCTGAGGTTGTTGCCGGCGAATACCACGCGCGGCTTGGCGGGATCGTGCATGAACTGATGGTTCAGGGCCTCGAGGGCGCAGCGGGCACCGAGGTAAGAGCCGCCGATGCCGATGACGACCACGAGGTTGACGCCGCGGGCCTTCCAGTCGTCGCGCACGGCTTCGCAGGCCTGGATAAGCGATTCGGGTGTTCCGTCGGGAAGCGTCTTCCAGCCGAGGAAGTCGTTGCCGGCGCCGGTTTCCTTGTCGAGTACATCGTATGCGGCGAGCGCCTTTTCTACATATTTCTGATAATCTGCGTCTTTAACGAAGCTGTTGCAGCCTTTCAAATTGACTTTTACCATAGGGATATCGTTGTTAATTGTTTGTTCTCTTCATTTGTATTCCTTGTCGCCGAGCAGTTGACGGACGAGCAGTGGCTCGTTGGTGGTGATGGCGTCGACGCCGATTTCGATCATCCTGTTGATGTCGTCTTCCTTGTTCACCGTCCATGCGTTCACGGACATTCCGCGGTTGTGGGCGTTCGTTATCCATTCGGGATGAGCCCTGAACATCTTGTAATGATAGTCGACGCCGTTGATGCCCTGCCCGCCGTAGATGTCGGGATTATGGTCGCCTATGGGATCCATGGAGAGGAACTGGTTGATGAACTCGGGGCAGAGCTTTGCCACCATGTCGCACATGTATTTGCTGAAGGTTATGAATACGACGCGGTTGGGATCGTAAAGCTTGTGTACCTTCAGCGCCGCCAGCGTCTTGCCTACGAGCATGTCTTCGCGGTCCTCTGACGGCTGTTTCTTGAGCTCGATCACAAGCTTGGTAGTCTTGCTCTTTGCCGCCTGGTCGAGGTATTCGTCCAGGGTGGGACGGCGCTCGCCGTTGGGCAGCAGGTCGCTGGCGAAGTCGGCGAAATTATGAGTGGCTATCTTCTTGCCTTCGATAGTGGGGTCGTGGTTTACGATTACCACGTCGTCGGCGGTAATGTGGATGTCGCATTCACTGCCCCAGAGTCCCGCGTCCTGGGCGGCTTTGAGAGACGCGATGGAGTTCTCGCTCATGCCGCCTGCCTCGCTCTTCCAGAAGCCTCGGTGGGCGACGATCGCAATCTGGCCCTTCTGGTCGATTACCGGGAAGCCGGTCTGTGGACTGTAGGTAAGTTTCTTTGCCGATGAACAACCCGCGACTGCGAGTACAACTGCGGCGATTGCCGAAATTTTGAAACAAAGATGCATGGTTATGTATTTTAGTCCTACAAAAATACCAAAAAAAGATTATATTTGCGCTACCACATTATGAAAAAGTTTATCCTTGCACTAGACCAGGGAACAAGCAGTTCCCGAGCTATCATTTTCGACCACGACGGCAATCCCTGCGCCGTCAGCCAGAAAGAATTCACCCAGTATTTCCCCAAACCCGGATGGGTGGAGCACGACCCCGAAGAAATCTGGGCCAGCGAATCCTCGGTAATGATGGACGTGGTGTCCAAATCGGGCATCGACACCGCTGAGATCGCCGCCATCGGCATCACCAACCAGCGTGAAACCACCATAGTCTGGGACGCCGAAACCGGCAAACCGGTGTACAACGCCATCGTGTGGCAGGACCGCCGCACCTCCGAGTACTGCGACTCTCTCAAGGCGCTCGGCCTTACGGAGAAGGTCCGCGACAAGACCGGCCTGCTCATCGATGCCTATTTCAGCGGTACCAAGATACGCTGGATACTCGAGAACGTCGAGGGCGCCCGCGACCTTGCACGCCAGGGCCGCCTGCGCTTCGGCACCGTGGACTGCTGGCTTATCTGGAAGCTCACCGAGGGCCGCGTGCACTGCACCGACGTGTCCAACGCGTCCCGCACCATGCTCTTCAACATCCACACGCTGAAGTGGGACGAGGAACTCCTCGACCTTCTGGGCATCCCCATGTCCATGATGCCGCAGGTACGCTCCTCCAGCGAGGTTTACGGCAGCTGCGAAATGCTTGGCGGCGTGCCCGTCGCAGGCGCTGCGGGCGACCAGCAGGCCGCACTGTTCGGCCAGATGTGCACCGAGCCCGGCGAGGTCAAGAACACCTACGGTACCGGATGCTTCCTGCTGATGAACAGCGGCTCCAAGGCGATACGATCCGAGAACAAGCTGCTCACCACCATCGCATGGAAGATAGGAGACCGCGTGGACTACGCCCTCGAAGGCAGCGTGTTCGTGGCCGGATCCATAGTGCAGTGGCTGCGTGACGGCCTTGGCATCATCAAGAGCTCCTCCGATATCGAGGCCCTTGCCATGCAGGTCCCCGACAACGGCGGAGTGTATCTTGTCCCCGCCCTCACCGGCCTCGGCGCTCCTTATTGGGACCCGTATGCCAAGGGAACCATCACCGGCATCACCAGGGGCAGCACCGCGGCGCATATCGCCCGTGCGGCGCTCGAGGGCATCGCTTTCGAGACCATGGATATCGTGGACGCCATGCGGAAGGACGCCGGAGTGGCGCTCCGCTCCCTCAAGGTCGACGGCGGCGCTTCCCGCAACAATCTCATGATGCAGTTCCAGTCCGACATCCTCGGCACCGAGGTGGTCCGTCCCGTGGTCACGGAGACCACCGCACTCGGAGCATCCTACCTTGCCGGCCTTGCAGTAGGCTTCTGGGGCTCGATAGAGGAGCTCAAGAGCCAGTGGAAAGCGGAGCGGACATTCCGTCCCGAGGCCCCTGCAGAGACAGTCTCCAAATCCATTGCCGGCTGGCGTGATGCAATTTCAAGAACACTAGTCAAATAATCGATAATATGGAACTTCTGACCAAATGCCTTTTTGAGCTGGTCGGCACCTTCGTGCTGATCCTTCTCGGCGACGGAGTCGTCGCCTGTACGACTCTCAAGAAATCCAAGGGCTTCGGCGGCGGATGGGTTGTGATAACCCTCGGCTGGGGCCTTGCAGTGATGTGCGGCGTTTTCATCGCGGGCCCGTATTCCGGAGCTCACCTGAATCCTGCGGTTACCCTCGGCCTCGCTGCCGCCGGCAAGTTCGCCTGGGCAGAAGTGCTGCCTTACATCTGCGCTCAGATGATCGGCGGCCTGCTCGGCGCAATCGCCGTGTTCCTGTTCTACAAGGACCACTTCGACTCCACCGAAGACGCCGATACAAAACTGGGTGTCTTCTGCACCATGCCGGCAGTGCGCAACGAATGGCGCAATTTCTTCTGCGAGGCTCTTGCAACCTGGCTCCTTGTCTTCGTGATCCTTGTCTTCTCCACCGCTGAGAACGTGGTGATCGGCATGGGCAGCCTCGGCGCATTCCCTGTGACCATGCTCATCATGGCAATAGGCATGTCGCTCGGCGGAGCCACCGGTTATGCCATCAATCCCGCCCGAGACCTTGCCCCCAGGGTGGCCCACGCCATCCTGCCCATAGCAGGCAAGCGCGACAGCGGCTGGTCGTACAGCTGGGTTCCCGTGGCCGGCCCGCTCGTGGGCGGTCTCGTCGCAGCCCTCTGTTTCGTGCTGATGTATTGATTGTTCCGATACCTTTGCCTTGCAGTATAGGCAGGAGGAGGGTGCCGAAGGCTGTTTTTCAGCCTCAGCGCCCTCTTCCTGCATCAAGGGAACCACACAAATACTTATGAACAATGATTTGTGGAAAAAAATATTTCGCCGTAATGCATTAAAAGAGTAACTTTGTGTCGAAGTGTGTATACTGCTATGAAGAAAAAGATTTACTCTGGAAAAACCAAGGACGTATTCGCCTTGGAGAATGGCAACTATCAGCTCAAGTTCAAGGATGATTGCACCGGCAAGGACGGAGTGTTCGACCCGGGCGAGAATTCTGTAGGTCTCACGATTGAGGGCGTCGGTGATATCAATCTCCGTATGTCCATCTATTTCTTCGAAAAGATCAACGCCGCCGGCATCCGTACCCATTATGTGTCCGCCGACCTCAATGACACCACAATGGAGGTGCTTCCCGCAAAGGTTTTTGGCCACGGACTGGAGGTTATCTGCCGCCGCAAGGCTGTTGGCAGTTTCATCCGCCGCTATGGTGAGTACATCGAGCCAGGCACCGACCTCCCCGATTACGTGGAGATGACCTTCAAGAACGACGCCAAGGGCGATCCCCTGGTGACGAAGGACGGTCTGGTGGTTCTCGGCGTGATGTCTGAAAAGCAGTATGACGACATCAAGGAGATGACCCGCCTCGTGACCGGCATCGTTGCTTCCGAAATGGCAGCCCGCGGCATGGAACTCTACGATATCAAGTTCGAGTTCGGCTACGATCCCGCAGGGGAAGTGATGCTCATCGACGAAATCGCTTCCGGAAACATGCGCGTCTACAAGGACGGCAAGTATATCGAGCCTATGGCCCTTTCCCGCCTGTTTTTCAAATAGGGTATGAAGGTCAGCATCATAATGGGCTCCAAGAGCGACTGGGGGGTGATGTCCGCCGCCTGCACCACGCTCGAGGAATTCGGCGTACCATACGAAAAGAAAGTGATCAGCGCTCATCGCACTCCCGGCTTTTTTATGGAATATATGTCGGGAGCGCGCGCACGCGGCGTGGACGTGGTCATTGCCGGCGCGGGCGGTGCCGCACATCTGCCTGGAATGGCTGCAGCCCTGACCTCCCTTCCGGTTATTGGCGTCCCTGTCAGGAGCGCTGCCCTGAACGGCCTGGACTCGCTTCTTTCCATAGTCCAGATGCCCTCCGGCATCCCGGTGGCTACAATGGCCATCGACGGGGCGAAGAATGCCGCCCTTTATGCGGTGGCGATGCTTGCACTCCACGACCCTCAGCTCGCTGAAAAATTGGAGGAATTCCGCCGGAAACAATCGGAAAAAGTCTTGCAGACAGAGCTTTAGACGATGAAAATACACCGCATTTACGTAGAAAAGTATTCGGAGTTTCAGGTAGAGGCACGGAGCCTTCTTGAAGAATTCAACGAAAACCTTTCTCTGGGCCTCCGTTCCCTCAGGCTTCTGAACGTATACGACCTGTTCGGATTCAGTGACGAACTGCTTGAGCAGTGCCGTTACACGGTGTTCGGCGAGAGGGTTACCGACCTGGTCAGCGACAGCTGCCCTCTCGAAGGACGCCGCTACCTGGCAGTCGAGTACATCCCCGGACAGTTCGACCAGAGGGCTTCCTCCGCGGTCGACTGCGTGCATCTCATCGATCCCGCGGCCGACGTTCAGATTCGCTCTTCGCGCCTGCTGATATTCGACGATGACATCTCCGACGCAGCCCTGACGGCAATCAGGCATTACTTCATCAATACCGTGGAGTCCCGCGAGAAGGACCTGTCGCGGCTGGAAGCTCCCGGCAAGGCGGAGGTGAGACCGCTGGAGGTGCTGGACGGATTCATCGGAATGCAGCGCGGGGAATATGCCGCCTTCTGCAAGGCTCACGGTCTTGCGATGAACGCCGACGATCTGGGCGAAGTGGTCAAATACTTCTCTGCAGAGGGACGCAACCCTACAGAAACGGAGCTCCGTATTCTGGACACTTACTGGAGCGACCACTGCCGTCACACGACCTTCACTTCCGAACTGGAAGAGATCACCGTTGACGAGTCTTTCGTCAAGGCGGAGCTGGAATCGTCGCTGCAGCTTTTCCGCAGGATGCGGGCAGAGCTTGGCCGGGACAAAAAGCCCGAGTGCCTCATGGAACTCGCAACGATCGGTGCCCGCTGGCTGCGCAAGCAGGGGAAACTCGATGACCTTGAGCAAAGCGAGGAGAACAACGCCTGCAGCATCTACGTAAGTGTCGAAGTGGAAGGGAAACCGGAGAAGTGGCTTCTGCAGTTCAAGAACGAAACCCACAACCATCCCACTGAGATAGAGCCGTTCGGCGGCGCCGCCACATGCCTGGGCGGTGCAATCCGCGATCCTCTTTCGGGGCGTGCCTATGTCTATCAGGCGATGCGCGTAACCGGCGCCGGCGACATCTGCGCTCCTGTGTCTGCCGCCATTCCAGGCAAACTGCCCCAGCGCATGATCAGCAAAAAGGCGGCTGCCGGCTATTCCAGTTACGGTAACCAGATAGGCCTTGCTACCACCCACGTGCGTGAGATCTACTCCGACGGCTATACCGCCAAGCGTATGGAGATAGGCGCGGTGGTCGGAGCCGTGAAGGCCGCCGACGTGCGCCGCGAGCGTCCTGCTCCGGGAGACGTTATCCTGTTGCTGGGAGGCCGAACGGGCCGCGACGGCATTGGCGGCGCCACCGGATCGTCCAAGGAACACACCGAGGCGTCGCTTGAGACCTGCGGCAGTGAGGTTCAGAAGGGCAACGCGCCCGAGGAGCGCCAGCTGCAGCGGCTTTTCCGCCGTCCCGAGGTGACCCGCCTTATCAAGAAGTCCAATGATTTCGGAGCCGGCGGCGTGAGCGTAGCCATCGGAGAGCTTGCCGACGGCCTCGACATCATGCTCGACCGCGTTCCCGTCAAATATGCCGGCCTGAACGCTACCGAGCTGGCTATCAGCGAGTCCCAGGAGCGTATGGCCGTGGTGGTCGAAGCCGCCGACGAGGATCGTTTCAAGGCCCTGTGCGCTGCGGATAATGTTGAGGTCACTCATGTGGCTGACGTTACCGCCACCGGCCGGATGCGCATGTTCTCAGGCGGTATCAAGGTGTGCGACCTGTCCCGCGACTTTATCGACAGTGCCGGCGCCCGCCACTATGCCAAAGCTGCTGTCGGCTCCGTCGAAGACCGCGATCCGTTCGCGCGAAAGCCCGAGGGTGCAACCATGGAGGAACGGATGAAATCCGTGATGTCGTCTCCCAATGTGGCATCCCAGAAGGGCCTGGTGGAGATGTTCGATTCCACGATAGGCCGCTCCACGGTGTTGATGCCATACGGCGGCAGGCGGCAGGCAACCGAGACCCAGGTTTCGGTCCAGAAACTCCCGGTCTCCGGGTACACCGACACCGCCAGTGTGATGGCTTTCGGATACAATCCCGACCTCGCTCTCTGGAGCCCTTATCATTCGGCCGCATACGCGGTCGTCGAGGCATGCACCAAGGTGGCGTGCTCCGGCGCCGACTGGTCCGGAATGCGTTTCTCGTATCAGGAGTATTTCGAGCGCATGACGCACGATCCCCACACCTGGGGTAAGCCTCTCGCGGCCCTTCTGGGCACCCTCAGGATGCAGGCGGAGCTCGGGCTGCCCTCCATAGGCGGAAAGGATTCGATGAGCGGCACGTTCGAGCATATTCATGTGCCGCCCACCCTGGTGGCGTTCGGTATCACCACCGTAGATGCGCGCAAGGTGATTTCTCCTGAATTCAAAGCCTCCGGAAACAGGATTTATCTGCTGCGCCACACTCCGCTGGCCAGCCGCATGCCGGATACCGGGGCCCTCAAGGCCAACTGGAGTTTCCTGTGCGACAGGATTGCCGACGGAAGCGTGGTGTCGGCATGGTCGCTCTCCTATGGCGGCGTGGCTGAAGCACTGGTGAAGATGGCTATGGGCAATGCCCTCGGAGTTGACGTGACCGTTCCGGAAGACGTACTGTTCTCGCTTGGATACGGCTCCGTCGTGCTGGAATCCACTTCCGTGCTGAATTTCCCCTCTGCGCAGTTGCTTGGCTCCGTGACGGATGGGGGAATATGCATCAACGGCTGCGAAATGCGGCTGGAAGAGCTTGAGAAGGCATACGAATCCAGGTATTTCAAACTTTACCCGCCGCGTGTGAAACCTGCGTTCGACGAGCTTGCGCCGGCGGTGACCGAACGGCCGTTCAATCCTGCCAACCTGGTTTATCCGGGCAGTCCGGTCCAGACTCCCGTGGTCTGCCTGCCTGTTTTCCCCGGAACCAACTGCGATTACGATACCGCCAAGGCGTTCCGGAGAGCCGGGGCCGAGGTGCGCCCGTTCATCTTCCGCAATCTTACTCCGGAAGACGTGCTGGCGTCCATAGACGAACTGGCAGAACGGATAGGGAACTCGCACATACTTGCTTTTTGCGGCGGTTTTTCCGCTGGTGACGAGCCCGACGGAAGCGGTAAATTCATCGCCGACGTAATCGCCAATGCGAAGATTAGTGAGGCGATATCCGGTTTGCAGGCACGCGGAGGCCTTATCCTGGGCATATGCAACGGCTTTCAGGCTTTGGTCAAGAGCGGCCTCCTGCCGTACGGCAAGACCGGATGTCTGACGCCGGATTCACCGACGCTGTTCCGTAACGACATAAACCGCCACGTGTCGCTGGTGGCCACCACCGAAGTCGCATCCGTCAACTCGCCCTGGCTCGCCGGGTTCAAGAAAGGAGAGCGGCACAGCATTGCATTCAGCCACGGCGAAGGCAAGTTCACGGTGTCACGCGAACTCGCAGCCGAGTTGTTTGCAAACGGCCAGATAGCATTCCGCTATGTTGACAATCCCAACGGATCCCATTTCGACATCGAGGGCATCCTGAGTCCCGACGGCCATATTCTGGGCAAGATGGGCCACTCCGAGCGCTACGAGGACAATCTGTATAAGAACATTTCCGGCAACTGCCGGCAGCCTTTGTTCGAAAACGCTGTTCATTATTTCCGAAAAGACCGATGAAAAAAGAACTTTTATTCGACGGCAACGAGAAGCAGGTTTACGCAACCGAGAATCCGGATCTGGTCATTTTCCGCTACAAGGACGTGACCGTTGCCTACAACAATGTCAAGCGGGCGCGTTTCCCCGGCAAAGGCATACTGGACAACAAGATATCGGCAATCCTGCTCGACTATCTGAACTGCAACGGGGTGGAGACCCATTTCGTCGGGTTGCTCGGAGACAGGGAGCAGCTCTGCCGCAAAATCGAGATCATTCCCCTGGAAGTCGTGTTTCACAACCGTATGGCCGGTACCCTCGCGTCCAAGCTGGGCGTGCCTGACGGATTCAAACCCGGCAACATCATCGTGGACCTGTGCTACAACAACGAAGAGCTTGGCGATCCTCTGGTCAACCAGGACCAGGCGGTGGCTCTCAACCTTGCCACTTATAAAGAACTGGAGGAGATGTTCAGTATAGCCCGGCGCGCCGGAACCCTTCTGACCAGGCTGTTCCATAAGGCTGGCATCGAACTGGTGGACGCCAAGCTGGAGTTCGGTCGTGCCGCAGATACCGGCGCCATCATCATTTCCGACGAAATAAGCCCCGACACCTGCCGCCTGTGGGACGAGGAGACCGGTGAAAGGCTGGACAAGGACTGCTTCCGCCTCGACTTATGCGACGTTACGGAGGCATACGCAAAGGTTCTCGACAAGTTGAATTCAATAACGGTTAAATAGAATGGGCGTACTTGGAGTATTCGGCGTAAAAAGCGCTTCCACCTTTTTGTATTACGGTCTTCACAACCTCCAGCACCGCGGTCAGGAGGGAGGCGGCATCGCGACCTTCGACGAGGATGGCGTCTCGCACCGTTACCGCGGCCTCGGATTGCTGAACGAAGTGTTCACCAATGGCGAAGTGAGTGAGCTCAAAGGCGATCTGGGAATCGGCTGCGTAAAGTACGCAAACGTATCCAAGGGCGGGCTTGACAACGTATGCCCCCTTTTCTTCCGTCACCGCTCCGGTGATTTTGCAGTCGTCAGCGATGGCAATCTGGTGAATTCCAGGCAGATAGCCGATTACCTGGAAAAACGTGGAACCATCTTCCAGACAGATACCGACGCGGAGTTGCTGGCTCACCTCATCAAGAAGAGCTCCAACGAGGACCGAGTGGTGAACATTGTCAAGGCGCTCAACATGATGGAAGGCGGTTTCACCTTCGTCATCATGACAAGGAACCGCATCTACGCATGTCGTGACAAATACGGCATCAAGCCGCTGTGTCTGGGAAAGATAGGGGATGGCGGCTATGTGGTGAGCAGCGAGTCCTGCGCCTTCGAAATCATGGGGGCCGAGTTCATCCGCGACGTACGCCCCGGGGAAATAGTTTCCTTCGACAGCAAGGGCATTCGCAGTATCCTGTATTCGCGTTACTGCCGTCACCGCATGTGCGCCATGGAATATATTTACTTCGCAAGGCCCGACAGCGACATCGACGGCTGCAACGTCCACGCATACCGCAAGGAGGCGGGGCGTCGCCTGTACCGTGAGTGCCCCGTCGAGGCGGATATGGTGGTCGGCGTGCCGGAGTCCAGCTTAAGCGCGGCCATGGGCTACAGCGAAGAGAGCGGAATCCCTTACGAGATGGGCCTGGTAAAGCATAAATACGTGGGCCGTACATTCATCGAACCGGTGCAGTCCATGCGTGAACTGGGCGTTAAGATGAAGCTTTCGCCGGTGCGCAGCATAGTTAAGGGCAAGCGCATCGTACTGGTGGACGATTCAATAGTCCGAGGCACCACGTCCCTGAAGATCGTGCGCCTTCTGCGCGAGGCCGGGGCCACCGAGGTCCATGTGCGCATCGCAAGCCCCATGATGCGTTTCACTTGCCATTATGGTGTCGACACATCCACTCCTGAGGAACTCCTTTGCTCGCACAGGACGCTCGAAGAGGCACGCAAGGCGATCGGCGCCGATTCTCTCGGATATCTGAGCCCGGAATCAACCCGCGATTCATGCTTCGGCTGCGCCGATCCATGCCAGGCATGCTTTACCGGCGAGTATCCTACTTTATTGTACGACGACGAATCAAAAGACGAATAGAGATGGCCAAGACGTATGAAAATGCAGGTGTAAACCTGGAAGCCGGATACGAAGTCGTGCGGCGCATCAAGCAGCACGTGGCTTCCACGGCCCGCCCCGGATCCATGGGTAACATAGGTTCCTTCGGCGGAATGTTCGACCTTTCGTCGCTAGGCGTGAAAGAGCCGGTGCTGGTGAGCGGGACGGACGGCGTGGGCACAAAGCTCAAGATTGCCTTCGCGATGGACAAACACGACACCATAGGCATAGACGCAGTTGCAATGTGCGTGAACGACGTGCTCGCCCAGGGTGCCGAGCCTCTCATTTTCCTCGACTATGTGGCGCTTGGGCACAACGTCCCCGCCAAGGTTGAAGCCATTGTGGCCGGCGTGGCAGAAGGATGCCGCCAGGCCGGATGCGCCCTGGTGGGCGGCGAAACCGCAGAGATGCCCGGAATGTACGCCGACGGAGAATACGACATAGCCGGTTACACCACCGGAGTAGTTGAGAAATCCAAACTCATCGATGGCTCAAAGGTGAAGGTGGGCGACGTTCTGGTTGGAGTGGCGTCCTCCGGGGTGCATTCCAACGGTTTCAGCCTTGTGCGCAAGATAGTCGCCGACGCAGGCCTGTCGTATGACGCCGCCATTCCTGAATTCGGCGGCCGCAAGCTCGGCGACGTGCTCCTTACGCCTACCAGAATATACGTGAAGCAGATGCTCAGGGTTATCCGGGAGTGCGACGTACATGGAATCTGCCACATTACCGGCGGCGGTTTCGACGAAAACATACCCCGTGTGCTTCACGAAGGCCAGGGTATCGAGATTATCGAAGGCAGCTGGGAAATCCTTCCGGTGTTCCGCATGCTCGAGAAGTGGGGCGGAGTGCCTCACCGCGAGATGTTCAACATATTCAACATGGGCATAGGAATGGTTGCCGTGATGGATGCGTCCGATGCGGACAAGGCTATAGCCATCCTTGAGTCCTGTGGCGAAAAAGCCTCTGTCATCGGCCGGGTGACCGGTGAGCCGGGCGTAAACATCGTTCTGAAATGAAGCGCCTGGCAGTATTCGCAAGCGGTTCGGGAACGAACTTCGAGGCCATAGCACAGGCCTGCGCCGACGGTCGCCTTGACGCTGAAGTATCACTTCTGGTGTGCGACGTGCCAGGAGCAAAGGTACTTGAGCGCGGTGAGCGATTCGGCGTGGAGACATTCTGTTTCAACCCGAAGTCCTACGCCTGCAAGGCAGATTTTGAGAAGAAGATCGCCGACCGTATGGACGCCCTCGGCATCGGTCTGGTTTGCCTTGCCGGCTATATGCGACTGATAGGCCCTGTGCTTCTGGAGCGATACGGCGGGCGCATCATCAATATTCATCCATCACTGCTGCCTGCCTTCAAGGGGGCGCATGCAGTTGAGGATGCGGTCGCATACGGGGTAAAAGTGTATGGCATTACCATTCACTATGTCGACGAGTCTCTGGACGGCGGCCGCATCATAGCGCAGCGGGCATTTCCGTACGAAGGAAGCGACCCCGCTGAAGTACACCGCCTGGGCCAGGTAATAGAGCATCAGTTATACGTAGATACAATAGCGGAGTTAATCAAATGAGAGCATTAGTCAGCGTCAGCGACAAGACCGGTCTTGTCGGATTCGTCCAGGGGCTGGTGGAGTTGGGTTGGGAGATAATCGCAACCGGAGGCACGCAAAAGCTGCTTGAAAGCAAGGGCGTACGCACCATCGGCATCAGTGAGGTGACCGGTTTTCCGGAGATTCTGGACGGGCGCGTGAAGACCCTGCATCCCAAGGTCCACGGCGGCATACTGGCTCGCCGCGAGCTTCCGGAGCACATGGAGACACTGAAGGAGAACGGCATCGACACCATTGAAATGGTTTGCGTGAATCTGTATCCTTTCAGGCAGACCATTGCAAAGGAGGGTGTCACCCTCGAGGAGGCGATAGAGAATATCGACATAGGCGGCCCTTCGATGGTGCGCAGCGCCGCCAAGAACTGGCGCGACGTCACCATAGTCTGCGATCCCGCCGACTATGACACTGTTCTGGCAGAACTCCGTGAGAAGGGGAGTACTACCCCTGAGACCAGGCTGAAGTTGTCCGCCAAGGCATACACCCATACTGCCGAATACGACATGTGCATATCGCATTATATGCGCGAAAAGGCCGGCCTGCCGGAGAAACTGTTCCTGGAGTTCGACTACAAGCAGGGCCTCCGCTATGGCGAAAACCCCCATCAGAGCGCGGCGTTCTATGCCGCTCCGGGGCATGAGCCGTTCTCCCTGGCTTTTGCTACTCAGATCCAGGGCAAGGAGCTCTCTTACAACAACATACAGGATGCAAACGCCGCGTTGAACGTCCTCCGCGACTTCGAAGAACCGTTCTGCCTGGCTCTCAAGCACATGAATCCCTGCGGGGCTGCAGTCGGTGCGACCATTGAGGAAGCCTGGAAGGCTGCGTATGAGGCCGACAAGGTGAGCATTTACGGCGGCATCGTGGGGGTGAACCGTGAACTTACGGCGGAAGTCGCCATGGGCATGAAGCCCATATTCCTGGAGATAGTCATCGCCCCTTCATATACTCCGGAGGCGCTGGAGATCCTCTCCTCGAAAAAGAATCTCCGTGTGCTGCAGGTGGACATGAGCCGGACTGACGAACCCGTCATGCAGTACATAAGCGTAAACGGAGGCCTTCTGGTGCAGCATCTTGACACCCGTACAGAGAAGGTGGTCCCGGAAATGTGCGTGACCAAAGCCCTGCCCGACGGCTCTCAGCTTGCCGATGCCAATTTTGGGTGGAAGATAGTCAAGCATGTGAAATCCAACGCAATAGCAGTTGTGCGAGATGGCCATACCGTTGGTATCGGAGCCGGGCAGACAAACCGTGTGGGTTCCGCTGAAATAGCACTCAAGGAGGCGAATAACGCGGGCTTTTCCGAAGGGCTCGTCCTTGCTTCCGACGGTTTCCTTCCCTTCGATGACACCGTGGCGCTTGCCGCCGAATACGGTGTCTCCGTCATTGTCCAGCCGGGCGGAAGCATCCGCGACGCCGAGGCCATTGCCAAGGCCGACGAGCTCGGCATCTGCATGCTGTTTACAGGAGTCCGTCATTTTAAACATTAGCCGATATGAAGACAGTTCTGGTAGTAGGTGGAGGCGGCCGCGAGCACGCCATCGTCGATGCACTGAGCCGTTCGTCCCGGGTTTCGAAGATATACTGCGCCCCAGGCAATGCAGGAATCGCAACCCAGGCCGAATGCGTTCCTGTCAAGGATACGGACGTCGACGGGCTGCTGGAATTTGCGCGTACGCGTGCTGTCGACCTTACCGTGGTGGGGCCGGAGGCTGCGCTTTCCGCCGGTATCGCCGATGCCTTCCGCGCCGCGGGGCTTCGGATATTCGGCCATTCCGCAGCCGCCACCCGCATCGAAAGCAGCAAGGAGTTCGCAAAGAGGCTGATGGCCCGTTATGGCATCCCCACGGCGTCTTACCGCAGTTTTTCCGATTACGAGGAGGCTCTGACCTACGTTTCCCGCCGGCCTTTCCCCGCGGTGCTCAAGTATGACGGGCTGGCTGCCGGCAAGGGTGTAGTGATCGCGGCCGACATGCAGGAGGCGCGCGAAGCGCTTGCTTCCATGCTCCTCGACCACAGTTTCGGCCAGGGCCGCGTGGTGGTCGAAGACTATCTGGAAGGCCCCGAGTTCTCGTTCATGTGCTTCGTGAGCGGCGACGACGTCTATCCGATGCCGCTGTCGCAGGACCACAAACGCGCATTCGACGGTGACAAGGGTCCCAATACCGGCGGGATGGGAGCTTACACCGGCTTGCCGTTCATTACTGATGCCGACAGGGAATTTGCATATCAGGAAATCATGTGCAAGGCCGCCTCGGGCATGGTGTCGGAGGGTTGTCCGCTGTGCGGCGTGCTCTACGGAGGGCTCATGAAGACTGCAGACGGCATCAAGGTAATCGAGTTCAATGCCCGCTTCGGCGATCCCGAGACCGAGGTGGTGCTGCCTCTGCTCGAGAGCGACATTTTCGATGTGTTCGACGCCGTCGCGGCCGGACGGCCCGTGGAGGGTCTCCGATGGAGCAATGCCGTGACGATGGGTGTGGTGATGGCCTCAAAAGGCTACCCCGGCAATTATGCCAAAGGCTTTGAAATCAAGGGTATAGATGCCGCCGACGCCCATGTCTATCATATGGGTACGGCGCTTCGGGATTCCTGCTATATAACCAATGGTGGCCGCGTTCTCATGCCCGTGTGCAAGGGAGCAAGCCTGGCGGAAGCCAGGGCGCGCGTATACGAGGCCGTCTCGCAAATAGAATGCGACAATTTGTTTTACCGTTCAGACATAGCGCACCAGGCGCTTGATTAATTATGGCACAGATTATCGACGGAAAGGCGCTCAGCGCCGCAGTAAAAGAGGAAGTCAAGGCAGAGGTCCTGCAACTTGAGGCCCGTTTCGGACGCAGGCCCTGCCTTGTGGTTATAATTGTGGGGGAGAACCCCGCCAGCCAGGTTTATGTCCGCAATAAAGTGAAGGCGGCTGAATTCACCGGCATCGAGTCCAGGCAGGTGGAGCTGCCCGCTTCCGTTTCCGAAGAGGAGCTGTTGGAGACGATAAAGGGGCTCAACGATGATCCGTCGGTGGACGGCATCCTGGTGCAATTGCCTCTGCCCAAACATATCGATGAGGAGAAGGTGATTGACGCCATTGCGCGCGAGAAGGACGTTGACGGTTTCCATCCCGGCAACGTGGCCGGACTGTGGATCGGCAAGGACTGCATAGTGCCATGCACCCCTGCAGGTGTAATGCGCATGATAGACAGCACAGGCTACGACCTGAACGGCAAGTCGGCCGTAGTGGTCGGCCGCAGCAACATAGTGGGGAAACCTGTAGCCAAGCTTCTCCTTGACCGTAACGCCACGGTGACCATTGCCCATTCCCGCACCCGCGACCTGGCCGCAGTCACCCGTGAAGCCGATGTGCTTGTGGCAGCAGTAGGCCGTCCCCAAATGATAACGGGTAATATGGTCAAGCCGGGCGCACTTGTGATAGACGTCGGAATAAACCGCACCGACGAGGGGAAACTCGTCGGTGACGTTGATTACGATTCGGTTTTCGAAGTTGCGGGCTGGATTACTCCCGTTCCCGGAGGAGTGGGGCCCATGACCATAGCAATGCTGATGAAGAACACCATCCACTGCTTCCTGTCACGGGTGGAATAGCTATTCCCACTCGATGGTCGCTCCCGGTTTGGAGGAAATGTCGTAAACCACGCGGTTTACGCCCTTCACTTTGGCGATAATCTCGTCCTGGACCTTGTCCAGAAAATCCCAGGGCAGATGCACTATCTGTGCGGTGACGGCGTCGATGCTGTTCACGGCACGGAGCGCTATGACGTTGTCGTAAGTGCGGCGTCCGTCTGCGATTCCGGTGGTCTTTACGGGCACGAAAATGGCGGCAGCCTGCCACACCTTGTCATACAGACCGGCTTCGCGCAGGTTGTCGATCCAGATCTTGTCGGCTTCCTGCAGGATGGCGATCTTCTCGGGCGTGAGCTCGCCAAGGCACCTTACGCCAAGGCCGGGGCCGGGGAAGGGGTGCCTGCCGAGGATATAGGAATCCAGGCCGAGTTCGGCGCCGACTTCGCGAACTTCGTATTTGTAGAGATATTTGAGGGGCTCCACAAGGCCGAATTTCAGATCCTCGGGCAAACCACCAACGTTATGGTGGCTCTTGATTGTGCCCTTGTCGGAATGGGACTCGGCGATATCGGGCCAGATGGTGCCCTGGGCAAGCCATTTGGCATTTTGGACCTTGCGGGCTTCTTCGGCAAAGACGTCTATGAAGGTCTTGCCTATGGCCTTGCGCTTGAGTTCGGGATCGGTGATTCCCTTGCATGCGGCGAAGAAACGGTCGGCGGCGCGGACGCCCTTTACGTTGAGACCCATCTTTTCGTAATAGGCCAGCACGTCTTCGAATTCGTTCTTGCGAAGCAGGCCGTGATCCACGAAGATGCACTGCAGCCTGTCTCCGATTGCGCGGTTTACAAGCACCGCGGTGACCGTGGAATCGACTCCTCCTGAGAGGCCCAGGATGACCACGTCGTCTCCGACCTGCTCCTGGATTTCTTTGACCTGGACGGCTATGAAAGCCTTAGGGTCCAATTTTTCACCATTGTACATATCACTACTGACAAAAAACTATTCTCCTCTGGAATAATTGGGCGTTTCCTTGGTGATGGTCACGTCGTGCGGGTGGCTTTCGGCCATGCCGCTGGCGGTCACCCTGGTGAAGCGCGCATGCTTGAGCGCCTCAAGGTTGGCGGCGCCGCAGTAACCCATGCCGGAGCGCAGACCGCCGATCAGCTGGTACACCGTTTCTTCGAGCGTGCCCTTGTAAGGGACGCGTCCCACGATGCCCTCGGGAACCAGTTTCTTCGCTTCGGTTTCCTTGTCCTGGAAGTAGCGGTCCTTGGAGCCGGCATTCATGGCGTCGATACTGCCCATGCCGCGGTATGACTTGAATTTGCGTCCGTTGTAGATGATGGTTTCGCCCGGGGCCTCCTCGGTGCCGGCGAACATCGAACCGCACATGACGCAGTCGCCTCCGGCCGCCAGGGCCTTGACGATATCGCCCGAGTAGCGCAGACCGCCGTCGGCAATCACCGGCACGCCGTCGTTCTTAACGGCATTGGCCACCTCGAAGATGGCGGAAAGCTGGGGGACGCCGACTCCGGCAACGATGCGGGTGGTGCAGATGGAGCCGGGGCCTATGCCCACCTTGATGCCGTCTGCGCCTGCCGCGACCAGGGCACGCCCGGCGTCGGCGGTAGCTATGTTGCCCACCACCACGTCAAGCTTGGGGAATGCATCCTTGATGCGCCTGAGCTGCTCCAGCACGCCCTTGCTGTGGCCGTGAGCGCTGTCGATGACCACTGCGTCCACGCCTTCGGCCACGAGTGCCGCGGCACGGTCCAGCGAATCGGGGGTCACGCCGATTCCGGCTGCGACCCGCAGACGTCCGAGACCGTCCTTGCATGCGTTCGGATGAAGTTTCTCGGTAAGTATGTCCTTGTAGGTTATGAGGCCAACGATGTGCCCCTTGTCGTCGATGACAGGGAGTTTCTCCACCTTGTGCTTCTGAAGCACCTCCTTGACATGTGCGCGGTCGGTCTTGGTCACGGGGACTGTAACGAGGTTCCGGGAAGTCATCACGTCCTTTACGAGTACGCTCATGTCTTCCTGGAAGCGCACGTCGCGGTTGGTGACTATGCCCACCAGATGTCCGCTGTCGTCGGTGACGGGGATGCCTCCGATATGGTTCAGACGCATCAGCTCAAGGGCGTCGCCCACGGTCTGCTCGGCATGGATGGTGAGGGGGTCGCAGATCATTCCGCTTTCGGCCCTTTTGACCTTGCGCACTTCGGCTGCCTGGGCGGAGATGCTCATATTCTTATGAATAACCCCGATACCTCCTTCGCGTGCGAGCGCTATGGCCATCGGGGCTTCTGTCACGGTGTCCATGGCTGCGGACACAATGGGTATGTTCAGAGTGATGTTCCTTGAAAACCTGGTGTGCAGGTCAACCTCCCTTGGAAGCACTTCGGAGTATGCCGGAACGAGCAGCACATCGTCGAAAGTCAACCCTTCCAACGCAATTTTTTCGTCAATGAATGCCATAGCCGTTATGTGTTATTGTACCAGATGCGTGGCTTTGTTCCACGCAAGGGTCTTGTAATAATCGTTAAGATTGCTCCAGGCGGAGTTGGGGAAGTATACGCTCAGACCGCAAACCGAAATGAGCTCGAGGTCGAAGAATGTATCTGTTGCAGCCTTGTAAACGATGCAGTTGCCCAGGGCGCTGTCCAGAGCGCTCATCTCGGCTTCGTCCGCGCCTGCTTTCTCCATCAGGTCGCGAAGGTCGTAGAACCAGTGGAGATTGTTGTAGAAATATGGCTGGACACTCTTGCGGTCGGTTGTCGCCAGGCCGTCGCGGTGGGCGCTGACGATGGCCGCACAGGTCTTTGCCAACTCCTCCGTACGCGGGCAGTCGACCAGGGTAATGGTCGCCGACTGGTAATACCCGCTCTGAGCCTTGTAATAATCGAAATATTCCTTGCAGATGCCTTTCAGGTCGGGCTGGGCGACGTTGAAAAGCTTGGGGCCCATAGTGGTGTAGACCATACCGTTGCTGAGTATTTCGGTAGGCGACACGAGCAGCAGGTCGCATTTGTCCTTCAATTCGTATGCTACTTCAACGCAGCCCATGAGGCATGCGTCCAAGATGCAGAAATCCAGCTTCATCGGAATGGCGTCCGCGAAATCGCGTATGTCGATTCCGGAGCCGTCCACGAACTCGATGCCTATTTCCTTGGTCAGGGGATACTCTTTTTCAGGGCCGTTGTAAGGTGAGCGTCTCGGGCCGAAGAACGAACTGCCGGTTTCTTTGTAATCGACAGGCAGCCAGCCTTTGGCGTGCGAAGAGAACAACATGCCATAGCTGGGCGAAGGGTAGAGTTCCTTCACCTGGGTGAGGACTTTGTTGAGCATGGCGGCGGAACCGCTGATCTCGGTGGCAGGATACACTTGCAGGGTATCGCGCACCGTGCTTCCGGACTTGTCCTTGTAAATGCGGTACAGGGCCGACTCGGTTGGTATGCTGGTATTGTTGCCCGGACCTGCGAAGTGGGAGTAGATGAGTACGACGTCGCCGCTGTTCAGGGTGGGAAGCTGGCCTTCGCTGAGTTCCTCTACGTCCTCGCGTATTGATTCGGACAGATTGCTGTAAGCGGCGGCGTACATGACGAAGACGCGCCTGATGGGTATTTCCTCAGGACATATCCAGCTGCAGGAAGCCAGGAACATGACTCCAAGGACAAAGCTTAAGATATGTGAAAGCGCTTTCTTCATAACAGTGTAATATTCTACAAAGATAAGAATATTTTTGCTATTTTTGTGTGTGGACAATTTTTCTTATCACCTTTCGATCGAGAGGCATCTGTCTCCCAACACCGTCGCTTCCTACAGCGCCGAAGCCGCTTCGTTCCTGGAATTCTGCGGCGGAGACGCACTGGGCTGCACCCCGGACGATATCGAAGCTTACTTGAAGGCACGGTCTGCGGACTTGTCCAAACGCAGTCAGGCCCACCTGTTGAGCGCCCTGCGCTCGTACTTCGATTTCCTGATTCTGGAAGGCGAGCGCAAAGACAACCCCTGCGACAAAGTCGACGCCCCGAAACTCGGACGCTACCTGCCAGCTGTACTTTCTGTAGAGGAAGTGACAGCCATACTGGAGTCAGTCGACGGCAGCAAGCCCGGAGACCTGCGCGACAGGGCCATACTCGAAGTCCTCTACGGATGCGGACTGCGGGTGTCGGAGGCCTGCGGACTGCTGATTTCCCACGTCTATGCCGACAAAGGCTTCGTGCGCATAGTGGGAAAGGGCGACAAGGAACGCCTCGTGCCGATAGGGGAGCCTGCCCTGGAAGCGCTGTCCGCCTGGCTCGAGGTGCGCCCGGAACCTGCTTCGCCGGAGTTCTCTGACTATGCGTTCCTGAACCTTCGGGGCAAGCCCCTAAGCCGGGTGTCGGTGTTCAAGATGGTGAAAGACAGGGCCCTGCTGGCCGGCGTGCGAAAGGAGATTTCGCCCCACACCTTCCGCCATTCCTTCGCCACCCACATGGTAGAAAACGGCGCCGACCTGCGCCTGGTCCAGGAAATGCTGGGCCACGAAAGCATCCTTACAACGGAAATCTACACCCATATCGATTCCGCAACCTGGCAGCGCTCGGTGCTTGACCATCACCCCCGCCGCTAGCCGTCAGGGCCCGGCGATAAAGCAGCGCGCCAGTTTTCCGGCATCTTCTTCCGGCAGGATTCCCGCCTTCTGCAAACCTTCGACGCTCAGCTCTTCGCGCGGCGTGTTGTCCCGGAACAGCACTATCGAGTGTGCCGCCTGCCACGACTTTATGTACGGATGCAGCTTCAGGCTGTCTTCAGGAAGCGTCCACAGACGGAACGGCGCCGACGGCCGCGAGCACACGATCAGGTCGCTCAGGCCGTCGTACTTCTCCCGGTCAAACCGGTAGATGTCCATCAGCTGCTCCTTGAACGAATAACCGCCGAGCCTGTTCCGGTATTCCACCATCTTTACGGCGAAATACGGGCCGATTCCCGGCAACCCGTCGAATGCCGCCGAATCCGCCTTGTTGATATCCAGCTTGGGTATGTCGATGAAAGGCTTCAGTCTCTCGAAAACCGAATCCGCCACCACGTACGACTTTGCGAAATCGGACGGCCTGCGGAACTTGCCGCCCTTCTCCCTGTAACTGACTATCGACTGCGCCTGTTTCTCGCTGAACCCCAGCCTTATAAGGTCCTCAAGACTCACGGTGTTCGGATTGAACCGGAAACTCTCCACCCTCCGGGTTGCCCTCCGCACTCTCTCCACCGCTTCGCTGTGCGGCGCGTTTTTGCGGTAGCCGCCGGTAGCAGGGAGCGCCCCCGGACGACTTTGAAAATGCTTCGGCATTTTTGTAGCAGGAGTCCGGGGGTGCTCCCTGCTGCCGGCGGAGATGGAATCATCAGTAAAAATGTAAACCGTATCCGGACGGTCGCGGTTCGCCTCGATACGCAGCACCGCCGCACGCCGCACGAACAGCGCCGACTGATAACCTATTATGAGAAATGCAAGGGCGATCGCGCCCACTTTGAAGACCGACGTCGGCGTCCCCTCATCCTTCCTGTCCTTCCGAGCCATCTTCCGTCTCCTCCCTGTATTTGTTGCGGTGCTCCCTGTGCCCTTCGGAGGGCAGCCCGGCCACAACGATTACAATCTCTCCCTTCGGCTCTTCCGCCTTGAAATGCTCCAGCACCTGCGCGAGGCTGCCCCGGCAGTGCTCTTCGTGCAGCTTGGAGATTTCGCGGGCCACCGAGCACTCACGCTCCGGCCCGAAAACCTCCGCAAACTGCTCCAGCGTCTTTACCAGACGCCGCGGCGATTCGTAAAATATCATAGTTCTCGTTTCTAAGGTTAATGAATTCAGCAAAGTCTGGCGCCCTTTCTTCTGCGGCAGGAAACCCTCGAAGCAGAATCGGTCGCAGGGGAGCCCTGAGCTCACGAGCGCAGGGATGCAGGCTGTTGCGCCCGGCAGCGTCTGCACTTCCACTCCTTCCCGGGCGCATTCGCGGGCCAGCAGGAACCCCGGGTCCGAAATGCCTGGAGTGCCGGCGTCGCTGATAAGCGCCACCTTCATTCCGCCGAGCAGCTTCTCTTTCACGAGCCCGACGGTCTGGTGCTCGTTGAACTTGTGATGCGCCAGCAACTTGCCCTTGATGCCGAAATGCTGCAGCAGGACGCCGCTGGTGCGGGTGTCCTCCGCCAGTATGAGGTCCGCTTCGCGCAGCACGGACAGAGCCCTGAGGGTGATATCCTCGAGGTTGCCGACAGGCGTCGGAACTATGTACAGAATACCGTTCGGCATATCGCAAGTTTTTCGTATATTTGTCTGCACAAAGATAATCAAAAAATGTTTTCAGAAAACCACAAGAGATCCGGCTGCATCGAAGTCGTTTGCGGCTCCATGTTCTCCGGAAAGACCGAAGAGCTCATCAGGCGCCTCCGCCGCGCCCAGTTCGCCAACCAGAAAATAGCCATTTTCAAGCCTGCGATCGACAACCGCTACTCCGACGTGGAGGTGGTGTCCCACGATTTCCACAAGATTTCGTCCAAGCCCATCCCGGAAGCCTCCGAGATGCTCAAGGTGCCCGCCGACGTGGAGGTGGTGGGAATCGATGAGGCACAGTTCTTCGGCCCCGAACTTGTGGACGTTTGCCAGACTCTGGCCGACCGCGGCGTGCGCGTGATAGTCGCCGGCCTCGACACCGACTACCTCGGCAAGCCTTTCGGACCCATGCCAATGCTCATGGCCGTTGCCGAAGATGTCCAGAAGGTGCATGCCATCTGCGTCAAGTGCGGCAATCTCGCCAACCACTCGCACCGTCTGAGCAAGAGCAAGGACCTTGTGGTTCTCGGCGAAAAGGACGTTTACGAGCCTCTCTGCCGCGAGTGTTACAACAAAGCGATGGCCGAGGAAGCCGCGAAATGAGACGGACGTTCCTTGTTGCCCTGACCCTGGTCTTCGCTGCCGTATCCCTTCACGCCGCTTCCGGAATCGATACCACATATGTCGCTAAAGACAGGTGCACCTGGAAGATCAAGACCACCGCTTCCGTTTCGCAGATCAACGTGCTGGGCTCGGGGCAGGGCGAATTCACACCTTTCACCCTGGACATGAAGTCCGAGTTGAGAAAGGTGATGAGCGTTGCGGTAAGCTGGCACGGAATAGCCCTCAGCGCTTCTTTCGATCCGTTTTCCACTGCAGGCAAGAAGCCTGACTTCGAACTTGGATTCAAGAGCTACGGGCGCAAGTTCGGCGCAGAGGTCCTGTACCAGAACTGTAAATCGTTTTCAGGTACCGGATCCCTGGGCAATCAGTCTCCGTACGTGATCGATGCTGGACTTGCCAATCAGCAGATATTCACTCTCAACACCTATTACGTCCTGAACCACAAGCAGTTCTCGTACCCTGCCGCAATGACGCAGAATACTATCCAGAAGCGCAGCGCCGGCAGTTTCCTTACGGGTTCCACCGTGCGCTGGAGACGCGTTACGGTAAACGGCGCCGAAGGCGCCAGGGACGAGAGACTCTTCTCGAGGGTGTGGCAGATAGGCGTGGGATTCGGGTATGGATACAACCTGGTGCTTCCGTTCGATTGCCTTGTACACGTGTCGGCCGTGCCGTATCTTGTGTTCAGCCCGGGCAATTTTCTCCGGATAAGCGGAGAGGGTGTCAATTATCCGTTCGTGTTCCCGGAACCGGTACTCACCGCCCGGGGGGCAATAGTGAAGAACTTCGACAAGCTCTTTATCGGTGCCAATTCGGTACTGAACTACAGCGCTTCCGGACGCAGTAAGGGCATCCTCCTGGAGGACACCCTCTGGTCGGTCAACGTCTTTGTCGGAATCAGGCTCGGGAAACCTTCTCCCCGCGTTTTATCAACAGGCACAGGCCAATGACGGTAAATGCTGCGTTGAGCAGCAGCAGCTCGTATCCGAAGCGGTATCCTCCGAACCACGCTTCGGAATTGGCCTGCACGATATAGCTCAGGACGGGGGAGAGCAGTGCTACGAGCGGCACCCATCTGTCGCGAACCTTCTTCTTGCACGCAAGCCCGAAGACGAACATTCCGAGTATCGGCCCGTAAGTGTAGCTCGCCAGCTTGTAAACGGCGTCTATGACACTCTGTGTGTTAAGCAGATGGAAGCCGAAAATGGCGAGTCCCATAAGCAGGGCCATGGCCAGGTGCACGCGCTTGCGCACCTTGATTACCTGCTCCTCGCTCCGGCCTTCTGTTCCGATGATATCGGCGGTAAAGGAAGTGGTCAGCGCCGTCAGCGCCGAACCGCCTGCGGAAAATGCGCAGGATACCAGTCCGAGAACGAACAGCACTCCCACGAACAGCGGCATCGAACCTCCGGTCGCCACGGCGGGGAATATCAAGTCGCCGGTTTCGGAAATGCCCTTCTGGGCGGCAAAAAGGTACAGGAGCACACCCAGGCAGAGGAACATGAAGGTTACGGGAACCTGCATTATACCGCTGGTAATCATGTTCTTGCGTGAGTCTTTGGCATTCCTGCTGCTGAGCGTCCGCTGCATCAGGTCCTGATCGAGGCCGGTGATTGCGATGGCGGTGAAGACTCCGGCCAGGAACTGCTTCCAGAAGAATTTGGGATGATTGGGGTCGTCGAAGAAGAAGATGCGGGACATGCTGCTGTCGCGTATCGTCTGCACCATGCCGGAGAAGTTCAGTCCCAGGTCGCGTGCGATCCACACGATGGTCAGGACGATGGATACGATTATTATCACCGTCTTGAGCGTGTCGGTCCACAGCACCGACTTCATTCCGCCCCTGAAAGTATATGCAAGCACTATCAGCATGGTCACCACGATGTTGAGCACGAAGGGCAGTCCCAGCGGGCCGAACACCATCAGCTGAAGCGTCCCGCAGACCAGGAAAAGCCTGACGGCGGCACCAAGTATCTTGGAGATGAAGAAGAACCAGGCTCCCGTGCGGTGGGACGAAACGCCGAAACGGTCGTCGAGATACTGGTAGATCGAAACCATGTTCTTGCGGAAGAACACCGGCACAAGCACGAATGCGATTACCAGATAGCCGACGAAAAAGCCCAGCACCATCTGCATGTAGCTCATCGCGGAGTCGCCGACTCCCACCATTCCGGGTACCGAAACATAGGTAACGCCGGACATGGGCGCTCCAATCATGGCTATGGCGACTATCCACCAAGGCGCTTTGCGGCCTCCGTTGAAGAAATCGGATGCGCTGCCTTTTCCTCGGGAGGCAATGAAAGATACGGTGAGCAAAAGGGCGAAATAGCCCAGCATTGTAAGGATTACTGCAATCGGCTTCATTTTGCAAAGATAAGAAGAATGTGTAAATTTACGGACTGAAAAGACTTGATAATTATGCGAAAAAAGATATTTGCCGCCCTGGCGGCGCTGTTGTGCCTTTGCTCCGTCCTTCTCGGACAGGATACCTCCGTGAAATGGAGCGTAAGCGCATCCGATGCCGGTGACGGACTGTACGAGCTGGTTTTCAACGGTGTCGTGGACGCCGGTTGGCACACCTACGGAACGGGAAGCGAATTCTCGGCTCCGTCCCTCAGCCTTGAAGGGTGTGAACCCGTAGGAAGCCTTTATGACCTGACGGATCCTGTAATCGAAGATGGCGACCCCGTCTTTCACGGTACGGCCCGGCTGGGGCAGAAGGTGCGTGCCGCTTCCGGCGCCAAGGTATCGGGCAGCCTGACCTATCAGGCGTGCACCGGAGGCATGTGCCTGAGCCCGCAGGACTGGGACTTCGACGTGAAGATTCCCGGCGGAGGGGCGGCAGGCTCCTTGTGGGCGCTCATCCTGGAGGCGATACTCTGGGGTCTTGCGATGCTGCTCACGCCGTGCGTTTTCCCCATGGTGCCCATGACTGTGTCGTTCTTCCTGAAAGGGTCTTCCACTCCGGCGCAGGGCCGCTTCAAGGCTTTTATGTACGGTTTGTTCATCGTACTGCTGTATACTGTCCCGATAAGCCTTATCATTTTGATAACCAGGCTGGTGGGCGGAGATGCCGTGACCGCCGACATCTTCAACTGGTTGGCAACACACTGGCTGCCCAACCTGATTTTCTTCGTGGTGTTCATGGTCTTTGCGGCGTCGTTCTTCGGAGCGTTCGAGATCGTGCTTCCGTCGTCGCTGGTCAACAAGAGCGACAAGAACTCGGAGAAGGGCGGTTTGGCAGGAATCTTCTTCATGGCGCTGACGCTCGTGCTGGTGTCGTTCTCCTGCACCGGACCCATCGTGGGCTCTGTGCTCATCCGCTCCACTTCCGGAGAGTTCTGGGCGCCTATGGTCACAATGCTCGCGTTCTCGGTGGCGTTCGCACTGCCGTTTACGCTTTTCGCGCTGTTCCCGTCGCTGCTGAAGAAGATCAAGGGCAAGAGCGGCTCGTGGCTGAACAGCGTGAAGGTTGTGCTGGGATTCATCGAGGTGGCGCTAGGGTTCAAGTTCCTTAGCGTGGCCGACCAGACCTATCACTGGGGGATCCTGGACCGCGAGGTGTATCTTGCCATCTGGATCGTTGTATTCTCCCTTCTGGGGCTGTATCTGCTCGGCAAGATCAAATTCCCGCACGACGATCCGGAGGAGAAGCCGCTGGGCGTGTTTCGCCTGACTCTGGTAATCGCCGTATTCTCGTTTGTCGTCTATATGATTCCCGGCATGTGGGGTGCACCGTTGAAGGCCCTCTCGGGTTATCTGCCTCCCCTTGAGACACAGGACTTCGTGATAGGGAAGTATGCGGCTCCGGTCGAGGACGCACCGGTGCGGAAATATGACCTCAAGATGCCCCTCGGGCTGGACGGCTATTTCACGTTGGAAGAGGGCCTGGAGGCCTCCGGGCGCCTTGGCAAGCCGGTTTTCGTGGACATCACCGGCCACGGATGCGTGAACTGCCGCGAGATGGAGCAGCGGGTGTGGAGCGATCCGCGCGTGCTGCAGAAGCTCCGCGACGAGTTCGTGCTGGTGGCGCTCTATACCGACGACAAGACCAGGCTCGACAAGAGCGACTGGGTCACGCTCAACAACGGTACCGTGCTCAAAGACCTCGGCCGGGTGAATTCGCTGCTTGTGCGGGAGCGTTTCGGCGTGAACGCCCAGCCCAATTACGCGATTCTCGACAGTGAGGGGCAGTTGCTGCTCCCGGTTCGCGGATACAATCTGGATGTCAATGATTTTCTGGCATTTCTGGATGCCGGCATAGCGACATTCCGGAATAAAAAATAATTGTTATATTTGCAAAAATGCGCAGATTATGAAGAAGATTACCACCATCATCCTGTCCCTGCTGCTGGTCTGCTCCATAGCGGATGCGCAGGGTATATTGAGGGGCATAGGCCGCTCCGTAGGCGGCGCTGTCCGCAGAAGCACCGAAAGGGCCGTCGACAACGCCATCGACAGGGCCGTCGACAAGGCGGTTGACAAAGCCGTTGACAAGGCCATGGAGGAGATTTCCAAAGAAGTTTCCGAGAACTCCGAGGGAGAGGTCGAAGTCGAGGCCGAAAGGCCTGCAAAGCAGGAAACGGCAAAGGCCGAAGAGCCTGCTGTCGATGGCTGGACCTGCCCCAAATGCGGAGCCAAGGGCCAGAAGGGCCGTTACTGCGAGGACTGCGGCACCAAGGATCCCGCACTTGCGGCCGAAGAGGATGCCGAAGAGCCTTTCAAGCCCGGCCTCCACAGCACCTGGTTCTGCAACGACGTGGGCACCGTGCTCTCTTACGAAACCACCGACGCCGAGGGCAAATCCTCCAATGTATATGACTATGAGATTGTTGCTCGCGAACGCAAGGGAGGCAAGACCACCATCAAGTTCGAGATGGCGATCCCCGGTCTCAGCTCCGATCCCATGGAGTGCAGCGTGTGGTCCGCCGACGGATGGTTCCATACCGACGCCAAAACCCTTATGGGCCAGCTTGGCGACGACCTCGACGTCAGCGGACACGCTCCCATCATGCCCGAGAACCCTTCGGTGGGCATGAAGCTCAGTGACTGCACCGTAACCCTCCGCAACCTCGGCACGACCGCGGACTACAGCGACGTCCGCCTGACCAAACACGAGAAGATATCGGTTCCGGCCGGAACCTTCGACGCCTGGTGCCTCGAATACACCACCGTCACCAAGATGGCGTTCCTTAAGACCACCACCACCTCCGAGCAGTGGATGGCCAAGGACGTGGGTGTGGTCAAGACCGTAACCAAAGACCGCAAGGGCAAGGTGCAGAGCATCGTCGAACTTGTCAAAATCGAAAAAACCAAATAGTTATGAGAAGAGTTTTCATTGCAGCAGCCTTTGCTGCGCTTGCGCTTTCGTCCGTGTCCTGCAAGCTCGTGGACCTTGTCGCCGACATCGCCTCGTTCGGTTACGATGTCAATGACCCGTGGGGCAGTTGGGAAAAGGTGGATCCGGGTGTCTATGTGGGCACCGAAGCCAATTACAACGAGGGCGACCTGATTGCCAAGGGCACCGACAACAGCATGATCTGCTGCAAGGTGGACGGAAATTATTACGTCACTCCGCCCAAATTCGATGCATTCGACGCCAAGAACACCGTCTATGAGTTCGGCTACAGCGAATACAAGCAGAAGAAGGTGCTTACCTGCGGCATGTCCATCGTTTCCAAGGAGCAGTCGACGGACATGTTCTGCGTCAACGCCAACGAAGAGGCCCTCAAGAAGACCTGGGGCGCAAAGGGCGTGGGCATCTGCTCCACTCCCAGAAAGTACAAGAAGATCGCCAAGGGCGGAGATTTCCTTGCAAACTACAAGACCATATGCGAGAAGTACCAGAAAGAGCTTCCGTATACCGAGCCTGCAAATCAGCTAATCACCAGCTATACGGACTATCGCGGTACCTGGCTCTCCGGCAAGTATCCTTCGGACATGGATGCCAAGGGATGGGTCGTTCCCTATACTGGCCCGGGCAAACTGGAGTTCTGCACCGTTTCCCGCCAGCAGGGCTGGGACGACCACGGCAATCATAAGGTGCTCTGGGGCGGTTGCAGCTTCAGCAACGTCACCTGGGTGGAAGGTCGCGTCTCCAATATTACTTACGAAGACGCTCTCAACTACGTCAATGCAGTCAAGGCTTCCGGCAAATACAACAAGGTTTATGAGGATGCCGCAATCAGCGGAACCATCTCCTTCAAGGCGGGCAGCAATGACGAGGCCGAGGATTGCACAGGTTACTCCGGCTACATTCATCCCACTTATGAGATTTCATTCGTCGACCTGCTCGGCGGAACCCTTACCATCAAGTTCGGTGTCGCCTATGTGACTTTCGTGTAGGCGCTTGAATACAAAAAAACAACCGCCCGGCTTCAGATGAAGCCGGGCGGTTTTATTGTTTGCCCGTCAGTCTTTTACGACTGCTGCTGCGAGAGGCGTTTCTCGCTGGGGATAAGCAGGGCGCAGAGGCCTACTCCGATCAGCGATCCGATAGCCACGGAAAGCATTGCGGTGTCCCAGGAGCTGCCGTTGGCGATTCCGCCCACGACGATCTTGGAGCATACCGCATCGCCCACCAGATAACCGAACAGGCCCACGAATCCGGCTGCGGTTCCTGCCGCGTTCTTTGGCACCAGGCTGAGTGCCTGCACGCCTGTGAGGGCTACGGGACCGTAGATGAAGAATCCGATGAGGCACAGCGCGATATAGACCAGTACCTTCTGTGTGCCGGGTTCTACCTGCACGATGCCGGCTCCCACCATCCAGTAGAGCAGCACGCCTAGTGCGCAGAGGAACATGCAGATTACGTTCATGGGAGCGCAACGGCCCTTGAAGATCTTCGACGTAGCCCATCCGCAGGCGATGGTTCCCACCGCGCCGACGATGTTGTGCACGGAGAACGCCACCTTGCTCTCGGCGGCCGTCATGATGCCCTTTGTCTGCAGATAGGTGGGGGCCCAGTCGCCGATACCGTAGCGGACCATGTACACAGCCACGTTGGAGATGGCGACGATCCACAGGAGCTTGTTCTTGAGCACGTAGTCCACGAAGAGGGTCTTGAACGGGAGCTTTTCGCCGGCGGCGCCCTTGGACTTCACTCCGCTGTGGTCGTTGCGCCAGTCGGCTACTGCAGGAAGGCCGCAGGACTCCGGCGTGTCGCGTATTGCCCACCAGCAGAACAGGGCGATGACCATGGCCACGATGGCGGGGAAGACGAAGTTGCCCCTCCAGGTCTGCGCAACGCCCAGGTCGGCGGCGAGCGATACGCCCGCGATGGCGAGGAATCCGAGGGAGAAGCTGCCGATGGTATGGGACACGTTCCAGACGCTCATCTTGAAGCTGCGTTCGTTCTGGCTGAACCAGTGCGCCATTATACGGCCGCAGGGAGGCCATCCGAAGCCGCTCAACCATCCCACCACCAGCATCAGCACGAAGATGATCACGGTGTTGACTGCGGTGTTGGTGCCGAAGGGGATGATTCCCACCGACATCATCACGAGCGCTGAGAGTATCAGGCCCACGCATAGGAACTTGCGTGCGTCAGAACGGTCGGAGACGCTGCCCATCACGAACTTGCTGAAGGCGTAGGCAATCGAAACCGCGGACATTGCGAGACCGACTTTGCCGGCGTCGAGAATGCCGTCGTTGATCATGTCGGGCGCGGCGAGCGACAGGTTCTTGCGAACCAGATAATATGCCGCATATCCGAGGAATGCCCCAAGGAAGACCTTGAGACGCATCGCCTTGTATTCCTTGTCTATCTTTTCAGCCGGGATTTGCGCCTTCGGCTTGGGCGGGTCCAGAAATCTTGGCATCTGTGTTATCAGTTTAGAAATGTCCCGTAAAGATAGTCATTTGTTTTCATATATGACAATGTGGCAGTGGCAAAATAATTGATACCTTTGCAGGAAAAACCAGAGATATGGCAGAGAAAGATACGATGCAGACCCCTCAGGAGCCGGTTGAGAAGGCTCCCAAGAAAAAGAAAGACAACACACTCCAGAAGAAAGTGGAGGAACTTGGTGACAAATTGTCCCAGGAGCACGACAAATATGTCCGCCTGTATGCAGAATTCGAGACCTTCCGCCGCCGCAGCGCGGAAGAAAAGCTTGCGCTGGTGAGTTCGGCCTCGTCCGACACCATCAAAGGCATGCTGCCGGTACTGGATGACTGCGAGCGGGCGATGCAGATGCTGGCGGAGTCGTCCGACGATGCAGCCCGCGAAGGCACATCGCTTATATACAACAAATTGATGGAATACCTGAAGTCCCGCGGCCTTTCGGTCATCGATGCCAAGGGCAAACCCTTCGACACCGACTATCACGAGGCCGTTACCCAGTTCCCGGCTCCGTCCGAGGACCTCAAGGGCAAGGTGATAGACGTGGTCCAGACGGGCTATCTCCTTAACGGCAAGGTGCTCAGGTATGCCAAAGTAGTGGTAGGAGCATAATCGCCATGGCAGAAAAAAGAGATTACTACGAGGTCCTGGGACTCGATAAGAGCGCCTCGGCCGACGATATAAAGCAGGCGTACCGCAAGGCTGCGCTCAAGTGGCACCCCGACCGCTGGGTGAGCGGCACCGACGCCGAGAAGAAGACCGCCGAAGACAAGTTCAAGGAGGCCTCCGAAGCGTATTCGGTGCTCAGCGACCCCGACAAGAAGGCCAAATACGACCAGTTCGGCTTCGCCGGAGTGGAAGGCGCGGGCGCACAGGACTGGAGCCAGGGCTTCGGCAGCCTGAACGATATCCTGAACAACCTCTTCGGAGGTGCCTTCGGCGGTTTCGGAGGCTTTGGCGGATTCGGCGGATTCGGCGGAGGACAGCAGGGCCCGCGCACCATGCGTGGGCGTGATATCCGCACCCGCGTACGTCTCACGCTGGAAGAGATAGCCAAGGGCTGCACCAAGGAGGTCACCATCGAGCGTAACCGTCCCTGCCCCGAATGCGGCGGGCGCGGCACCAAGAATGCTTCAGATGTAAAGACCTGCCCCACCTGCCACGGAACCGGTCAGGTGCAGAATGTCGTGAACTCCCTGTTCGGGCGCACGATGACCTACACAACCTGCCCGCAGTGCGGTGGAGAAGGGACGATTGTTACAAATCCCTGCGGCAGCTGCAAGGGCACGGGTCTGGTGCGCAAGCGCGAGACGGTGCAGGTAAAGGTCCCCGCCGGAGTGGAGGACGGAATGCAGCTCACCGTGCGCGGTGAGGGCCATGCTGCCGCCCGCGGAGGCGTGAACGGCGACCTCCTGGTAATCATCGAGGAGCAGCCGCACCCTCAGCTCAAGCGGCAGGGGACCGACCTCTTCTATACCCGCGTCATCAGCATGCCGGAGGCCGTCCTGGGCACGGAAATACAGATTCCCACGCTCGACGGCAACCAGAAACTCAAGCTCGACGCAGGCACCCAGTCGGGTACGGTGGTGCGCATGCGCGGCAAGGGCGTCCCCGAGGCCGGCGGCTATTCCCGCGGCGACCTGTATGTGAAGATACTCGTCTGGATACCCAGAAAACTCAGCCGGAGCGAAAAAGAAGAGTTCGAAAAGATGCGCGACAACTCGTCGTTCAAACCCGACCCGAATCGCGACGACCGCGAACTGTTTGAAAAAGAGAGTAAATATTTTTAAAAAAAGCTTTGGCGGACTGAAAAATTATTTCTACATTTGCAGTCCGATTTGAAGCAGCCTCTCGTTGAACGGTTCAGTGACGCTGCGGATTTTATTGAATTATTGATATGGATTTGATTAAATTGGTGGAGGATTCCTTCTCGCAGAACAAAGCAGCCTCCTACCCTGAATTCAAGGCCGGTGACACCATCACCGTAACCTACAGGATTAAAGAAGGTGATAAGGACAGACTTCAGAATTTCCGCGGAGTAGTCATCCAGATTTGCGGTGCTACCCCCTATACAAGGACTTTCACTGTCCGCAAGGTTTCGAACGGAATCGGTGTTGAGAGGATTTTCCCTTACGAAAGCCCGTTCATCGACAAGATCGAGATCAACAAAGTGGGTAAGGTCCGCCGCGCACGCATCTTCTATCTCCGCAAGCTCTCCGGTAAGAAGGCTCGCATCAAGGAGGCCAAGCGTGTTGTGAAGGAAGCTTCCGCCGAATAGGTTTACAACCGGGCCAGTCCCGGTTTCCTGGCTCCTTAGCTCAATTGAATAGAGCATTTGACTACGGATCAAAAGGTTACAGGTTTGAGTCCTGTAGGAGTCACACGAAAACCCCATTAGAACGCACTCTAATGGGGTTTTTCTTATTAATTGCACAACGTTTGCACAACGAACCATTCAATCATCCTCTTCCAATTGAAAGATTGAATCAGTAGTTTTTCCAAAATATCGTGCTATTTTGAGGGCAAGGACAGTTGACGGAACGTACTTCCCCGACTCGATGGAATTGATGGTGTTCCGGCTCACGCCAATGGCATCGGCCAGCTGCTGCTGGGTGATGTCTTTGATGGCTCTCTCTACTCTTACTGTGTTTTTCATAGAGCCTACTGCTTTTTGGATCTCCAGAGCATCCACTTGAACAGCCCGTAGTATAGGATAAAGAGGAGAAGCGGAAGGAAAATCAGGATGGCTTCGCTCAGGTAGAGTTCGAGATCTTCCGGGAAACTCGGAAAGAGGGTTGCGAATCTCAGTTCCAGGAACAGACTCAAGATCAGGAAAAGAACGAAAAAAACATAAGCCGCACGCCCGATGGACTTCAGGCGAAAACCGGAAATCATTTCATCTTCCGCCTTCTCCTTCGACAGGCAGATGAGGAAGATCGACACTATAAAGATAAAGTGAGATGCCTTTGCAAAATACCAGGCCACATCAATGTTGTGAACGAACAGCGCTTGTGCGAGCATCACAATCACGAAGAGAATCAAGAAACACCAGCCAATCTTTTGGCAGGCATGCGGCATAAGGATGCTTTTGTTATTCATGTTAAACATATGTTAAGTTATCTTGTTGCAAAGATAAGTATATTTTTCATAATGACAAATAAACTTTGCAAATACTCAGAGGGGTTTTTCATATAGAGTTGTCCCAAAATTGTCCCGAAGAATTTAACTTTATTCATTTTTCTCTTGACTCGTACCCTACGGCATGTATTATCTTTGCAGGCGGATAACAAAAGTGCACGAATTGTTATGGGTAAAAACAAGTTGAAA
>JAEEGL012861254.1_pt1 | contig 60671 bp, 52 predicted proteins | sample 9134231 | NCBI WGS metagenome assembly JAEEGL01 (sample SAMN16246548, study PRJNA631951) | gut metagenome | biome: gut microbiome; feature: rumen; material: fiber-attached | host: Bos | place: Iran: Karaj | collected 2018-10
AAACAAATGCCAGATTGGCAATTAGATATATATGGAAACGGAAACAGGGAGCCTTATCTCCTTCAAATGCGCCAACTTGAGATTGATTCTTCTCGCTGTCATTTGTATGAACCTATTAATGATGTGAAAAAAGAATATTTGAATAGCTCTGTTTTTGTTCTTCCATCTCGTTATGAGGGTTTTGGTCTTGTGTTAATTGAGGCAATGGCCTGTGGAGTTCCAGTAGTGTCTTTTGATTGTGAAAATGGGCCTCGCTCAATTATTACTAATGGTGCAGATGGTTTTTTGATTCCAACATTTGACATAGATGCATTTGCAGATAAACTATTGCTTTTGATGCGTGATGAAAATTTACGAAGACAAATGGGAGAAAAGGCGCAAAAGTCTGCTGCCAAATATGATATAGATTCAATAGGCTTACAATGGAAACAGTTGTTTGATGGATTGATGGCGAATAGATGAGATACGACGTAACGATAGGAATACCAGTTTATAAGTCTGTAGATTATATTCGGCGTTCAATAGAGTCTGCTTTGAATCAAACGTATACATCTATTGAATTCCTTATTGTGGATGACAGGGGTGATGATGGATCAATGGATGTCGTTCATCAAATTCAAGAGTCTCATCCTAGGGGGGAGCATATTCATATTATTTCCCATCAATCAAATCTTGGTGTATCTGCATCTCGTAACGATATTATAGAAAAAGCACAAGGCGATTATTTGTATTTTATGGATTCTGATGATGTAATTGCAGAGAATACCATAGAATTGATGATGAAGAAGATTGCTGATAATGATGCAGAGATTGCTCTTGGATCATATGAGAAGATTGAACTTGATGGGGGATGTTATATTTATCAATATCCAGCATTATTATTGTTGGAAAAGGATTCTTTGGCTTCATTTGCTTATCGTAAATATGCTGGTATTCAGGCATCGGCATGTAATTATCTTGTAAAGACTTCTATTCTTCGTGAGCATAAGTATCGATTTATAAATACCAACTATTGGGAAGATTTTGTATTTACTTTTAATTTGGTTACTTTTATTTCAAGGGCAGTATTGTTGCCTGATATCACATATTCTTATATTTGTCGAGCAAACTCGCTTTCTCACTATCAACAAAGAGATGAGATTTCTAAAGAAGAGGTAATGAGGAATATAAAATCAATCGAGCATCTGAAAAAGACTTCCTCTATATTATATAATAAGGTGTATTTCCCGAATCGTTGTTATAATATTATGATGACGGATTTTTATATAGCATGTAATATCCTGAAAAGAAGAAATGATATCCATCCTTCTATTTCGGATAAAGAGATAAAAGCTTTTATGCAGCATCCCGCAACATGGGGTCAAATCTGTCATTTTAGGCATGCAAAAATAAAGAATGTCTTATTGTATTTTGTTGGCAAATTACCTCCATCTTTCTGTGTTGCCACTATATGGTGTCTCGGTAAACTGAAAAAGTTAATCTAAAATTTGGAAATATGCAGTAAAATGCTTAACTTCGCACACAAAACGGATTAGATATGTCAAACTGGTACGATAAATATCTGTCGATATATGGAAAGTCTCCCGATGAGATTCCTGATATTGTATGGGAAGAGATAAAGGGTAAACTTGCAGAAAGACAAAGTGACAGCCCTTTAGTCTCTGTTGTTGTGATTGCATATAATGAAGAGAGACGTCTTGCTGCCTGTTTGTGGTCTTTGAGTGAACTACAGACAAAATATCCGATAGAGATATTGGGGGTTAATAATAATTCTAAGGATCGAACAGAGGATGTGTATAAACGTCTGGGGCTTCCTTATTATAATGAGTCAAAGCAAAGTCCTGGTTTCGCTCGCCAGTGTGGGTTGGAACATGCAAAAGGTAAATATCATTTCTGTATTGATGCTGATACTTTCTATCCGCATAGGTATGTTGATCTGATGATGACAAAACTGACTCGTCCCAATGTGTCATGTGTTAGTTCGTTTTGGAGTTTCTTTCCTGATGAGAATCATTCTCGTTATGGTTTGTTCTTATTTGAACTGATAAGGGATATGTTTTTGTTTATCCAGCATTTTAAACGTCCAGAACTTTGTGTTCGAGGCATGGTGTTTGCATTTAACGTGGATTATGCCAAAAAGGTGACTATTCGCACAGATATTCGTCGAGGAGAAGATGGGTCTTTAGCTCTTTCGCTTAAGCCTTATGGCAAGATAGCTTTTCTATATAACAGAAAAGTTCGTCCCGTAACAGGCTATGGTACCTTAGGATCACAGTCTTTATGGCAAAGTTTTATACAACATGCAAAGATTCAAGGAAGAGGCCTTTCTCGTATTTTTTATAAAAAGGACCATTATGAGGATAGTGAAGATAATCTAGTTAAACCATAGGCGAATTTCCTTAAAATTATTTGTATTATTGTTTTTTTTTATTATCTTTGCAGTCTCATACATGGCTTAATGCGGGTTATATGGTGAAAATTAAGGTTTTGGAAGTTATCCGTCAGGGACAAATCGGTGGAGGTGAGTCGCATCTCTTAGATTTGGTCTATTTCCTTGATAGGAATATAGTCGAACCTGTATGCTTGTCTTTTACGGATGGTGAAATGGTTCACCGGCTATGTGAGATGGGAATATCATGCCATGTGATTGAGACTGAGAGACCTTTTGACTTGAAGATTCAGAATAAAATCATTAGCATATTGAAACATGAGAATATACAACTTATACATGCTCATGGAAGTAGGGCAGCCTCAAATATCCTATATTCTGTTGCTAGATTGCATATCCCTTTCGTATATACGGTACATGGATGGAGTTTCCATAACGATCAGTCTTTCATTGTTAAGAAGTTACGTGGCTGGAGCGAAAAGCTGATATGCCACTATGCTGATCAGGTGATTTGCGTCTCCCAGAGTAATATGGATACAGGACGTGAAGTCTTTGGTCTTAAAGATGCTATGGTAATTGAAAATGGCGTCAATTTGGAAAGGTTCAACCCTAGTGCTGCGCACAAAAATTTAAGAGGAGAATTCGGCTTTTCTGCATCGGATTTTGTGGTTGGTTTCATTGCTCGTTGTACGCTTCAAAAGAATCCCATAATTTTTTTAGAAACTATAAAGAAGGCTCATACAATGGATCCACATATAAAAGGATTGTTTGTTGGTGAAGGAGATTTGGATGTTGAAGTTGATTCTTTCATCCAGCAGTATCAGATGTGTGATTATATTTTTCGATCCCCGTTCAGAACAGATGTCCCTGACTTGCTCCATTGTATTGATGTCTATTGTCTTCCAAGTCTGTGGGAAGGTCTTTCTATTGCACTATTAGAGGCTATGTCTATGTGTAAACCTATTATTGCTACTCCGACAGATGGAACAAAGGAACTGCTACAACATGAAAAAAATGGTCTTGTAGTGCCTTTCAATGATGCAGAGGCAATAGTTAATGCCATAAAAAGATTCTATTCAGATAGACAGTTGATGGATAGATGTGCAAATGCAGCCCGCGCATATGTTGAGGAATGTTTTAATGCTAAGCGTGTAGCAGATTCGGTTCTGAAGATTTATCAGGACCTATCCATTTAATATTTTATATAGAATTGGTCCTTAGCGAACAAGTATCTGCTAATATGCAGTTTGTCTGATAACAATGCACAGTAGAGGCATCCTGCAACCACAAAGGTTAAGGCACATACTGCAAAACAGATTGCTGTCGGGTCGAAACTGAAGTATGGTACTGCCATCTTAGTAATAACGGTGAATATAGGTGAGAATACGAGAATTGTCAATGAGTTGCTTCCCAAATATTGTAATAATCTTCTTGTTCTGTTGCCTACAAGATTATAGGCAAACAGTAGGAAACTGATGACGAGGATTGTGATGGCTATTCCGGCAAATGTTCCCGTGTGATAATTCTCTCTATCAGAGAAAAGAATGCACAATGGAATCACAGTGAGAACTGAAGGTGGAATGGCTTCCAGAAAATTTCTCCCACTTCTGGAGATATAGACACCGATAAGGAAGCAGATGACATTCTCCCAATGGAATCTTGTGATGAATTGGGTCAGTCCATACAATATTAACCCTGTGAGAATGATTGCTGTCATACTCTTAAGTTTGAACACTTTATATACTACGTAATATATGACCGTGGAGATAATCAGAGTGTGTAAATACCAATAGGGATTAGAAGGACTCTCTAGGATTGTGTCAAGAAATACAGGCAGGGTCAAGCTCGTAACTGCAGTAACAGAGTGCATGGCATTGCCTAAAAGATAAACTAATACTATATGTATGGTCTGAAATACGACATATGGAATGGCCAGCCTTAGCATACCCCGACAGAAATTGGGAATATCTTTCTCTATGTTTGCAAGATAGCCGGAAATAATCAGAAATCCTGCCATGTGGAACGTGTATACTGCCGCAAGCAATACGGGATAGTTTTCATAGATAGGGGCCAGATGGAATGTAACCATCAACAAAATGAAGATGCCTTTCAGATAATCCAATTGATGTAACCTTTCTCTCATACCATTTTATACAATATATTGGGTGCAAAATTAATCAAATAATCTGAATATTCACTCATCTTAACACAAAAAATCATGTGAAAGCAAATTTTAGCTTTAATAATTTTGTATGTCTGATAAGAAAATCGTATTTTTGCAAAAAAAATATATGAATGCGATTGGTTTGATGCAAAAACGTCTTGTTATTATTGTATTGATCGTTTTATTATTAGGCTTGTTCTGTTATACCTGTTATGAAGTGTATCATAAAAACTATGGGCATAAGGTCGTAATATGTATCCCAGTATATGGTCAGAGTTATGCCTTGGGAGAAGAAGCTAAGCGCATAACAGATTTCGATTCTCTTCGGATTAAGTTTAATGGCAGAATCGTTACAGAAAAGTTGGATTATACTTTTGGCTATTTCGATCATAGTAGCCAGTTTAAACAGTGGATTAAGAGAATTCTTCATTATGACAAAAAAGCCTTTGAGTTGTCTGTATATGGTATGGCTGAATTCTTGGCCCGAGAATTAGGGGAGGATACCTTGGTTTGTATTTTCCCTGGTGGACATGGTATGAGTACAATTCAGCAATTAATGAAGCCTTTTAATCCCTATAAAAAGTTTATTCAGGAGATTAGAACTGCAAATGACAAGGCAGTTGAAAGAGGGTGGGAGTTCTTTGTCCCAGCTGTCTGTTGGATGCAGGGAGAATCGGATATCGTAGAATATCCAACATACGACTATAAGGATTATTTTCATAGGATGTATAATGATATGAATACGGATATCAAGAACATTACTCATCAAAAAGATGATATCCGTATAATCTGCTACCAGACGAGCACAGTTACAAAAGGCTTGAAATACAAGACAAATGATTATGATGGTGTAGAAGCAAAGACACCAACTGCGCAGATGGAAATCATTAGGGACGATTCTCTTATTTGGGCAAGTGGCCCTACTTATCCATATAATTTTGTCAACGAATCCCTTCACATTGATGCTGTTGGCCAAAAGCATATTGGTATCCTTGCTGCTCAATCTGCATTAGGAATACTGAGAAATGAAAAACGAATCATGGGGCTTGTCCCGTTATCATACGAGATTGAAGATGAGAACATCCGAATTATGTTCAACACGCCTTGTCCTCCTTTGTGTTTTGATACAATTACTGTGAGTAAAGTTGATAACTATGGATTTAATGTCGTTCGAAATGATGATACCGATATCATTTCCAATGTGTTTATTGATCAAAACACTGTTGTCATTAAATGCTCTGAGTCACCCTTAGGTTGTAAACTTCGATATGGGATAAATGGCGATTTTTTGAAAGGAGGCTGTAATCATGGTTCCAGAGGAAATCTACGGGATTCACATTCTTTATTACCCCATTGGTGCATGTTATATGAGTATAGTTTGTGAGATTGTCGTATAATCATTAATAAGAATAATATATGAAAGCCCTAAGAGAATTAAAGAAATTGTCGAAAGAGGAACTGAATACACCAATGATTAAGGTTGCTTTATTGGGTGATACTGCGACGCAGTTGCTTGTGACGGCAATTAAAGGTGAATCTGTTGATAGAGGCATCTCGCTGGATTTGTATGAAGGCGAATATAGTCAGGTGGAACGCCAGTTGATGGATCCGACAAGTGAATTGTATGAATTTGATGCTGATATAATTGTAATATTCCAATCAACTCATAAGTTGGGTGAGCATCATAGCAGCCTGCCTGTTGAGAGTCAGACTCTTCTAGCAGATGAACGTCTTTCTTTTGTAACAACATTGTGTGAGAATCCGTCGTTTGCAAATAAAAAGCTGATCTACTTTAATTATCCGGAGATTGAGGATACGGTATTTGGCAGTTATGCAAATAAGGTTGAATCTTCTTTTTCCTATCAGGTTCGTAAACTGAATTATGAACTGATGAATTTGTCGATGCAATATCCAAATCTGTTTATTTGTGATATAGCTGGCTTGCAGAATTTGTTTGGACGTCAGTTTATGTTTGCTCCAAATGTTTATATGACTACAGAGATGGTGTTGAGTGTTAATGCATTGCCTTATGTAGCTTCAAGAGTCGTAGATATCATAGCGGCCATCAAGGGGCAGTTTAAGAAATGTCTGATACTCGATTTGGATAATACCGTCTGGGGAGGAGTCATTGGCGATGATGGTCTGGAAGGCATCGAACTTGGTCATGGCTTAGGTATCGGTAAGGCTTTTACTGAGTTTCAGATGTGGATTAAGAAACTGAAACAGCGTGGTATCATCATCTGTGTCGCTTCAAAGAATAATGAGGATACCGCTAAGGAACCATTTGAGAAGCATCCCGACATGATTCTTAAACTGGATGATATCGCTGTCTTCCAGGCAAATTGGGAAACAAAGGTTGATAATATCCGTACTATTCAGGGAATACTGAATATTGGTTTCGACTCGATGGTATTTTTGGATGATAATCCGTTCGAAAGGAATATGGTGCGTGAGAATATTCCTGGTATTACCGTACCAGAACTGCCTGAGGATCCAGCAATGTATTTGGAGTATCTTTATTCATTGAATCTGTTTGAGACCGCTTCATATAGTAATGCAGATAAGGATCGTACTAAGCAATATCAGGTTGAGGCTAAACGTGTATCATTATCCAAGACTTTTACCAATGAGGCAGATTTCCTGAAATCTCTTAATATGATTTCAACGGTTAGCGGCTTTACTAAGTTCAATACACCTCGTGTAGCCCAGCTTTCTCAGCGCAGCAACCAATTTAATCTCCGTACGGTGAGATATACAGAGGCTGATATCGAAGACATGGCCAAGAATCCAGATGTCATTGATTTGAGTTTTACCCTTGAGGATAAGTTTGGTGATAATGGTTTGATAGCAGTCGTTATCATGAAGAAGCTAGATGAGGAGACGCTGTTTGTTGATACATGGTTTATGAGTTGTCGTGTGTTGAAGCGCGGTATGGAGAACTTTACCCTTAACACGATGGTTGAATTTGCCAGATCAAAAGGTTACAAAAGAATAATTGGTGAGTATATTCCGACTCCAAAGAATAAGATGGTGGAGATGCATTATCCTAATTTGGGCTTTACAAAGATTGAATCATCCACAAATAGATATGTTTTGGATCTTATGAGTTACCTCCTAAAAGAATGTTATATCACTAAAAAAGAAGTATAGATGGATTTTACGATAGAGCATATAGGTTATATTACCAAAAGTATTGAGAAAACCGCTGAGACTTTCAAGGTGTTAGGATATGTGTCGGAGAATATTGTAAACGATGATACCCAAAAGACACGTATTTGTTTTCTGAGAAAAGAAGGGGAGGTGGCCATTGAATTGGTTGAGCCATATCCTGAAAATGCAACGATGTTGAAGATGATAAAAAAAGGAACTAGCCCATATCATATTTGTTATACTGTTACTGATGTGCAAGCTGTTTTTGATCAGTTAACGGATTTGGGATTTACCCCATTGTTTTCTCCTGTCGCTGCTCCTGCCTTCGACAACCGATTGATCTGTTATTTTTGGAAAAATGATATAGGATTGATAGAAATTGTGGAAGATGTGAAGAGGTGAGTACAGAAAACTCACCTCTTTAACTCTTCACAAATTTTTCTAGAGTACAATTCTGCACCTTGTTTGTTTAAGTGCCCTAGGTCGTAGAACAACTCTGGGTGTCCTACGAATGAAGAATCCCTGTAATGGTCAATGAAAGGGATATGATGTTTTGCTGCCAATTCTCGGGGAATCTTATAGACATCTTCTTTAGAGCAGATATACATGGGGGATACTATCAATGACAGTTTGATATTTCTTTGTTTGCAGTCATTGATGAAGCGTTCCAGAAGATCAACTCGTTCTTGATCTATTGGGAATGGGTATTCTTCTGCTTCTAAACCAAGAGTATCCAAAACACCATCAAGAGGTTTCCATCCCTTGAGGCTTCTGTCCATTGAGCCCCATTTCCCTGTTAACAGACTTGGGAAACTTCCAGTATATCTGTAAACCCAAGATAATTGATATGGCCAATAATTACCAGAACGCTTCAGCATTTCGTCACATTCGTTGCTCATACCACAGTATGGAGCTAATGATCCTGCTCTTTCTTTACCGGAATATGGAGTCTCTTGGAAGTCACATGGGTGAACCTCAAAGATAATTGTCTTTGGTGTGTATCTTGAAAGGATATTCCCTAATGTGCCATAGTGGAAAAATATGTTTTTGATGCCCCAGTCAGCAGCATTGTAGCAACTTGTACCTAACTCTTTTTCAAAAATCATTGGCGCATAATGATGAAGACATCTGGAACTTCCCATGAATAGAAGAGAATCCTCCGTACTCTCGTTGGTATAACTGATCTTATACTCATCAGTTGCATTTGAGATACTATATAGGTATCCTAATCCAAGCCCAAGAACTCTGTCCATCACGAAAAAAAGACAGGCAACAATAATGATATGTAATAATAGCTTTTTCATCTTAGAATTGGAAATAGATAAACTGATTATTGTCGAATACGCCGAAGAGAGCAATAAATATCATTTCAACAGCTACTGTCAGTTCCCATCGCCACTGTTCTGCCCATGAGGGTAAATAAAGTTTCTTCTTGGGGAACCACTCTTCCTGTATGTCCGCGTAGATGAGTGCAACGGAACAGATAGCAGCATTAACCATCGTGTTCAAATCAAAGAACAATCCGCCATTCCAATTAGAGAAGATACTTCCCCAAACTTGGAAGAACTCTGTCATTGATGACGAATGGAACAGCATCAGACCAAAGGTCACAACCAGATATATGCCAACCATTTTAATCACGTATGGTTGTTGGGGCCATCCCTTTGCATTAACAAGTATCTTCCTCTTTTTGAAGAACTGACCATTGATCATCAATGGAATGTACCAAAGACCATGATAAAGACCAAAAAGAAGGAAGGTCCAGTTTGCCCCATGCCACATGCCGATAAATGCCATATTTAGCATAATAGCCAAAATCGTTCCGTTGGTGCCCCATTTCCTGAATTTGATGTTCAATGGCAGGAAGACATAGTCCGTCAACCAACTTGTCAACGACATGTGCCACCTGCTCCAGTAACCTGCAATGTCTGTTACGAAGAACGGACGTTTGAAGTTTTCTGCAACCTTGAATCCAAGAATAAGTGATACACCGATAGCCATCTCACTATATCCTCCGAAATCTGCATACATCTGGAACGGATAGAGTAGGGATGCAAAGATAATGGATATAGCAGAGTGATGCTCGTAGTTGTTCCATATTGCACTGATATAAATATCCAGACGGTCTGCTATACACATCTTTAGGAACATTCCCCATAGTACTCTTCTGAAACCTGTTAGGAAATTATCTGGATTAAACAGCCTCTTCTGATTTACCTGTTTTAGGAATGGCTTAGGTCGATCTATAGGACCGGAGAGTATAGTTGGGAAGAAAGCAATGAAGTTAGCAAAACTGATGATGTTCTTTTCTTGTCCAATCTTACCATTATATATGTCCAACACATAGCTCATGAGTTTGAATGTAAAAAAACTCAGACCTATGGGGACAACAAGGTTAAGTGTTGTCCAACTCAAATGAATGCCTATACTCGAGGCTAATGCAGCAATAGACTCTGCAAAGAAATTCAGATATTTGAAATAGAAAAGAGCTCCAATACCAATGACAACTCCCACATTGGTTGTTATTGCAGCTTTCCTTTCGTCTTCCTTATCCAGATAATAAGCAGCCCCTTTTCCTAAGAGCCAGAATATCAAGGTTAAGACGACCAACAATATAGTCATCTTGATATCTACCTGGGAATAAAACCAATACGAGGCAAGTAACAAGAATATATTTTGTAGTTCTTTCTTTTTCTGGCACAGGTAATATATTGCCAAGACAATCAGAAAGAACCACAAAAAAGCTAAAGAATTGACGACCATAGCGGACTATAGCTTTTTCTCTATGCTGTCAATCAGATCTCCGATATTCTCCCAAGAGAGAATCTCACGTGATTTGAATTCTATGCCGAATGCTTCTTCCATTGCTGCCACCAACTGCACATGACTAAGAGAATCCCATTCTTCTACATCATCAGCGGTGGTCTCGTCTGTTAATACCAGATCGTCAAGTTCCAACTCTTCACGGAAGATTTCTTCTACTTTTGCTAAAATCTCGCTTCTTTCCATATTATTTTGTTATATAATTCTTTTCAAGAATGCAAAATTAAGGAAAATAAATCAAATTTCCAAATCTTAGTTCTTTTTTCTTTCAAAAAATGCTATAGTAGCTAATTTATCTGTATGTCAAATTGGTAACACCAGTTATGAATAGGAATAATTTCTCCTTGAATGTTTATTGTTAATGAATCCCCCTGAGAGTCTCTGAGATTTCCACGTGGACCATGAAGTCGACCACTTTTCATGTAATCTCCATTTACTGCATATCGAACTTTACAATTTTGGGGTGGTTCAGTACAGAGTAAGTGCACAGAATTGTTTTGTAAATAAACTTCTCTTATGATATTCCTGTTATCAGGTGTAATGACACTGAATCCATAGTTATCTGCTTTTGCAACTCTAATGGTGTCAATGATTAATGGCGGTTTGGGCACACTTAGATCAATGATGACCTCTACATTATTGCTTTTGACCGTGAGAGGCAGTAGTCCACGTTTGTTTTTATGATGTGTGAGGATATCGTGGGCAGGGAGTGCTGCAAGTATTCCATGCATCATTTGTCCTTTTCCGTCGATATGGATGATTTCATTAACACAATCGTAAGGATATGTGGGACCGCTTGCATGAAACATAGAACTATCACGAATAAGTTCCATTTGCGTTTGTGCAACTTCTGTCTCAGGGCTGTTGTATGCCAAAGGATTAAAATGTTCTGCTCTTGTAAGTGAATTCGTTTGATAACAGATAATCTTCACGTTAATGTCCTGTCCTGTTATGTTTTTAATGTCAGTATTTATGTCCTTGACAAACTTAAGAATGAGTTCTTTATAATTTGTACCGGGATAACTATTGACATCAGTTTCACCTTGCATCCAGCAGATTGCTGGTATCTTGAAGTCCCAACCTCTTCCTTTGGCGGATTTGTACGCCGTCTTTATGTCGTCGAGGAATTTGTTGTATGGTTTTGTCCCCTTCCCTAGGTTTGAAATAATAGTACCATCTTGCCCTCCTGGGAAAATGCAAAAGACAGTGTCTTCCCCAGTACGATAGGATAGCCATTTGGCCATACTATAAACAGAGAGTTCATGTGGTTTCCTATTATAATGGAGGATTCTCTTAACATGTTGTTTAATTTCATTGAGATCATAATATCCGAATTGATGATCCATGCGTTCTGTGACAACACGTCCATTAGCATATTTTGTCAAAGAATCAAAATCGGTAATTAGTTCTGTCTCAATTCCTAATGCAAGACTTTGGCCATATACAGGAATACATATAACGGTATTGTGCTCATTTTGTTGGCGACATGCAACTAAGCCAATAATAGTCAATATAATAATTGCAATTTTGATCTTCATGGATGCAAAGTTACATAAAATAAGCGAAATCCTTTGTTCAATCAGTTTTTTTTTCTACTTTTGCATAAAAATAACTGCTAGAAATGAAAAGGGAAAGTAATTTTGAGGTCTTGAGGACGGTAGCGATGTTTTTCATTGTACTTTATCATTGTCTCACGCATGGAATAGGAGATGGCTATGGTTTTAATTGCAACCATCCAATAACTCTGGCAAATGGCTTGTTCTCAGATTTTATTCTTGTTTTTAGTAGTATAGCAGTAAACTTGTATGTAATGATATCTGGTTATTTTCTTGTGGATAAGAATTTTAAGTTTAGTAGAATTGTCCGAACATGGACAAATACTTGCTTCTATTCATGTGTTGTAACTTTGGTTTTTACTGCTTTTCAGTTTATACCATTCAACCTCATATCATTAGGTAAAAGCTTTTTCCCCGTGAGTACAGATGCTTATTGGTTTGTTACCCAGTACATAGGTTTGCTTATTCTTTCTCCATTCCTTACAATTATTGCAAGACAACTTTCATATCGTCAATACATTTTCCTATTGGTTGGTGGCGCATTCTTGTGTTTGTCTATAATTCCGGATTTTCCGATGGCAAAGAGATATCATGTGGCTCATGGAAATTCTGTTTGGTCTTTTGCCTATCTGTTTTTTATTGCAGGCTTTATAAAACTCCATCTTAAAAATATCAGAATGGCTAGTTTATTAATGATGACTCTTGTATTGATATTATTGGTGTTCTTTTGTGAAGTTGTTGGAGGATATAGTAATGGTATGATTCATCTGTATTGGTTGAATTATAATGGTATTGTTCTGATACTTTCTGTTGTAGTATTTATCTTAGTGCGCCAAATGAATGTCCCTGATAATAGATTTTGGAATACCCTTGTAAGTGTTGCCCCATATACATTTGGTGTATATTTAATCCATGATCATCTTCTTGTTCGTGAGTGGTTGTGGTCTGCTATTTCTATACCATCTTATTGTGATAATGCACTTTTCCCAATTATTGTTATCGGGTTATGTATTGTTATTTTCCTTGTTTGTTCTATGATAGATGCTGTCAGAAAGAAATTGTTCTCTTTGCTTAGAATAGATTATCTGATATCCAAAACAGACAGGTGGAATTTTTAATCATTCATGTTAAAACAGAATCCTATTTCCTTAGCAATTTGTAAAACCTTTGTTGTCTTTTCGACAGAGAAAATTTCTGGTATGGAAGAATGAGTCCCGAATATAACAAATGCTTTTCTGTCGTATGCCTCACGGAGCAATTCACGCATGGCGTCTATATCAGTGTCAGGTCCAATTCCAATGCGCCCAAATTGGAAAACATTACGATCTGGGTTAACTATTGTTGCTCCAGAAATCATCTTAAATCCTTGTTGAGCTATTACTTTTCTAATTGTTCTGTTATTACATCCGTGTGGTGGAATAATTAATTTAAGTATCTTAGCGGTGTCGAAACCTTGTTCATGGAGTCTTTGGTAACTTTTATGGATATCATCTTCAATTTGTGAGACATTCCATTTCCACCATCTCTCATGGCGATAACCATGTAATATAATGCCTGCACCTTGTCGTTGCCATAGTGATAGAGAGTCAGCGACTTCTGGTTCCATCTTATCTGCAATAACTGCAAAATGTGGTGGTATGCCGACGGCATCGGCAATTTCTTTAACTTTGAAGATTCCTATAGTACTGTCATCATCAATCCACATGGCATAAGCTTTGTCATCTGTTGAGGCTCCGTACCATGCATCTATCAAACCAACAAAAATGGTCTGTTTGGTAAATTCATTGCCAAAGATAGGAGCACGCCACCAAAGGAATGTAGCGATTAAGAGAACAATAGTGATAAATGCTACAATCTTTTTCACCTTTTAATGGGAGTTTTTTATACCGAAATAATTACTATAAATCATCTTATCTGACAGTTCTTGTGTTTCTGCCGTAACCGAATTCTGGTAATTCTTGTTTAACAGAGTATGACCCAGTCCGCGCCATTTGCTATCAATGCCCATAATGTCAAGTATTGTAGTATAAACGTCCAATTGATTACATTCTCCGTGCCATGCCTCAGAAGGATTGAAACCACCATTGATAATATAAATAGGTATATCATCTGTTATCTTGCCCTCCATGTCAAGATATCTTGAACGGGCATCGTGGTCTGCTACAATGACAATAAGACTGTTTTCGTATATACCTTTTGCTTTCAGTTCCTCAAAGTACTTGCCAATCTGCATATCGAAATAATGACAGTTGATTAGATAGTTTTTGTACCGCTGAGGAAGATTCTTGTCGGTTACTTCAAAACCATGCTTTTCGAAAGACTCGTATGGCTGATGCATTGTCATGGTAAGAAGCAGAGAGAAGAATGGCTGTGGGGTGGAATCATCCTTAATTGAGGCATACTTGAAAATCATACCATCTGTAAGAAAACCATTATTATTGTCTTTTAATTCTGCCTCGTAATCTATCATAGAATAGAGATTGTCAAATCCATATGCTTCTGTCATTGGCTTTTGCTCCCATAATGATGGATTAGTAGGTATTAATGTATAGGATTTTAACTCAGGCAGAATCTTTTTCATCTGTTCTGGTAAGCCGATAATAGTATTGTGTTTAGCCTTGCTAACTGTTATTTCTGAGTGCAAAGGCAATAATCCAGCCATATAAATGAACTGTCCATCAGCTGATTCTCCGATTGATACATTGGGCCGCATGTGACTGTTGAAATATACGGTACTGTCGTGCTTGAGCTTATTTAAGTTCGGTGTTATCTCCTTTCCATCAACAACCAGGTCGGAGGTAACAGACAGGTATGACTCTACCAAAATAAAAATAATGTTTTTTATATTGTCTGGTGCAGTTTTACTAGTAACTCTTAGACGATGATCTGAGTATGCCTCTTCAATCTCATTAAGTTGCTCGCTCGTCAACTTTATCTCTTTTTCCTTTGTCAATTGATCAACTACAAGTTTCCTAAAGAATCCCTTGTGGAAAAATGTCCAGTTTGGCCACATAGAGTCCATCTTCTTAGGCGTGAACATCGTCTTCTCTAAGGCATATACAACTCCATAATTAGGGTGGAAAATATACATAGCATGTGCTATTACACCTAATGTTGCACAGATTAACCACGTAATAATAATTGCGCGAAGACTATTGATTGTTATATTTTTCTTTCGGCTTCTGATATATGCAAGAATGAATAATATTGCCATTATTGGATAGAATAAATCTATAGCATGGAATTCAGCTAACATACTGTTTATAACGGACGTGTCTGAAAGATTACCAGCTTGACCCATTGATGACCAATTTAGGTATTGATGGAAGAATCGTGCGTAGAATGCATTGACAAAAGACCAGATTAATGTAACTACAAATGTTAATGCAAGACTGATCCTAAGCCTTCTGAGTGTTATTAGCCAAAATACCAATAGTATAAAAGTAGTATCTAAAAGACATGCAATTAAATTATCTATTATTGAAGATTTAAAACTTCCGACTTCTAAATCAATTGTACGCAGGAAGTAGTGGTGAACAAATAATAAGTTCACTACGGACATCAAGAACAAAATTAGAAAGTTCCAATTAATATGTATTTTAATACGTTTCATTATGCTCGAAAATTATGATTTGAATAATTATTTTGCAAAATTAATAAAAAATATTATTTTTGCAAATTATGATAGCTTTTTCTTGTTTAAATTGCTGTTATTTTGTATTTTTGCAGTCTAAAAGTCATTTGTCCAATGAAAATATTCTTTGTTACTGATGCTTTCGCTGTATGGGGAGGAATGGAGAGAGTTCTGGCAGACAAGATGAATATTCTTGCAAGACAGTATGGTTGGGAGGTTACACTGCTAACCACAAATCAAGGAGAGCATCCGCTACCATACGAGCTGCATTCCAATGTCAGACATGTAGATTTGGGTGTTAGACTGCATCAGGAGTATCAGTTTCGTGGATTTAGGAAGTTGCTAAAGAGACTAGAACTTAAACAAATTCTTCAGAATAGGTTAAAGAGGGCTATAGAGAATTTAAATCCAGATGTGATTGTCTGTGTGAAGTTGGATTTTGTTCCTGTTCTGGTTGATTTGAAAGGATATATACCTTTAATTGTTGAGTCACATACGCTATGTCATTCTGAAAAAATGGATGAATTGGGAATGCTTCGTAGAATGTATATTTGGTCTTTGAAAAGGAGTATAAGAAAGGCTGATGCAGTTGTGGCTTTGACAGAAGGGGATGCAAATGATTGGAAGGCTTATAATGATAACGTATATGTTATACAAAATATCGTAACTCTAAATGAGAGCGGCTTTTATACATCATGTGAGCAGAAGTCGGTTATCTATGTGGGACGATTTTCTAAACAGAAAGATATAGATAGTTTATTGAGAATCTGGGCGATTATTCATCAGCAGTATCCAGATTGGCAACTCGATATTTATGGTGAGGGAGAGTTGAAGGACAATTATCTCTCAATAATTCAAAAGATGAATGCAAATATCAATGTATTTCAGCCAACCGCGAATATCATGGAGGTATATCGTGAGCACTCGATATTATTATTGACTTCTAAGTATGAGCCATTTGGTTTAGTGCTTCCTGAAGCTATGAGTTGTGGTTTGCCTGTTGTGGCTTTCGATTGTCCATACGGCCCGGCTGATATTATAACAGATGGTGTTGATGGCTACTTGATAGCTGATAGAAGTGTCGAGTTGTTTGCGCAGCGGGTGGGCCAATTGATATCAGATTATGACCTCCGGGTGAAGATGGGAAAGGCAGGTATCGCTTCTTCTAAGCGATACCAGGCATCTCGCATTATGCCACAATGGATTCAACTTTTTGAGCAGTTGACTTCTTCCCAAGGAAAATAGGAAACCTGTTTTTACTAATGATTATAAGCGGAATAAGAATGATTTCAATAGCAATTGCAATTAGCCCCGCCTCACACCAATTGTATGTGACATCTGAGACATGAAGGATCTTCTCAATTCCGAAGTCTATAATGCCAATTAGTATTCTGTGAACTCCGAAAATAAGCATTGTGCCAATTGAAATGAGGGTAACAATATTAAATCGTATTTCGTTGATACTACGACAGAGGTAGATAATGCCGAAAACAGATACGAAATTAACTATATAATATAGGGCTATGTGAAGAGCGAAATGACCTTCATGAATATGCCAATAGAATATTGCAATGCTTAAGAGCAGGGTAGAAAGTCCTATTGTAAAATCCTTTTTGAGGTTGGGGCTTTTGAGATAACCAGCTTGCTGAAATAGATTACCCATAAAGAAGAAACAAAGGCAACGTACAAGACCATGGAATGTGATATATGGAGCATAGTGGTAGTATTTGTTTGCTCCATATAATATCATCGTGATTATCGTGATGATAAGCATTATGGTTTTGCCATGTTTCTGGCGATTACAAATATCTGTAATCCAATGCATTAAAAATAGTGCAGGCAGGAACCAAGTGACACCATTGAGCTCACATGAGAAATCTGAGTTTAGTTGGAGTAGGAGAGTACCTGTGATGGGTTTGAGACAATCAAATAGTGAGATTCCTCCGTTTTCGATATAATACTTCGCAAACCAATATGGGTAATATACCGCATTATATATTAAATAAGGAATAAGGAGTGAATAGCAGTATTTCTTTAAGGATTCTTTTTGCGAGGCAAGAGTTTTTTTCAGATATCCTGATACGAAGAAGAATGAAGATAAAATAACAGCTCCAATATATTGCAGATAGAAAGAATCTTCTTGTTGAGGCAGATGATAGAAAACTACCATTGTCATACAGAATGCCTTAACCCAGTCTATCCAGTTGATTCTCTGCATATTCCTATTTTGGTGCAAAAATAGCATTTTTCAGCGAATTATCCAAGAATATAGGTTGTTTTTTTGAAATGATGATATTTAGATGCATCAGTTTGAGCTCAATATTAAAAATAATTTTTGGGAAATCTCAATTTCTAATGACATCCGACATACTATGTTTGATAAACGCCTGATAATTAATAATATAGCCTTGCTTTTTGTGCTGACTTAGTGACATGAAAACGACATAAATCCGACATACATCCGACATAAAATGACATATAATAGTGCATTTAAGACCTGTATGACGCTTTAATGTGCTTTAGTGATACCATCAATGTCTTTGGTGTTAATAAGGGATGTAACAGATTGCGTTATTACCTCTAACACATTCCAAGAAGTAAGCTGTCATTTAAATTCTCTAGAGAATTTGATGACGATCCCCGGTGTTAGCAATTGTAAAGAGCCACTCATCTCTTGAATTCTCTCGAGAATTCAGTTGCTATCATTAATGCTGCACATTGTAACCTGGCATTATCGATTTTGTCGCCTTACTTATGAACAGTAGATGCCAATAAAGCGTACTGTGTCTTACTGAATTGGCATTTTTGCCCTTTTTATGTCGGATGTATGTCGGATGTATGTCGGATTTATGTCGGATTTATGTCGGTAAATACTTGCTTGAACTTTGATTAAATGTCTGATATGTAGGTTATTATGAGTATAACTATGTCATATGTCATTAGTTTTGCGTTTTTTGCTTTATTTTTTTTTATTTTATTCTTGATTTTATTACCAAATTCCACGCAAAATATCAAAATAGAATAGCAAAATTTGTCTGTTCCGATTATATTTATTATCTTTGCATCGCAATGATACATTATATAAAGTTACTTCGCCCGCTGCAATGGCTAAAGAATGCCTTTGTCTTTGCACCGATATTTTTCAGCAATCATCTGTTGGAGATGGAGTATCTGTTGCCAACGCTTGTGTTGTTTGCATCATTCTGTATGATATCCAGCTCTATCTATTGTTTCAATGATCTGAGAGATGTTGAGGCCGACAGACTGCATCCGAAGAAATGCCATCGTCCGATAGCGTCGGGAAAAGTCTCTGTGAAAGGCGGTTACGTGATGATGATCGTTTGTCTTATTGCCGCTTTCGCACTTTTGCATCTGTCGGGAAGTGTCAATACACCTTATTTATATATAATAATAGGTGGATACTGGTTGATGAACATTGCTTATTGCTTGAAGCTGAAACAGATTGCTATTCTCGATGTTTCAATTATTGCCATCGGATTTGTGATGCGAGTTCTGGCTGGAGGTATGGTTGTGGATATTTGGGTATCGCATTGGCTGGTGATGATGACATTCCTCGTGACTCTTTTCCTGGCACTTTCGAAACGTAATGACGACTATCGAATCTACGAGCAGACAGGTATCAAACCTCGTGTGAGCATAACTGGATACAACAAGACGTTTATCAATGAGGCTACTGCTATTGTTGCATCAGTAACGCTGGTGAGCTATATAATGTATACAATGTCGGAGGAGGTGATTTCTCGTCTTGGCACCAGATATGTCTATCTGACATCTGGCTGGGTACTCGCCGGATTGCTTCGCTATCTGCAGAACATGATAGTATACGGACTTAGTGGAAGTCCGACGAAATCGTTGGTGAAGGATCATTTCGTACAATTATGTATCATCGGATGGATACTGTCGTTCTTTGCGATTATATACCTATAAAGCCTTCTTCTTTTCTACACCAAACAGATACTTGGCAAGGAAAGGACTAAGACGGAGAATATAGCTGAATAACAGACTGATTAGCAATACAATAAGTGCTATTGGCATGATAATGGCAAACTCTAACAGATTGTTGTCATAAGCATGCAGCTGAGGGCTATATTCCATCAGAAATCTTGGCAGGAAGAAGAAATGAAGCAGGTAGATATCGAGAGTACGAGTGCCAACATACTGCAAAGGCTTTGATATATGTAGCTTTTTGAGCCATGATGCAGAATGGCGGAAAATCACAAACACCATCAGCATACCAAAGATACCACCAAGACTGAATCTGAAGTATTCAAGGACAGCGCTGGTAGGATGGGATGTAGATGCTATAGCAAAAAACGCTGCAATTAACAGAATGATAACTAATGGTCTATTTGTGACTTTCATAAATGTGTCGAAATGTCGACGAACAAACGTACCAATATAGAAAAACAGATAATATCGCCATACTCCTACGCTAAGGAATCCTGCTATATCAAGTAGTGATGAAAGATAACTGTAGTTTGGAGCAATTAGGCGCAGATGATTTTGGTATGTTGCAAAACAGAATGAGCCAACAGATACAATAAAAGCCACAAGCCAAGTCCATCGCCAACAGATTCTGACGGATAGCATATATATCATGAAGAACTCAAATAGTGCAAAAGTAAACCAGTATCCTCCTTTTAATGCCCCAAGCTGATGGAAGAATTCTGGAGGAGGAGCCAGCAAAAGCAAGAAAATAAACGTAGGCACAATTTGTACCATAAATTTCTTATGTGCTATCTGGCGAAATGCCCTGCGAGATACAGGTTCGAATAGCCAACCACTGATAAGAAAAAAACAAGGCAAACGAAATAGGTGCAGGGTAGCATTGAATCCCAACAGCGAATCCCCAAGACAAAAATGGCATATATGCGAATACACCACGAGAATCATCGTGAATCCCCGCATCGCATCGATATATTCGATTCTTCCCTTATTATTCTTGCCTTCCTTCTGCATCTTGGCTGCAAAATTACAAAAAATCGAGCATACTTTTGGATGTTTAAATAAAAAGTTGTATTTTTGCAACTAAAAATAAGTTTACGATTTATATTGAAGAATTTTTCATATCAAAAGCTGTCTCGTTCAATAGAAACCCTGAGGTTCCCTCTAATTCTATTGATTATTTGTCTTCATTGCTATACATCTACAAGTGATATAACAAGAGGAAATGAAACATATTTTAGATTAATATACCCAATTTCATTATGGATGGGAGAAACTGGAGTTCCTGCTTTCTTTTTCATTTCAGGACTCTTGTGTTTTTACAGTCAAAAAACTTATTCTCAGAAGTTGAAAAGCAGAATCAGAACTCTTTTAATTCCTTATCTGTGCTTTAATGGAATGGTATTAAGTGGTTATCTTTGTCTTATGTGTTTAGGAAAATCGGTTGTCATCTTGGGAAAAGATTTAGCTGATTATACTTTGATAGATTATTTGAGGGCTTTTTGGGATAGAGGAACTTGGGATTCGGGAAATGGGTCTCCTGTGCTTTGCCCTTTATGGTATATCCGCAATTTGATGGTATTGGTTATCCTGTCACCGATTATATATTATGTGTTAAAATATACAAAATTATTGTTCCCTGTCGTTTTCGGATTATTATGGATAAACGCTCATGATACTGCATATACTTTTCAGAGTCTAGTAATGTTCTCATTAGGTGCATATTTCCCTATTTGTGATAGGAATCCAATTGAAGTCTTTGATAAGTATAAGAGATTGTCAATGAGTGCTTTCTTGTTTCTTGCTTTCATGGATTTCCTTCATTTATTTGTTCCAGTTCCATATGCACTGTCTTTCCATAGATTGTCGTTAGTCGCTAATACTTTCATTTGTATTTCTTTCTTAGGCGAGTTTCTATATCGTCATCAACTTTATTCTTCTTTCTTGTCAAAATCTGCGTTCTTCGTGTTTTGTATCCATTATCCATTTGTAACGAATTTAAGACCAATCTATAGAATGATATACGGACAGTCAGACATTGTACATGTTTTTTTATATTTGGGGACTGTTATTGGTGTTACAATAGTATGCATTTTAGTGTTTGTATTATTGAAACGTATTATGCCTAGTTTTGTGAAAGTTGTTACTGGAAATCGTGGGTAGACATAATATCTTGATAGATTTTCGAGGAGAGACATGAGTCAAGAAGGAAATAACCTTTTTCATTAAGATGAACATGATCATCTAAATATAGATTACGATAATCCATAAACCCCTCTGGATTCCATTCTGAAGCTGGTATATATATAAGATGTTTCTTTATTGTATCTTGTCTTATAAATGATTGTAAAGCAGTTCGGTAATTATCAAAAGACCATAAGGGAGCACCGGTTATCCAGCTTGATACGTGATGTCTAATTTTTGCTATCATAGACTCTCGTTTATAGACGGCTCTGTAGTCAACCTGAGGCATATCTAAGATAATCGGTTTAATCCCAGCAGAGAGTAGCTCCTTAATGATCAGGTTGTAATGGTGGCAGTAATTATCAGTACCCATTTTGGCCACTGCATCATTTATGCCTGCAGAAATGATAGCATAATTAGGAGAGATATCAATCAATGCTTTTGTACCTGAAGATGTATAGTCATGCATCTTTTCATAGATGGTCTTAGTTTTGGCTCCGACTATGCCTCTTGATATGACCTTTGTTGGTATGTTGACTTTTGTTTCTATGCATTTTTTTAATTGTTGATCATATTGAGAGTGATATGCAGCCCAACTGTCTCCTATGAAAATGACTATTAGCGAATCGTTGTTTTTAAGTGAAATATTGTGCATATAAATAGTTTCTTTCTCGAGAGAATAGTAGTCAAATAATAAAAAAACAGGATAAACTATGCTCGCAATTATTAGCAGAAATGCTATAATCCGAATAAATATCTTTCTTTTTGTTGGCATCTTTTTCATAAATATTGCGCAACAGTTTTTTCATTAAATAGTGTTTTCTTAATGTAGTTGTTTTTATGTAACAGAATGGATAAGACCGTGCCTCCTAATAGAGTTATGATAACTCCACAAATACCACCGACAACACCGATGCTATCGATGTTAGTTAATTTGCTATATGCCATAGAAGCTTCTCTGATAAAGAGCATTTCAATACAGAAAATGGTAAGTGAATGTCTGCCTAAGAGAGCAAAGAGCTTTCCAATCCAGGTTTGTTCCATTCTTTTTGAACTCCATAATACGACTATACATCCAAGAATAGCCATTATGTAATAAATAATGAAGGAAGTGCCATATTGCCTAACTGAGAAATTTACATCTCCAGCAACACAGAATAAGATGGAGTAGATTAATACGCAAAGTAGCATTACATATTTATCCAATGATACAATATTAAAGTTTTTTGCATAAAAACCTGCATACATGATTAATGAAGATAGAAAGGCTGTATCAATACTCCATGGTAGGAGTATAGGAATTTGGGATAATATGAAAGTTAAGCATAAATAAATAAGAATAGTTAAACTTTTGTTTTTACTGGATAGAAGGATATGATAAAATAGGTAGGAAACGAGGAGTGATGTTATGAACCACATAGGATAATTTCCCCATATAAATAAATCATAATTGTTGTCAGATCCTAAGGGGAAAAAGCTATATCGGGAATATAGGATACCATATAGCCCAGTAATAGACCAGCGTCTAAAATAAAGTAATAGTAGTAAATTGAAAAAAAAGTATGGAATTAATAATTTCCTTGCCCGTTTCTTCATATAATGAGCTATTGAGCTATTAGTTGAAGCTGATGTAGTCATGTATCCCGAGCAGAAATAGAAAATAGGTACAAAGAAAAAAGCCGACCACAACATTAAATCATGGGCTTCTGTATGGCTACAGACTACTAATGTAATACCAATCCCTTTTGCGATATCAATAAATAATAGCCTTTGCTTTTCCATAGATGTGATGAAGTTGATTGGAAAGAATCTTTGAGTATATATCTGCTCCATCTTTGTTGACATGTCCGGTGTCATAATAGAGTTCAGGATGGTTATAGAAGTATTCGTTGTTGTAGTCTACGAAACAGGGAGTAGCATAACGATTACATAGGTCTTTTACAGCGTTGACACATGGAGTAACCCCTTGCTCGAAAAACGAAAGAGTTGGCGGGAAACAGATAACAATGTCAACATTCCTTGCTTTGCATCTTTGTATCATTCGTTCAATACATTCAAGTTTGGCATTAAAAGGCTCTTCGTATTCTTGTATATGATGTAGTTGTGGAATGATTGCAGGCTTGTTCATCGGCATGAAACCATTTTCTGGATATGCGGTGTTGTCATATAACATATAGAGTAACACGCGTACCCAAATTGTGTTATAACGTAAAAGATTAGAATGAAGAAGTAAACGATCGATACCACTTGCTTTGTTGAAGTGGTCATCAATACTTGTATACCCCATACCATAATACGGTTTTAATACATCATAGATACCATCTCCTATATTTTTGCCGACCTCTTCTGGTCGTAATCCTACAACTAACATTTTGGGCGTATGTCTTTGCAAAATGCAATCAATGATAGTTTCAAAGAAATAAACACTTTGTCCAGTGATGCCCCCATTGTAGCATGTCATTGATAGGCTGTCTTCAATTATTTTAGGGTTTACGGAATTAAGAATACCGCTATTCCCTATAAGTATAATATCAGAATCAACCTTTTTGATAAGTTTGTCGAGTGGTTGATACCTGCCCTTTAGGTCGTGATTTTTGATGTAGTATTTGCAGCATACTCCAAGTGTGAAGTCTGCAACTATCAAACAGAGGATGATGCCGAATATATATAATATGACTTTTTTCATGATGTCAGAATTGGAAGTAAATGAATTGCCCACTATTGAATTCTGCGCATAATAGTATGATTATGATAACCATAGCACTTGAGGGTACACTAATCCACGGATTGGTATTGTGCATTAGGGATAATTTTAAATGATATTCGTCTTTTATTTCTTTGCAAAGTAAGATACCTATCATAAATATTGGTAGAATAAGGGACGGAATGCCGTCTCCTTTAAAAAGGCTCCCTTGGTTCGTGAAGATTCCGTGAATAATGGTCAATGCGTCAGTGATAGAGTTTGCACGAAAGAATATCCATGCAAGCGAAATAAAACAAAATGTAGAAATAATCCTGACCAGTTTAGGAGTATAGACCTTTTTTTTAGTCAGTTTAGAATAATATGAATTACAGATAAGATATAGTCCGTGAAGACCACCCCAGCAGACAAATGTCCAATTCGCTCCATGCCATAATCCGCTGGTTAACATCGTAATCATAAGGTTACGATAATGCTTGACTGTGTTACAACGGCTACCTCCTAATGGAATGTAAACATAATCTGAAAACCAGGATGATAATGAGATGTGCCAGCGTCGCCAGAATTCTTTTACTGATAAAGAAAGATAAGGATGGTTGAAATTTTGCATCAGTTTAAATCCCAAACATTTTGCAGTACCTATAGCAATAAGTGAGTATCCTCCAAAGTCACAGAATATCTGGAATGTGAAGAAGAAGGTCGCTAAAAGGAAACTTGTGCCATTATGATTAGGGACATTGTTATAAACGGCATCTACATACGGTGCTACATTACCGGCAATACAAAGCTTCATAAAAAACCCCAAAATCATCATTTTTAATCCATCGATGAAGGAATCTCCGTTAAAAGTGTGCTGGGTATGAAATTGTGGCAATAAGTTTTTGGCTCTTTCGATAGGGCCTGCAACAAGTTGTGGGAAGAATGATACAAATAGGGCATAGGTAATAATGTTCCTTTCTGGCTTGATGTCTTTACGATAGACATCAATGATATAGCCGATGCATTGGAAAGTGTAGAATGATATACCTACAGGGAGCAGGAAATCTGAATGGGGTATATAAAGTCTGAATCCTGCTAGTGACATCGTCGATGTGATAGTACTGACTGTAAAATTATAGTATTTAAAGGTAAATAGTATAAAAAGATTAATGATGATACACAAAGCGATAATCATTTTCTTTTTCTTCTCATTTTTATCGATCAGCAAAGCGCATCCCCAGGTCGATAGTGATGTGATGATTATCAGAATGGCGTATGCCGGCTCCCAGCTCATGTAAAAATAATAGCTGGCGATTAATAATATGACGTTTCTATACTTAGGGAAGATACTCCAATATAAAATGCATATTAGAGGAAAGAATAGTAAATATGACAGTGAATTGAATAGCATTCTATTTTTGTATTATTATTTCCATTTACGATAGTAAAAATATACTAATGGTGGAAGATATATGATAGTGCGAGAACCAAATTTGCTGAAACCTAATTGATTATGATACTTCAAAAGAATATCGGAATGCTTCTTGATATAATGGATAACTTTGCGAACTCTTTGGTCTCGATATAATTTTGGGAAAAGACATATACGGCCTATAAGTTCATTATAATAGAAGATGCAGTGATAGGTACTACATTCCTTCAAATAGGGGAATCTATTGATGATGATGCTGTCTACAAGTTCAAGTCTAAGTATACGGTTGTCAATATATTGATTGATATGATTTCTATAGTAATCTTTCGAAAGCGATTTGTTGCGATGTGTATAAATGTATAATGGTTTGTCAACGATACATACAATTTGGCTACAAGCAAATGCCTGAATATTATAAATGAAATCCTCTTCAGTCTTTAAGCCTTCTGTATTTTTTATGTGATTTGATTCTAGCATTTCACGTTTGTAGATCTTTGTCCAGCATTGAGAATAAATCTTGTCTTTAATAAGTATGGCTTTCAATGCTTCATCCTGATTGAGAACATATTCTTGTCCTGTATGTTGGGTATGTGATATGTTGCCGTCTTCATCCACTTGAATATAGTTACAGCATACAATATCTGCATTGTGCTGATAGCCGGATTTTAGCATCACACTGAACATGTCATGCTTGATTTCATCATCGCTGTCAATAAATGCGACATAGTTCCCTTTGGCTATGTCATATCCTCTGTTTTTTGCAGTGGCCGGACCGCTATTTTCAATATGTAAGCATCTGACGTTCGAGTTCTTAGATGCATAATCATCACATATCTTCCCTGAAGAATCTGTGGAACCATCATCAACAAGGATAATCTCCAACGAGATCTCTTGTTGGCTAAGTACACTGTCAACGCATCTTTTCAGATATTGTTCAACGTTGTATATAGGTATGATAACACTAATGTCCATGTTTCATAAACTTGAAAATAGTTTTTCCCAACGATTCATAATGTTACTACTATCATAGCGGGCAACATTAATAATAGCTTTCTCTCCCATGGATTTCCTAAGGTTTTCATCTGCGATGAGTTGTTCGATGGCTTTAGCAAGAGCTTCGACATTGCTGTTTTCAACCAGAAAACCGTCTTCTCCGTCAGTGAGAATATCTCGTGGTCCGTATGGGCAGTCGAATGAGACACATGGCAGTCCGCAACTCATGGCTTCAGCAAGGACAAGCCCAAACCCTTCAAATCTGGAACTCAATACAAATATGGAACTCTTGGAGAATTCCTCAGCGATGTCTTTTGTCGCCTCCATTAGATGGGTGTTATCGTTCATTCCATATTTGTCTACTATTCGTTGATATGGCTTTCTGTTCTCATTCCCATAGATATATAGATGCCAATCATTTACATTCTTGTTAATCAAGTGCCATGCTTCAAGTAGCATGTCAAAGCCTTTTTGGTGAACGTAGCGACCTGCAGCAATGATCCGTTTGGCGTGATAGTCAATTACTTTTTTCGGAGTAATAGTCAATATGTTAGGAATGACCTCAATCCGTTTGGCAAATGGCTTCCAGAAGTCCTTGTCTTCTTGGGTTAAAGTGACAATGCAATCAGCTTTTTTTACCTTCTTTAAAATATAGGAATCCCAAAATGAAAACAGATATGCTAATGAGCGGTTGAAAATATATTTTTTCATGGATACTGTATCCCCTTTAACATGAGATTCAACAATGATTTTTGTGTTGATCTGCCGTGAGGTGTCGATGATGATGTCAAGTACAGGGTATGCATAACCTGTACAAATGACTATGTCAGGGCGAATGTTTCTCAGGACATGATAAAACTGGTGTTTGAATACTTTTCTGGCTGAGAAATATGCTTTAATCCACCCATATAACGTTAATCCTTCTCGTTGAGGAACAGGGGCGTCAATGGGCTGATATGATATCTTATCGCTTATTTGGAACGAAAGTGCTTGGTTGGGTTGTTCGTATGTGAGCAGAAAAACAGAGTGCTCTGTTTTTTCTGACAAATAATTCATTTTGCAGGTAAGAATTCTTTCAATACCTGCCAAATTGGTCATTTTATTTATAATATATAGTATTTTCATTTTCTATTCTTTTTGATTTTAATGAGGAAAGAAGCAAAACGGTAAACCCATTGTTGAATACAAGGCGACTCTTTTAGAATAGGAAGCAGTTTAATTATGGGCACTTCATAAGGAGTGTACATCGTTCTGTAGTCTTGAAGAACTCTTAAGGGAAATAACTCAATTAAAAACTTCTCTCGTTCAACTTTATAGAGATCGTAATTGGAGCTAATACCATTTGTGTCGTAATCTGAAATGATGCTCTCTGTGATTTTGACAGAACAATTATCTAAAATGATGGACTGAAAATTGAATTTGGCATCAGCCATGATGATATAGTTCTCGTCATACAGCCTTTTGTCGAATAACTTTCTCTTTAAAAAAGTCGCTTGATGGTTAATCGTGAACTTTAATAATGTCAGTAGTGTGACATCTTGTGGGGGAATGACATGTGCAATACCTCTTGTACTTTCATAATAGCCGCCAATGATGATGTCGTCATCTGAATGCAGTCCTGCTATTGTCTCTAAAGCAGATGTTGAATGATATGTATCACCAGAATTCATGAAATTCAGATAGTGGCCAGTTGCTTTCTTGATACCCTTGTTCATGGCATTGTAAACACCTTTGTCTGGTTCCGACACCCAATAATCAATTTGTGTCGCATATTTCTTGATGACTTCTACACTTCCATCAGTAGATCCGCCATCTATAATGATATATTCAAAATCTTTACAAGTTTGACCCAAAACGCTTTTGATGGTCATCTCTAGACCATCTTTGTTGTTGTAGTTGACTGTTATAATGGAATACTTCATTTCTTGATAACGGATTTAATTCTGTTAAGACTGTCAATTGCACCTTTTGCAAACAATAGTGTTGCAGATAAATTAATGAATAAGAATATTATCGTTCCGATTGCAGAATAGGCTATCCAATTTCCAATGTTGACATAAGGATTAATGGGAATTTTATGAAGTATAATTGTAGCTAATATAAATGTCGATATTGAGATAATATAATTTCGTATTACCCCCCTCCAATAGATGGAAACAGGTACCTTGAATCCAGCAGTAAACAAATAATATGGTTTCCATATCATAATAATAGGTACAAGACTGGCCAATTTGCCAATAAGAATACCGATAATGCCCCACTTTATTCCGCATAAGATTGTAACTGAAACATTGATGATCAGTTCTGCCCATGCAGACCAGACATCGGCATAGAGACCGTGAGCATAGTTAAATCCATCTACTGATTGGCGTGAATTTGTAATGTAGATATACAAAATAATCAGAATCAGGATCCGATGATCCATAATATATTCTGCTCCGAGCCAATGCGCAATAAAGGGTTCCAAGAAAGAGTACAGTGCAAAGCTAAGAATAGCTGCAACCGTATGTTGTATTGTTGTCAGTTCCCAGAATACTTTCATCATTTTGTTTTTGTCTCCTTCTGCCACAAGATTGCCGATGCTTGCACCGATACTTCCTGTGATAGAGTAGAATAATGAAATCAGTTTGGAGATGATAATCATATAGTTTCCATAGTAGGCAACCATCTTCAAAGAGACAAACAAAAAAATAAAGAGTTCATCACTTTTTACTAATACGAAATCCTTAATCTTGTGAATAAAGACTTGTTTGGTTTTGGTGATGACCTCTGGATATTTCTTGATGAGATACTTGCCATTTTTCTTTTCTACATGGAGCCATGGGTATTCCTTGTTAATCTTCCAGTTAAGGATAATACAACCAATAATGCCGAAAAGGAATTCAACTCCCACCCAAACATATAGATTTCTATAGTGATAGGCTAAATAAATCTGTAATATGATTTTTAGTAAATTCGCAGACTGGAAATAAATAGCAACTAGATAATTCTTCTGGTCTGCTGATAATAAGGTTTGCCGATAATTGATAAAGTAACTGATGAGAGAAGATCCCATAAAGGAGTAGAAGGCAAAGTAGATTATGCCTAAACTAAGAGTGGTCCTTGCAAAAATCAGCGGAAAGAAGAGGCTAATAATGATACCACCTGTAAGAATAATAATACCAATTTTTTTATAGAGGTAGCCCAGCAACGAAAGAATATCCTGAATCTCCTGGTGGTTGTTTGATTGGAGAGGCTTGAAAAGGAAATAGCCAATACTTGCGGAGATGCCGAGTTCCGCCAGATTCAGGTAACCTAATATATTCCCTAATGTACCGGTTAAACCAATAAACTCTGTACCTAAACAATCAAGAAATATCTTTCTTGAGAAAAAGGCCAAAAAGAGCGTCAGGAAGTAAAAGATTAGATTTACTTCCGCGTTCAATAGGCTTTTATGAACTCTTCCTTTCATTTAGGTACTATGTTCAGTATGAATAAAATCTGTATTTTTTCTGTCTATATGTAATAAATTTCTAAACATACGCCATACTAGGCTTGGTATTGCTAAAACCTTGCTGAAGGATCTAAGGCGGAGTTGCCTTGGTATTGCGATGAATAGTGATGCGGCCAATGCGCCTAATAAAATCCACCATTTTTCGCACCATTCAGGTATAGCAATAGTCATGAAGACAGAAATACATACTAACAAAACGATAAGGATAGAGCGTGGTATAAGTGCTTGTTGGATAGTTTTGTCAATAAAGTTGATGTTACCGTGGATAAAAGCCTTTGGAATCTTTGGAAGATTACTTAGAAGACTTTGCACCTGAGCTGTCATCCAACGCATGCGCTGGCGCTGAAAATTATCTTGGTTACTAACCTTCTCATCGAAAACATGAATGTCTGGTGCATATTTAATAAAGACATTCTGTTGGAGTAGGAGAGCTTCCATTTCACGATCTTCACCAGCTGTTTTCAATTTAAAGACATTTTTTTTGAAGAGTTCATATTTAAAACACATTCCAGAACCAATGAGGGCAGAAGAAAGCCCTAGGCGGTTATGGGCTTTACGGAAAATGGTATTGTTGATTTCCTCGCTTGCTCCATCGAGAACAGCTACATCATTATCTGCATTTTTAGCACAGCGGTGACATTGAATGGCATCGTATACAGAGCAGAGAACATTCAATTGGGAAAGGAATTCTGGGCGCACAACATTATCTGCATCCAGGATAACTACATTGTCAAAGTCTCCTTTTACCTCATTAATGGCATATTGCATAGCCTTGGCTTTGGAGCTTTTTTCAAATTTGGGCGTTAGGACTGTAATAGGTTGTTTTCTAAGTAGCTCGTTAGTTTCTGGTTGCATGTGGTCTGAAATGACAACAAGTTGATAATGGTCTTTTGGATATTCCTGTAAAAGAAACTGTTCTACTGCATTTACGATAACTCTATCTTCATTATAGGCCGGATATAGAATAAGAAATCGGGTAAGATCATTTTTTAACGATGCTGCTTGTAAAGCTAAATGGTCTTCTTTTTCATAAAAGAGTGATATGATAGCAAAGAATACTACATACACAACTGATCCTGCAATGAAAAACCACAGGGCGAGATCAATTATATGTAGAATTGTCCACGTCATTTTTTATACTTCTCAAGGATCTTCTTTATCGGTAATCTTGAATAAATTTTCCCTCCTAAAGTGACAAATGGAGATCTAAGGAATGTCTTATCCCACATTTCATCTACAAGATAGTCTGGTGTTGCTAATGCAAAGAAGAATAAGGCAAGTGCTCCCAAAATCCACCATTTAATGCAAAGGGTGAAATAAATGAAGGGAAGAATAACACTCATAAGCATAATAATTCCAACCATTGTTGTACGTGGGATTAACATCCATTGTATAATTTTGTCTGTTAAATCGTGCTGCTTGTTTATTAGAGCGCCTGGTAAATATTTTACATTTCGTATGAAATTCTGAAACTGTTGTAATGCCCACCGTCCACGTTGCTCATTTAACTTCTCTGTAGTACGTTTCTTTTCGCCATAAACATATATTTTGTCAAAATAGTCAATATAAATGCCTTGGCGGAGCAGAAGGGCTTCTAATTCTTTGTCTTCTCCAGCGGTCTTCGTTCGCATTATATTCTCTTTGAACCATTCAAAGTCATAAGCTACGCCAGATCCGGCTAGGGCAGATGATAATCCAACATTTATATGGCCTTTACGGAATATGCTGTTGTTGATTTCTTCGAATACTGCATCCATACGAGCAGCGGCAGTGTCACGGTTCCTTGAAATTCTGTGCAGTTGGATAGCTTTTGTTGATGCATTCTCGTAAGCGTCGTTGATATTTGTTAAAAACTCTGAGTCTACAATATTGTCTGCATCAAGAATTACTGCAACATCATAGATCTTAAATGCAGGTAAATTTAAAATTGCATATTGAAGTGACTTTGCTTTTGTGCTCTCTTCAAAGTTTGGAGTAAGCAGAGTTATTGGGTATTGAGCTAATCGCATATTAGTCATTTCATTCTGATGGTCGGAAATGACCGTAACGTCAAACATACGTTGAGGATAGGACTGACCCAAAATGGATAAAACTGTATGCTCTATAACAGAATCTTGTTTGTATGATGGTATAAGGACAATAAAGCGGCGTTGTATTTTGGATTTTTTTAGTTCTTGTGATTTGTTGAATAGTGAAAAAACTGAAAAAATACCAAGATAAAAAACTGTTCCTGCTGTAAAGATGAACAGTAACCAATCTATAATATATAATATTAACCAGAAATCCATATTAATTAAATTGAGAGTTGAGTACTGAGAATCGAGAATTATGAAAATCACAAACTCCTTTTATTATTGCCTTAACATGAATGAAATGGCCCTTTATTGTATTTTTGATAATGTCACGTGGTGCTACAAGGATGATGAGGTAGAAGTATGAGATATATTTAGTAAAACTTTTCCAATTACGTTTTACTAATAAAAGCCTATTGCGGGTAATATAGTAAGTACGAAGGGGGCTATTTTGTCCAGTGGTTTGACTTTCTTTATGATATATAGTGCATTCAGGTTCATACCATATTTCATAGCCTGCACGGGTAATCATCATTGACCAATCTAATTCTTCGTAATATAGGAAGTAGCATTCTGGCATAAGGCCGACTTTGTCAAGAACATCCCGCTTTATCATCATTGCAGCTCCATGAGCGTATGGAGTAGGGTGGGGAGTGTCATATTGTCCTCTGTCTTCTTCTCCAAAACCTATAGATTTATTCCTAACGGTTACTTTTGATAGATGAGTATAGCCAGTAAATTGGATAGGATTGTTAGCCCATGAAAAGCTAATCTTAGGACAAACAATACCAATCTTAGGAGATGATTCAAGTCTATCTATTAGCGATTGATAATTGAAGTCGCGAAATATAGTGTCATTATTTACGAGAAAAATATACTTACCAATTGCCACTTTAATGCCTAAATTGTTCCCGCCTGCAAATCCAAGGTTCTTTTCACTTCTAATAACTTTTACTTTTGGATAATTCTTCTGAATGGATGTCGCTTCGTCTTGTATTGAGGCATTATCCACTATTATCACCTCCATTTCATCATTGAAGGGGATGGAGTCAATCAGTTCACAGGTATCTTTATACCCATTATAATTGACGGTTACAATAGATAGATTATATGCTTTTTGCAAGTTTCTTCTCCAACTTTAACCGTTTTCTCTCATCTATTTTTGCTAATCGTCTCTCTTCATACTTTATCCATTCTGGCTCAATATATGGTAGTAAATAAACTATAGCCATTCCTCCAAAGAATGTTAATCCATTCGGGTACATATATAAAATCTGATTTGCATATCCTCCTAATTGTATGGAAACAAATGCTGCACATAATCCTCCGCCTATCCCTATGAGAGAGCGGTTCTTAAGCCTAAAAAGAACAGTGAGACACCCTCCTAATAGAATTATCGCCATACAGATTGTAAACACAGATACGCCAATTACTCCAGTTCTCACCCATATGAATACGTACTCAGAATCTGGCGGTATGTCTGATAATTTTTTGAATTTATTATTAGCAGGTATATCTTTGGAAAGCATTCCAATACCGATCCCCCATGGAGCATCTTTCATATATTTGGCGATAGCGGCCTTATTAATGTCACGAACATTAGCTGATGCGTCATTTCTATCAAAAGCCGATCTCATCCTTCGTATCTGTTGATTGCTGTTTCCGATATTTGTAAACATGAGAATAAATAAGAAGAATCCACCTACAATGGCACACGGAACCAATATCTTTACTGATTTTGCTAAGAATAAATAAACAATAAATCCCGCTATTAATGTAATCATAGCAGTTCTTGTTCCAGACTGGAACATCCCCCATATAACCGCTATAGCAGTTAATAAGAAGAATATCCTATCATATTTTATTCTTGCAGTAATTCCAAAAATCAAAAAAGCAACTGCAGATGCACTTGCATTACAACCATATGAAGCCGCATCATTAAATGTAGACCAATATCTAATAAGAGTTCCTGCATTCAATAAATGAGTTGAATTTGAGGGACTATGTAACCATGCATATTCAGTGGCCGTTAGTCCTATATTAATCATTTTCCATGTGTAAAATGCTGAAAAAAGCGAAAGACCTGCCCATAGCCTTAAGTATTTAATCAGCGAGTGAGGATCAGAAATGTATAATGAGAATACCAAGATAATCCAAATGAGATGTAGTGACATCAATCTAAATCCTGTGAACCAAGCTGTAAAATTCATTCCAAGTCCACAGGTGTCATTTATTATTTCTATTAGGCATAGTCCACACCATATCATAATAGCCAAAAACATTAGGTTAAAAGCTCTTCCAAAGTGTGGCAAATATCGAATGTCTATAATAGCCATTCCGATTAAAAATAATTCTAGTGATTCATCTACTAAGGATGCTGGAAATGGTATGGTGAAATTTCTATTCATTATGAACCAGTTCGCAATGATGAGAGTCCAAAACACAACCATTTTCCATTTAAATGCTGCAATAAAAAGTAATATGACTAATGGTGATAAACATATTACAGCAAAGGCATTAAAGCCTGCATTAATAAATTGATATATAGCAAGTGTAAACAGGAGAAAGAGTAATAATGCTCTTCCTCCGTTTACATTGGCATAATCGGATAATATATTTGAATGAATTTTGTTCGTCATTAATTATTTTGCATGACTATTTTCAACAGCAGTTAATCCCATTTGAGATATGCGGTATACGAAATTGTTGAACTTTGTATATGGTGGGAGTTGTCCGACAAATTCCTCCACAGCATATCGTTGACATTCCGTAAGGTACATAAATAGAGAATCTTTGTTATCAAGTCTCTCTTTTAATTCTTTTAGGGCTTTTTGGTCTACGTCTTTCCATGTTCGGTTAGCTCGTGTGACCATAAGATTGACTGTACCCATATTAAGAAGTGCTGGTGATATTGAATTGTCATCCAAATTTGGATATTCTATAATTGCAATTTCATTCGGCAAAATGTCTGGACAGATGTCTTTTATGCCATTTGCCAAAATAAAGCGACTGTCTTCAGCGAGGAAATCTTCGTCGTATGTTAAGCGACGAACTTGTAATCCTATTGAAATCCAATAATTTTCCAATTCCTGAGCAATATAACTTTTACCATTACCAGCATCTGTAGAAAGGAGATTGAGTACATTTTGCTGACCTTCTTTAAAGTGAGGAAGGAGTGCTTTGCTGAGTTGGCGGAGTGCCATGTCTGCAATAGTTTTATTGAATCTACGATATCGTAGAGTGCTCTCCTTTGGGAAACATCCGATAACAGGTATCTTAGTAATACGTTCTGAGCGCATTCTATCACGTAATGTTCTATCTAATAATTCAATAATAAAGAAATACATTGCCGTGAGCATAAACGTTAGCATAAATGCTCCTAATAGTATCATCATGCGATTTGTTGGCTGTGCATTCATTGGAAACATAGGAGGGTTGAGTACACGTAATGTCGCAGTTGTCATTTGGAGATTTCGTTGGCGAAGCCTTGCAGCATTTAATGCGTTAAGCATGGCCATGTAATTGTTTTCTATGAAACTTATATGACGATCTTTTCTTGCAAGGGTAGCACCAATTGGAGCATAGTAGAGCATTTCCTTATCGATTCTTTGTCTATTTTGGTCTTGTGCTGTCATTCGAGCTTTAGTTTCTTCTAAAAGGAGTACTTGGTCTGTCCATTTAGAAATCAAGTCACCTGCTTTAACGCCATGCTCAGTGCTATAATTTGAGCTTTCAATATCAAGAGTCAAATCTTTCATTCTCGCATGTGCATCTTGTAGCATCTTTTCTGCCTTTGCTAATTCAAGTTGGGATTCAACTTCATTCCCACCTTCACTATTCATGAGTTTCAAATTAGAAATGCGTGATTGAATTCTTGAAATATCTGTAACCTGATTGGTAAACTCACGGTTAGCACGGATAACTTTTGCACGATCTCCAAGTTGCCTCTCTAAATAGTCCATCAAGGCTTTAGAGGTGGTATAATTCATCAACAAATCATTGTCAGAAATTTTTTGTGCTCCATCTTGGCCAGACAAAACTTTTGTCTGCTCGCCATAGTTAATAATGCGCTTTGATACATTATATCTTATCAAATCGTCTTCTGCTCCTGTCAATATTTTGTATAATCGTGCAACTTCTCGTTCAAAGAATTTGATTACATTATTTGTTTCACCATAACGCAATTCTCCATATTGACGTGCAAATACTTCATTGAGAATGTCGAGCGTATTGAATGTGATTCCAGCATCATTTGCGGAATAGCCAATATCAATAATATCGCTTCGATTTAATTGCATGACCTTTAGTCTTGATGTGATACTATTAATACCAAACCATGGATGATAATTGACTAGTCCAAAAAGATAGTTATCTTGTGTAGGGCGTTCATATGCTTTTAAGTTAGCATAGGTGATTTGTTCACTATTATGGTTAATTAAAGCTTTTACTTCTGCCGGAACATTTGCACTTAATTGACGAAAATGCTCTGAAGATATATAATTGTTGTCCTTATTTGGATTTCCATACATCATGCAACGTCCAAACAAACGAAGAGAAACCTCGTGAATAGTATTGTCAGTTGTTATCATTAATATTAAATTGGCCATATTTGCCTGCGTTTGACCACCAGCGATACCTGTACCACCTTCAAGATTATATGCAGTTATCATACCAGTATAGATAGTGGTGTTGGCATTATAAACACGATCCATGTGACGTGTCATAAACCATGCAACGACTAATGCTATTAATGGAAGTATTATTAAATACCAACGAATTTTGTATAAAAACCGAACTATATATCTAAACAAATCCATATCCTAATGTTTTTTGGGGGTTACTTCTTTGATTTTTCTTCTTTTTTTTCTGCTTTTGCAGCAGCCTTTGCTGCTTTCCTTTCTGCTTTTTCTAATGCCTTTATCTTCTTTTCCTCTTCATCAGCAGCTTTTTTAATTCGTTTCTCAACTTTTTTGTTTTCCTTAGCTATCTGTTTGTCGGTTTTTTGAACAGCATTATCCAGTGTGATTTCTGTTGTTGAATTAGTTAATATTGGCGTATGTGTAATTATTTCTAAAGTTAATATATCTGTAATAATTGAAGTTTGTAGACTTTGATATGAAGCAACTGCGCCATTCTCATAATCTTTTGTTCTTGCAAAACCTTCAATACCCATATTGCCATTGTGGAAGTCCTCTAAATTTAAAGCACCTGCAGCTTGATACATGGCAGCATTTTCACTTGCAGTCTTAAGCTTTACTAAGTCATTTGTGATTTTGATAAAAAGACCAGCAATTTGTAATTTCAATTGATCATATTGAAAGTCTTTATTGTATATGGCTTGGTCTACTTCCAACTTCTTACGTCTTACAGATGCTGTTAAATCCAAAATGTCTTCCAAAGGAACTGCAAGATTTACTCCAACATTCCAATAGCTCTGTTCTGAACCCTGATATTGCTTAAGTATAATGTTATATTGTGACTGGCCTTGCCCCCACATATCAGTCTTACCGTAGCCATAGCTTGCGTGACCGGTTACATATGAGAATATATGTCTCTTCTGTTTTGCTACTTCAGCTTCGGCAATTTCCTGGGCTTTCTGGAGTGACATCACTTGAGGAGTAGCCTTGGCATTCTCGAAAAGGACTGCTAATGGTGGAAGGTGGAATTCTGAGAAATTAATTTCTTTTTCTCTACTTCCATCGAAAAAACCTGCAGCAATACCGCTTTCGTCAAACTGAGCATAGCTTGCTGTGCTCGTTGCCGAGAGGGCTGCTATGATTAATATCCGACTTAATTTTTTCATCGTCTTTGGGTTGTTTCTATTGTTTATGTTGATTATACGTTTTCTTTCTGGATAAAGCCTGTGAATGTGCGGAAGATAATCTGCATATCAAGCTTGAAGCTATAGGTGCGGCCATAGGTGATGTCAAGCTGCTTGCGCTCTTCTGCTGACATCATACCGCCTTTGCCGCGTTCTTCTACCTGCCATAGACCCGTGAGTCCTGCAGGAGCCATGAAACGGTCGATACTTGCATCGGCAGTAAGCTTCTCGGCTTCGTAGAGAGGGAGAGGACGGTTGCCTACGATAGACATGTCGCCCTTGAGAATATTAAACAGTTGAGGAAGTTCGTCGATACTGGTCTTGCGAATGAATCTACCGACCTTTGTTACACGTGGGTCGTTCTCAATCTTCACAAAAGCATTCTCGATTTCTTCCTGTTTTTCTTTATTGAAATCGCTTTCTGCTACAACAAAGTCGTCGCCAACGAGCATTACCTCATCGTCGCTAATCATCATGTCGGACTCCACTCCCATATCCATCATCATCATCTCTGCCTCAGGACCAAGTGGAGCAGTGATGACAGACTTCGGTTCGTTATCCTTCTTCTCCGCATACTGATTGCCCTCTTCCTTGGCTACCTCCTTGAGGCGGGATTCGGCATCGGCATACATAGAGCGGAACTTAAGGAAATCGAAGATGGTATAGTTGGTACCTACTCGCTTTGACTTGAAGATGACTGGACCCTTGCTCTCCAGACGGATGGCAATAGCGGTAATGATAAATACCGGCGAAAGGATGATAATAGCCAGTGCGGAGAAGAAAATGTCGAAGAGGCGCTTCCATACTGGAATCTTGAATTTTAACATCCTGTAACGAGGTTGCTGATCATCGAAGAGCATACCTTCGCGGTCGGCAATGAACTGGATCTTCTTGTTCAGTTCTGTGACAGATGAGTTAAGAGGTATAGTGTCGTTAATACCGCACTTCTTATACACGTCGCGATCCTCATTGCTGAGGTCACGGGTGAGAAGGATGATATATGCGCTCTTGCTTTTCTTCTTTATATAGGTTAGGGCTGTAACGTCTGCATTACGATCTGTCTGCTCAAAGAAGACGATGAAATGCTCATTACGGACATGTGGCACACATGCCGATGCTGCATCCTTGTAGTTCTCAGTGAACTGCACAAGACGACCGGGAATGTATTTCAGACGTTCCTGGGTCTCGATGTTGGTTCCAAGATATACTACACCTATCATATATTAATATAATAATGTATTAGGGTATGATCTTCTTGACACGGATTTTGAGCTCCATTGGGTTGAAGGGCTTGACGATATAGTCCTCGGCGCCAATCTCCAGCAGACGGATACGCTCACTGGTAGAGTCCTCGCTGCTGAGCATGATTACAGGGATGTGCTTGAACAACTCGTTCTGCTTGATCCACTCCAGGAAATCATCACCACGCATGCCTGGCATACGGATATCTGAGATGATAAGGTCGGGAGTGTTGCCTGCCTGCAACCACTTCACGCCCTGAAGTCCATCGGGTAACCACTGGACATCATAGTCGCTCATAAGGTAGATAGAGAGAACCTTCGCAATGGTCTCTTTGTCGTCAAGTATTAATATCTTTTTCTTCATATATGAATTATATTTTTTCTGGTTCAAAGCGAATATTCTGTGCAAAGGTAAACATTTTATTTTAATTGTGTTCAAAATTTCGTAAAAAAATGATATTTTTGGCGAAAAATGTTGGGTAATTCAAAAAAAATGGGGAAATTTGCGGTACAAACGTAATATAAATAGAGCTAATTAATAGTTTTTATGGCAAACAGATATCTTTTAGGTTTTGATGTCGGTAGCTCTTCAGTGAAGGCATCGTTGGTTAACGCCGATAGCGGCAAGTGTGTGGCAACAGCTTTCTTCCCAGAGAAGGAGGCTCCTATCATGGCAGTGAAGGCCGGATGGGCTGAGCAGGACCCACAGATGTGGTGGGACAATGCGAAGCTGAGCCTTCAGAAAATAATGAAGGAGGCAGGTGCTACAGGTGAGGAAATTAAGGCAATAGGTATTTCATATCAGATGCACGGACTGGTTTGCGTAGACAAGGATCTGAAGGCTCTGCGTCCTGCAATCATCTGGTGCGACTCCCGTGCTGTCCCTTATGGTGAGAAGGCTTTCAAGGAGCTGGGTAGTGAACAGTGTCTTAGTCATCTGCTGAATTCTCCTGGTAACTTCACAGCAGCAAAGCTGGCCTGGGTGAAGGAGAATGAGCCTGAGTTGTATAACAAGATTTATAAGGTGATGCTACCTGGCGACTATATCGCAATGCGACTCTCTGGCGTGGCTAACACTACAGTGAGCGGTCTGTCAGAGGGTATGTTCTGGGACTTCAAGAACAATCAGGTGGCAGACTTCCTTATGAAATACTATGGTTTTGATGCCTCGCTGATAGCTGATATCGTACCTACATTCGCTGAACAGAGCGTGGTTAGCGCTGAGGCTGCAGCAGAACTGGGACTGAAGGCAGGCACTCCTATTACCTATCGTGGTGGTGACCAACCAAATAACGCGCTGTCACTGAACGTGTTGAATCCAGGTGAGATTGCTGCAACTGCAGGTACATCAGGTGTTGTTTATGGTGTGCTTGGTGATGTAAATTACGATCCTAAGAGTCGTGTCAATACCTTCGCTCATGTGAACCATACTGCAGAACAGACTCGTCTGGGTGTATTGCTTTGTATCAATGGTACTGGTATCCTGAATGCATGGACACACCGTAATATCACTCCAGAGATCGGCTATGCTGAGATGAATGATCTGGCTGCTCAGGCTCCTATCGGTAGCGAGGGCGTTGCTGTGATTCCTTTCGGAAACGGTGCTGAGCGTGTGCTGGAGAACAAGGAGATCGGATGCTCTATCAATGGCGTGAACTTCAACAAGCACTCAAAGGCTCATCTGGTTCGTGCTGCTCAGGAGGGAATCGTATTCTCATTCTGCTATGGCATGGAGATTATGCAACAGATGGGTATGGACATCAAGAAGATTCATGCAGGAAAGGCAAATATGTTCTTAAGTCCTCTGTTCCGTGATACTCTGGCCGGAGTAAGCGGTGCTACCATCGAACTCTATGATACCGATGGTTCTGTAGGTGCAGCTAAGGGTGCCGGTATCGGTGCTGGTATCTATGCTAATGCTGATGAGGCTTTTGCTTCGCTCGAGAAACTGCAGGTTATAGAACCCAAACAGGCTGATCGTGAGGCATACGCTGAAGCTTATGCAAGATGGAAAGAGATTCTTAAGTCAAAGATCTAATAATAATAAATCCCGCCAAACGGCGGGATTTATTATTTAAGACTATTTTTGTACCACTCGAAAAGCTTTTGAACTCCATCCTCGATCTCGACCTTGTGAGTCCAGCCGAGGGAATGAAGTTTACTTACATCAATAAGCTTACGCATCGTGCCGTCTGGTTTTGAGGTGTCGAACTCTACTATGCCTTCAAAACCCACAGCCTTTACAACAAGTTCAGACAATTCGCGGATGGTGAGTTCTTTGCCTGTACCTACATTTATATGGCAGTTGCGGATCTCTCCTAGTTTGGGAATAGCTCCTCCGCGACCTGCTGAGTGGTTGCGGTCTACTGCTCCATCAGTAGAGGATCCATAGTGTACGGAAGAATATTTCTCGATGCCGATGATGTCAGAGAAGTTTACATTCAGGAGCACGTGAACAGAGGCATCGGCCATGTCCTCAGACCAAAGGAACTCGCGAAGTGGAGTTCCTGTGCCCCACAATATCACCTTATTATTATATATGCCATATTTGCCAAGAACATCCAGTGCCTTTTGGCGTGCAGATCCCTGAACCATTACCCCTGAACCATTAACCCCTTCTACGGGTCTCTTGTCAAGATCAACGGCTATCTTTTCCCATTCATCGTCGTGAATAAGTTTTGCGAGATAAATCTTACGCATCATAGCGGGCATGACATGTGAGTTCTCAAGATGGAAATTGTCGTTGGGACCATAGAGGTTTGTAGGCATAACGGCAATGTAGTTGGTACCGTATTGCAGGTTATAGCTCTCACACATCTTTAGTCCGGCAATCTTGGCGATGGCATATTCCTCATTGGTGTATTCCAGAGGGGATGTCAGCAGACAATCCTCTTTCATTGGCTGAGGGGCATTCTTCGGATAGATACAGGTGGAGCCTAAGAAGAGTAGTTTCTTCACTCCATGAGCATATGCCTCAGAGATGACATTACACTGTATCTTCATGTTCATCATGATGAAGTCGGCACGGTAGAGCGAGTTTGCCATGATACCACCAACAAAGGCAGCTGCCAATACCACTGCATCGGGACGTTCTTCATCGAAGAACTTACGGACTGCCACCTGATCTGTAAGGTCTAACTCCTTGTGGCTGCGACCTACCAGATTGGTGTAACCTCGTTGAAGGAGGTTATTCCAAATAGCGGAACCCACAAGTCCGTGGTGTCCCGCTATATATATTTTCGAATCAATATTCAGAGACATATTCTGTTATTATGTTACTATGTCTATAATATTACTCTGTCTTACTCTTCCATCTGGGCTTTGATGAACAACTTCTTTACGAACTTCATGTCGTGACGAACCATGATTTTTACGAGATCCTCGAAAGAAGTCTTCTGTGGATTCCATCCTAGCTTGGCCTTGGCTTTTGCGGGATTACCCAACAGCTGATCTACCTCTGCAGGACGGAAGTATTTGGGATCAACCTCTACGAGAGCTTTTTCTGTAGCCTTGTCATATCCCTTCTCGTCAACACCATCTCCACGCCACTCGAGTTCGATTCCTACCTCTTTGAAGGCGAGAGTCGTAAACTCGCGAACAGTATGATATTCACCTGTGGCAATCACGAAGTCGTCTGGTTCTGGCTGCTGAAGGATTAGCCACATACACTCAATATAATCCTTGGCATAACCCCAGTCGCGCAAGGAATTCAGATTACCAAGATAGAGCTTGTCCTGATATCCCTGGGCAATACGTGAAGCAGCAAGGGTGATCTTACGTGTCACGAAGTTCTCACCTCGGCGCTCACTCTCATGATTGAAGAGGATACCATTGCAGCAGAACATGCCATATGACTCACGGTAGTTCTTCATAATCCAGAAACCATAGAGTTTGGCAACTGCATAAGGTGAACGGGGATAGAATGGGGTAGTCTCTGACTGTGGAACCTCCTGAACCTTACCGTAAAGTTCTGATGTCGAGGCCTGATAGATACGGCATGTCTTCTCCAGACCACAGATGCGTACTGCCTCAAGAAGTCGCAATACACCATCGGCATCAACATCTGCAGTATATTCTGGTACGTCGAAAGATACCTTTACGTGACTCTGTGCCGCAAGATTATAGATTTCTGTAGGTCTGGTCTCACCAATTACACGGATAAGGGATGAAGAGTCGGTCATGTCTGCCCAATGCAGATTGACGAGTCGTTTCTTCTTCATATCACGAACCCACTCATCAAGATAGAGGTGTTCGATACGACCTGTGTTGAAAGATGAAGAACGGCGCAGGAGACCGTGTACCTCATAACCTTTTTCAATTAAGAATTCTGCCAGATAAGAACCGTCCTGTCCGGTGATACCTGTAATAAGAGCAACTTTTTTATCCATTATTTATTCTTAGTTTTCGCCAGAGAACTGCTTGATACGCTGTTCTTCAGAGAGTTTACATATTAATAAGGTGTCATTATTCTCAGCCACAATATATCCGTCGAGACCCTGAACGACAACTTTCTTCTCCTGAGTGGTGTGGACGATACAGTTATGGCTTTCGAAGATGTTAATATCCGGACCGATACAGGCATTGCCATAGAGATCCTTCTTGCTCTGTCCAAGCAGGGAACCCCATGTGCCGAGGTCGCTCCATCCGAAATCGGCTGGACAGACAAAAATCTCTTCGGCTTTCTCCATGATGGCATAGTCAACGGAGATGCTTTCACACTCTGGGAAGCGCTCGTTGATGATCTCCTGTTCTTTTTCTGTACCATAGATAGGTAACATAGACTCGAATGTCTTTGCCATCGCTGGTTGATAGATACGGAAAGCGTTGACGATAGTGTTGACATTCCATATAAAGATACCGGCATTCCAGAAATAGTTATTCTTCTTGATATAACCTAAGGCTGTCTCGAGATTTGGTTTCTCACGGAAAGAGTCTACACGGAAAATCTCCTTATTGCGGAGTGAGGATGTGCTGAGGTCTGCCTGAATATAACCGTAACCTGTCTCAGGACGGTTAGGCTTCATTCCTAACGTTACAATGGCATCGGTCTCGTTAGTGAACTTCATGCACTGTTTGATAACACGCTGGAACTCAGCGGTGTTCATGACAATATGATCGCTTGGGGTGACAACAATATTTGCCTTTGGATCCTTTGACTTTATTCGCCAGCTGACATAAGCGATACATGGGGCAGTGTTACGACGACATGGCTCACAAAGGATATTGCTCTCAGGCATGTCCGGCAACTGTTCTTTTATGATATCTGCATATTTCTGATTCGTTACCACCCAGATGTTCTCTGGGGTAACAAGACCTTTGAAACGCTCTACAGTAAGTTGCAGAAGACTCTTTCCTACACCAAGTACATCGATAAACTGCTTTGGATGATCTGTTGTACTCATTGGCCAGAAACGGCTACCAACACCGCCTGCCATAATAACCAGATGATTGCTTGACTTTGCCATATACGTTTTCCGTTTGATAATAATCTGCAAAAATATACAAATAATTCCAAACGGACGAATTTTTGGCAGGAAATCTTGCTTTTAAGCTGATTTTCTTTTCTTAAGATAATATTTCAGGGCAAAATAAACTACTGCAAGGAGTACTAATGCGATGATGGCAATCTTGATGTATTCGGCATACTCAGAGATCTTGTCATTAAGCTGATCCTCAGGTACGATGCTGTGCAGATACCATCCAAGTGCTGCTAAGATTGCATGCCATACTCCGGCTCCGATGGTGGTGTAAAGGAGAAATTTCCAATAGTTCATCTTTGCCAGTCCTGCAGGAATGGATATAAGATGACGGATACCGGGAATGAGTCTGCCGGTAAGTGTAGCCACAATTCCATGATCATCGAAATACTTCTCGCTCTTCTCTACCTTCTCCTGATTGAGAAGACACATCTTTCCCCATTTGCTGTTGGCAAAGCTGTAGATAACGGGGCGGCCGACGTAATAGGCTACAACATAGTTTATCGTTGCTCCCATGTCTGCTCCAATGGTTGCAAAAAGAATTACAAGGAATACGTCGAGGTTGCCTCCTGCAGCATGGTAGGCAGCTGGAGTTACAACAAACTCGGAGGGTACGGGAATGACGGTACTCTCCAAGAGCATCAGGAAGAGTATAGTACCATAATTGAGGTTGCCGAGCAGGGAAGTTATGAAATTCATTTTTTATTTATTGTTTAGCTGGTTTGTGATATATGACTCGTATTCAGATACTTCTATGCCTTTTGGGAAAAGCTGACTTAATACGAGCTTTGCTTCTCTGGGATTCTTCTCCACACTAAGGTGGAGATACTTTATAAACTCATCATATTTCTCAAGGTCATAACAACAGAGGGCCATATATGAATAGCCTTCGTTGAAATCCTTATCAACGTAATTGAAGAATTTCTTAAACAAATGGTATGATGCGTTTACATATCTGTTGTCGTATAGCGATACCATGATACGGAGCATTGTCTTTGGGGCGTTGCCGGAATTGATAATGGTGTTCCGGAACATCTCCTCTGCTTCGTCGATACGATTATTTGCAAGAAGGATATGGCCTTTTATAACGTCCATGTCGACATGGTCACAGTCCAGGTCTTTTGTCTTGTCGATATAATATAGGGCTGTCTCGGGCATCTTCAGTTCACTGTAGGCAAAAGCCAGCTCCTGATATATCTCCGGCAGATACTGTGAATCGACAGATGCTACTTCTTCAGCTTTCTCCAGGCGGATTGTCGCCTCACGAAACCGACCTAAATATATAAGACTTGTGCCCTGATGGAGGTATCCGAACTCATCGTCTTTCTCCTTCTCATTATATCTCTCAAAATATTTTAGTGCCTCTTCGAAATTCTCAAGACGATACAGTCCATTTGCCTTGGCGAGGATACTGTCTGCGTCTTCGGGATCGATAGCGATGGCGTATTCACTACTGGTAACAGATGCACTGTAGTCTTCGTTCATAAACTGTGCACTGGCCAGAGAGTTCCAATATCTGTTAGAGTAGGGATTGCGATCCAGAAGTTCGTTGAAGATACGTTCGCTGTCCTTGTATTTCCCTAATCCGAAGAGGGTCCGGGCCATCAGTTCCTTGAAGTCGTCGGAGTCATCGCCCTGTGAACGGGCTATCCATTCGAAGGCTTTGTCATGTTGCTGATACTCAGAGAACAGGTTGGCAACATCATATACAAAATCTATATGCTCATCAGGTGGAACATCTCTGAAGTGTTCGCGGAAGATTTCATCGGCTTCATTAACCTTTCCTTCACAGATGAGTATCTCGCATTTCAGATAGAGATACTCCACTGAATCAAGCGACTCTATGCGGGCAGCATACTCACGGGCTTTGTCGAAATCCTGATAACTCAGTGCTTCACGGGCCTTATAGAGTAGGGGACCAATGGCATTGGGGTTATATTGCAGGGCGAGATTAATGGCATCAGCGGCTTCAGCCAGCCTGTCTTCATAATGGTAATAGTCGGCAATATCCGCCAGGTCATCGGCATCCATATATGTGGGATGCCCTGATCTGACGGAGTCTTCGTATTGCTGAAGAATAGCCTTGAATTCCTCGCTCTTGAAATATTCAGCGTCGTCTGTCAATGCTCTAATCTTTTATTTTTTCCAGGTGTCTTTAAGTCCGACGGTCTTGTTGAATACAGGATGTTCTGGAGTGGTGTCAGAATCCGGAGTGAAGTATCCGATACGCTGGAACTGCAGATAGGTGAGTGGCTTCATCGTGGCTGCATATGGCTCTACATAACAGTTCTTGAGGATACTGAGAGAGTCGGGATTGATGATCTGCTTCATTGCTGTCACAGCATCACAGTTCTGCTCTTCACGGATAGCTGCCATGTCGTCACGAGGATTCTCTACCTTCCAAAGGCGATCGTAAAGACGAACCTCTGCTTTTACGGCATGAGCACAACTTACCCAGTGGAGGGTCTTGCCCTTGATCTTACGGTTAGAACCTGGCATACCGCTACGTGAGTCTGGGTCATAGGTGCAGTAGATGGTTGTAACATTGCCGTTCTCGTCTTCATCGCATGGATGTTCCTCATCACATTTGATGATATATGCGTTCTTAAGACGTACTTCCTTACCTGGAGCCAGACGCATAAACTTCTTCTCTGCCTCCTTCATGAAGTCATCACGCTCAATCCAGAGTTCGCGACTAAACTCGATGGTATGTGTACCGTCAGCCTCGTTTTCGGGGTTGTTGATGGCTTCGAGTTGCTCAACTTGTCCCTCTGGGTAGTTGGTGATAACCACCTTTACAGGATCGATGACTGCACTGACACGGATGGCACGACTGTTAAGATCATCACGAACAGCACTTTCAAGAAGAGCCATATCGTTGAGGGCATCAAGTTTGGTATAACCGATCTTATCAATGAAGTTTACGATACTCTCTGGGCTATATCCTCTACGACGGAATCCACAGATAGTCGGCATACGTGGGTCATCCCAGCCATTGACGAGTTTCTCGTTTACCAAAGCAAGCAGATTACGCTTTGACATCAGGGTGTAGTTGAGGTTCAGCTTGTTGAACTCAGTCTGGCGGGGACGGTTGTCCTCAATATTATCGGTCTCACCCTTCCATTCCTTCATCCATGTTACGAACAGATCATAGAGGGGACGGTGCTCAACAAACTCCAGCGTACACCAAGAGTGGGTAACACCCTCAAGATAGTCACACTGTCCATGGGTGAAGTCGTACATAGGATAGGCATTCCATTTATTGCCTGTACGGATATGTGGAATGTTAAGAACACGATAGATCAGCGGGTCGCGGAACAGCATGTTTGGATGTGCCATGTCGATCTTTGCTCTCAGAACGAGTGTTCCAGGCTCGCACTTACCGCTGTTCATGAATTCGAAGAGTTTAAGGTTCTCTTCTACAGGACGATCACGGAAAGGACTGTTGGTACCTGGACTCGTGGTAGTTCCCTTCTGCTGGGCAATAATCTCTGCACTCTGCTCATCAACATAGGCACGTCCCTGTTTGATGAGCCATACGGCAAAGTCCCACAGCTCCTGGAAATAGTCGCTGGCATAATAGACATTAGCCCACTGGAATCCCAACCACTTGATGTCACTCTCTATATTCTCGATATACTCAGTATCTTCCTTGATGGGGTTGGTGTCGTCAAAACGGAGGTTGCAGATACCATTATATTTCTTTGCAAGACTGAAGTCGATGGCTATAGCCTTGGCATGTCCGATATGCAGATAACCATTTGGCTCTGGTGGAAAACGGGTCTGTAGTCTGCCACCGTTCTTACCTTCTGCCAGATCATTGATTACCTTCTGCTCGATGAAGCTTACTGACTTCCTTTCTTCATTAGTGTTCAATACTTTCTCTTCCATATATTATCATTTATCCTTTATCATTTATCATTTATTTGATGCCTCTTTCATTAAGGGCCTTAGAATACTTCGCGGCATTCTTAAGATGTTCGCTGTAGGTCTTGGCGAAGTTATGAGTGCCTGAGAAATCCTCTTTGGCACACATATATATATATTCATGATCAACACGATTCAGTACTGCATCTATACCTTTTATGGATGCAATCTTGATTGGGCCCGGAGGGAGACCGATGTTCTGATATGTGTTGTAAGGACTCTCATAGAACAGCATATCATGATATATGCGTTTCAGCTCGAAACGTTTCATGGCGAACTTAATGGTAGGATCAGCCTGAAGGGGCATCCCCACCTTAAGACGATTCAGATACATTCCTGCCACCATAGGCTTTTCGGAATTGTTGGCTGTCTCTTCGTCGATGATACTGGCAACGGTACATACCTCATTAGGAGTTAGTCCAAGGGATGTAGCCTTAGCAGTGCGGTCTCCGTTCCAGAAATGGTCATGTTCCTTAACCATCCTTTCCATGAAGGCATCAAGACTGATGTTCCAATATACCTCGTAGGTGTTTGGAACGAATAGACATGCGATAGTTGCGGTATCATATCCCCATCTGCCACAGAAATCATTGTCTGTAAGCGAACGCTCCAGCATCAGACTGTCGAGCATCAGCTTTCTTGAGATGACACCTGCCAGTTTGTCCATCGTTCGAGACTCAGGGATGGTGAGCATCTGGGCCTCCTGATGGCCGTTCCTCAAGTTACGGAACATGTTTATAGTGCTGATACCTGGTGCTACGGAAAATCTACCGGTACGGATATTTTCTGTATATCCTGTGTGACGGGCGAGAATCTTAAATCCGCAAAGACTGTGCTCGGTAGAATAGGGTTCCAGTTTCGTAAAAACGGAGTCGGCTGTATCATCATCGTCGATATATACGTAGTTCTTCGTCTCTGAATCCTTGGCGAAATCAGTGAAGAAATAGTAATAGCCCAGTCCGATAACAATCACAAGACAGATTACCGCAGGGATGATATAATATTTCTTATTAATCGTCTTCATTATATAATGATATCATAAAAATCGGTGCAAAGTTACTCAAAATAATTTTATTTCTTGTGGAAAATCTAAAAATATTGTGAATTGTGGATGGGGAATGCTTAATTATTTGTATCTTTGCACTAAATTCCTGGAGATATGAAGTTGAAATTCACCATAAATTACGGCACACAGTGGGGACAGAGTCTCCATGTGGTCATTTCATATATGAGCATCGACGGTTCTGTGCGTAAATCGAACCTGTTGATGGCTACAGAGGATGGGGTGCTATGGACTATTGAGACATCTGTTATTGAGTCGCGTCAACATCCGGTAGCATCGTTCTCTTATTTCTATCAGGTGGAGGATGCTGACGGTAATGTACTAAGAAAGGAATGGACAGGAGTGCCACGTTGCTATCATTTCGATTCTTCGAAGAATTACCTGTTGCCAGACCTCTGGCGGGATATACCGCTTCAGTATCATCTGTATAGTAGTGCATATGCTGTTACGACTTTGGGAAATCCTGAGAGTCATGAGGTTACAGCCAAGCGTCTTCCACTATACAGGAAGACGATAATCTTCCGTGTGTCCGCCCCTCAGTTGAGAAAGGGACAGTCATTGGCAATACTTGGTAGTCATCCGGCATTAGGTGACTGGAACTCTGCCAGATTCCTGAAGATGGAGTACATGGGAAAGTTCGACTGGATACTGTCTGTGAATGTCGATCACGTCTTGTTGCCTCTGGAATATAAATATGTAATCATCGATGATGAGACTAATGCTCTGATGGCATGGGAAGAAGGTGATAACAGAACGACAGAGGGCATGATATCTTCAGAACAGAATGCTTTTCCCGATGGTTCTGTACTGGTGGCTTATGGTGAAAGTCTTCGTGTCAAGGAACATACGTGGCGGGCTGCAGGAGTGGTAGTGCCAGTATTCTCTTTGCGTAGCGAACATTCATTTGGAGTAGGAGATTTCGGTGATTTGCGAAGAATCGTAGACTGGGCTGAGACTACTGGGATGAAGATAATACAACTCCTGCCTGTAAACGATACTACCTCTTCTCATAATTGGAGTGATTCCTATCCTTATAACATTGTATCTGCCTTTGCGCTACATCCGCATTATATCGACTTGGAGGCCTTGGGTAGTCTTAAGAGCAAGGCTAAGATGACTGCATATCATCGTCAGCAGAGGGAACTTAATGCCCTGAGTTTTAGCGACTATGAGGCTGTGGATCGTGTGAAGACGGAATACGTAAAGGAATATTTTGCAGAGAAAGGTCAGCAGACACTCGATACGAAGGAGTTCAAACAGTGGTTTGCTGATAATAAAGAATGGCTTGAACCATATGCCTTGTGGCTGAAAAAGGAATCAGCACTTCTTGTTTACTTCACTCAGTATCATCTGCATATCCAGTTGAAAGCAGCAGCTGACTATGCACGAAGCAAAGGCATTGTATTGAAAGGCGATATACCTATTGGAGTTAATGGTGATAGTGTGGAAACTGCCACTCATCCGGAACTTTTTAATCTTGACTCCCAGACAGGGGCTCCACCTGATGCATTCTCACACAATGGACAGAACTGGGGATTTCCAACATATCGTTGGAGTGAGGGACTGACAAAATGGTTCAGGCTCCGTCTTAAATGGATGTCACAGTACTTTGATGCCTTCCGTATCGATCACGTGCTGGGATTTTTCCGTATCTGGGAGATCCCTTCCGATGCCATCTTCGGACTTCTTGGCCATTTCTCTCCGTCATTGCCTCTGGCAGTAAGCGAGATAGAATATTTCGGACTGCCTTTCCGGAAGGATTTCATGACTCGTCCGTTTATCAACGACAAGGTTATAGAAAGACTCTTTGGTATCCATGCCCAGTATGTTAAGGATAATTTTCTTATTCCCCGAGGCTATGGTCTGTATGATCTGAAGTCGGAGTATGATAGTCAGAAGAAAATCCGTGAGTATTTCGAGGGAAGGGGAGATGAGAACAGCCTGTGGATACGTGACGGACTGTATCGGGCAATCAGTGGTGTGCTCTTCTTGGAGGATCCGCATCAGCCTGAGATGTATCATCCCCGTATAGGGGCATTCAATGAACCTGTATATGAGGCACTGTCTGGTGAGGAGAAGGATGCTTTTATGCGTTTGTATAACAACTATTACTATCAGCGGCATAATTTCTTCTGGGGTAATGAGGCAACTCACAGACTCTCTGAGGTGTTTGGTGATTCCAATATGCTTTGTTGCGCTGAGGACTTAGGTATGTTGCCTGATTGTGTTGCTCCGGTTCTTGACTATCAGCGTATACTGACTCTCGAGATTCAATCAATGCCAAAGCAGACGGGCTTTGAGTTTACACATCTTGATGGTAATCCTTACCGTAGTGTGGCCACATTCTCAACTCACGATATGTCTCCATTAAGACTGTGGTGGGAGGAAAGCCCGGAACGGACACAACGATATTACGTTTCTATGCTTCAGAAACAGGGTATCGCACCAGAGCATCTGCCAGCTCATCTGGCTGAGGAGATTATTGCACGACATCTCTATTGTCCTTCGATGCTTTGTATGCTGAGTCTGCAGGACTGGCTAGCTATGGATGGTGAACTGAGAAGAAAGAATCCACGGGAAGAGAGAATTAATGTGCCGAGTGATCCCTACAACCGATGGAAGTATCGCATGCATCTTACTATCGATGAACTCATAAAGGCAGATAAATATAATAATAAGGTACGTACGATGATCCAGCGTTCTAAACGTTAAATCGTTAATCCGTAAATCGTAAATGTACAAGACCTATATATTCGACCTTGACGGGACACTGCTTGATACCTTAGGCGATCTGGCGGCTTCGGTAAACTATGCACTTCGTACTCATGGTATGCCGGAGCATAGTATCGATGATGTCCGTAGGTTTGTTGGCAACGGAGTGCGTCTGCTTATGGAGAGGGCGGTACCTGATGGTGCGGCGAACCCTTTGTTTGATGAGGCTTTCGTAACCTTCCGTAAACATTATATGGAACATTCGCTTGATACAACCCGTCCTTATGATGGTATACCGGAAATGCTTGCAGAACTGAAATCGCGAGGTTGTCGTCTGGCAGTAGTGAGTAACAAGTTCATGCTGGCCACTCAGGAGCTGATTCATCATTTCTTTCCAGACACTATAGAGGTGGCCATAGGTGAGCATGAGGCTGAGGGAATACGCAAGAAACCGGCACCAGATACCGTTTTTGCTGCACTTAAACAGCTGGGAGTAGATAAGGATGGGGCTGTATATGTCGGTGATTCCGATGTGGATATCCTGACAGCGCATAATAGCGGACTGCCTTGTATCTCTGTACTCTGGGGCTTCCGTGATAGAGACTTCTTGATACGAAACGGAGCAGAAACATTTATTTCCGCTCCGTCTGAATTATTGCTCTAAGCTTATAGCTGTTGTAATCTCGCGATGTATTTGCCGAGGATATCGAACTCGAGGTTTACGACTGAACCAACCTTGATGTCGCAGAAGTTGGTATGCTCGAAGGTATAAGGGATAATTGCAACCTGGAAGGTGTTTGATGTAGGGTTGCAAACGGTAAGCGATACTCCATTGACAGTGACACTGCCTTTGTCTACTGTGAAATAGCCTTTTTTTGCCATTTCACGGTTTTCTGGATATTCGAAGGTGAAATAGGTGCTTCCGTCAGCATCTTCCATGGCGATGCATTTCGCTGTCTCATCAACATGCCCTTGAACGATATGTCCGTCGAGTCTGCCATTCATCAACATAGAACGCTCTACATTTACCTTATCACCAACCTGAAGCAGTCCGAGATTTGTCCTGTCCAAGGTCTCTTTCATCGCTGTGACGGTATAAGTGCCATCCTTGATTTCCACTACCGTAAGGCAAACACCATTATGTGCGACGCTCTGATCAATCTTCAGTTCGTCAACAAATGAACACTTCAGTGTGAAATCGATATTCTCGCGGTCTTTCTTTATAGCTACTACAGTAGCAAACTCCTCAATTATTCCTGAAAACATATCCTTTAACCATTAACCTTTAACCAATAAAAAAGCGGGTGCGTGCCGATGATTTGGTGAAAACTCCTGTTTCACACGATGTGGGTGCTCTCCGCCGTTGTAATCCACCGGCATCAAGATGCTCTCATAAGATGTGGCCCGCCATTAGCAAGAGAAGCTGGCCCAGTTAAAAAAATAATGTAGAGTATCCCGATCTATGCGGCACGACCCGTATTCTGGTTGCAAAGATAGCAATTATTCCTGAGATTCGGAAATCGCAGATTGATTATTTTCCTCGACTTGTTGTTTTTTAACTATTGGCATACTCTTTCTCTTCACATATATCAATATTGACAGGATAAGTATGATGACAAAGTATATGGCAAGTGCTACTGGTGAAAGTAGTATAGAACCAGGAACGACTATTTCGATTGTACGCATATCATACTTCTCTGGTGACTCAAGCAGGAATGCCTTTATCTTCAGACGGTAAGTACCACCGGGAACATCTGTGTAACTGGCGATGCGATCTTTGCCTGCGTTTTTCCAGTCCTTGTCGTAGCCTTCAAGCATATACTGATAGTGCACACGATGTTGCAACTGGAAATTGAGTGATGCAAAACGGAATGCAAAGCTGGCATTACGTGTTGGTATCTCGATAGTCTTACACTCTGGTGGGTAATCGTCGAAGGTTGTGTTGAACTGCGGACTCTGAAGCTCATCGTTGAGGAAGAAATCCGTGATATGCAACTTCAACAGCGAACCGGTACTGGCCATGAGTTTTTTGCGGTCTACGATATAGTATCCATTGAGGGTTCCGAATAATACATTGTCTGTTCCTACTGCTGCAGCTGCTGCTTCTGAAAGCATTGTATCGTCAACACCATCAAGCGAAGAGAATGTAGAGAATATACCTTTGTCTGGGTCGTATGAACAGATGACATGGTCTGTACCAAACCATATATAACCTCTCGGATCGATGGTGATGCTACGTATCTCTTCTGAGGGCAGACCGTCTTTGGCGCCAAAGGTCTCAAAGAGCCAGTTGCCTTTACTGTCCTTACTTTGTGAACGGCTCAGACCTCCACCGTTTGTACCTACCCACATCCGGCCTCCTTCATCACGTCGCAGACAAACGATATCTGTACTCATCAGGATATGGTCTTCGCTTTCGGCATTCTCCATGGGGTCGATATTTATCTTACCGTTCTTATATGAGAACACGATGATACCGTCAGTAGAGCCTCCCCAGATGTTTCCGTCCTTGTCCATCTCTATACTACGCACCTTATGATAGGCGTCCTTAGGGTATTTCTTCATGCTGTTACCGCTATGCAAGAAAACCTCTTTGCCGCTCTTGTCTTTTGTCAGCAGATTTACACCACTGCCGTATGTGGCTATCCAGATGTTGCCATTGCGGTCTTCTACTGTCTCATAGACGTCGTCAGAGCCAAGACTGTATTGGTCGTTTGGATCATGGCAGTATCTGACTATCGACCATCCGGCACCTTGTGACGTCATCTTGAAGAGTCCTTTGCCCTTACTGCTTATCCAGTAGTTGCCTTTAGAGTCCTTGAAGACATTGTATATGCGACCTAAGGGGTTACCCTGACTGTCGGCCTTGATGGTCGTTTCATTCCATTCCTTATCATATATAAATAAGGTGTTGGCTTTGTTGCCGATGAATGTCAGTTCCCGCTGAGGGTCGTAATAAATGGATCGTATCTCATTCTCCAAGGTAGACTGTGCTTCTTTGACAGGAAGCTTTCTCACGATGTTGTTGTTCAAGATCTCCAGCTTGTCGAGACCTCGTCTGATGGTCGACATCCATATCACTCCTTCCTGTGTCTCCAACGATGCAAGTACTGTGTTAGAGAGGTTCCAAGGGTTTGACGGATCATTGTGGAAGTACTCCACATTGTCGGTCTCGCGGTTATAGTAGCCGTAGCCTCCATGATTCATCCTTACCCATACCTTACCGTATTTCTCTGAGAATCCTCCTCCGAAATCGTAGTATTCAGGAACTGGAACTGATTGCTGGAACAGTTTTTCGTTGCCTGTATCAGGTTTGATGCGAGCTGAACCCATGCGGGTGTCGTTAAACCAGATGAGATCTCCGCTGTCAACGAATAGACTTAGTATCGGACTTCCCGTTGCTTTGCGGTGACACTTCGGTTCCTGGCCATAGGCAAAGGAGTAGATGGCTCCATCTTTACAACCTGCATAGATCTTGTATCCGTTGGAATACATGCACGATACATCCTCATTATCGAGGAAAGAGTGACTCTCAAGACTGAGATTGCTGCGGTCGAGTCTGTGTACACCTTTCTCGGTGCCAAGCCAGATGTCGTTCTGGTAACCTTCGGCCATACTGGTCACCGACAGACCTCCTGTGGTAATCTGTTCTCTCTGGAATCCCCTGCGGGTAAGACGGATGATATACAATCCTACATCTTTAATGGATACCAGGACGTCGCCTGTGCTTGTAACCAGAATAGGGGAGTTGGCCTTGAATTTCTCGTAGCCGTTGATGCCTTCAAAGGGGTTGATTATCTTATCGATGGAGCGATTCAGTACAAACACTCTGTAGTCGTACATTCGCATCCAGATGTTCTGCGACTGGTCGATGGCGAGGTCGTAGATACGATTGTGAAGGTTCTTTATCCTACTGCCGTTGCCGGTACGATAATTATAAAAGTTATAGCCATCGTAACGCGAAAGACCATTCCATGTGGCAATCCACAGGAATCCGTAATCATCTTGATAAATACCTGCTATAGCATTGCTCGACATTCCGTTTTCGGTAGAGAAATGCGACTGCGACGCCTGTAACTGTTGGGCAGAGGCACTCTGAAGACAGACCATCGCTATGAGGCTGAGAAATATCCGTTTAAGTATCATATCAGTCGTAATTAGTTTTATCTTCTGCAAAAATAGAGAAATTTTTCAAAATAACAAAAGAATATCCACAAAAATAACTATCTTTGCAACAAAAATACAATTATTATGAGTAAAAACATCTGTATTGTTGCTGGAGCACGCCCGAATTTCGTTAAGGTAGCTCCGCTGATTCGTGCCATAAAGAAGAGTGGGGAAGCAAAGTACTCTTTGGTGTATGCTGGTAGGAAAGATGACCCTACACTCGAAGCTTCGTTGTTTGAAGACTTGCAGATGCCAGAGCCGGACTTCTATCTTGGCGTCGACAGTATAAAACTCAATGAGATAACCAGTAGGGTGATGGCAGAGTTTGATCATTTTCTGGATGAACATCCTGTGGATGTAGTGATTGTGGTTGACGATCTTGCATCTACTATGGCGGCAGCTATCGTAACCAAGAAACGCGGTGTGAAGCTGGCGCATCTTGTTGCAGGAACACGCTCTTTTGACATCAATATGCCGAAGGAGATCAACCGTCTGGTGATAGATGCACTAAGTGACTATCTTTTTACAGCCGGAGTAAAGAGCAATAGTATCGCAACTCGTGAACAGTCAGAAAACTCGCAGACATATATGGTAGGAAATATTCTAATGGATACTCTGCGATTTAATCACGACAGGCTTAAGAGACCTGCTGTTTTGGATGAGGTTAAGGGTGATTATATTGTGTTTACTCTTAACCGTAAGGCTCTTATGGCCGACGAGGATAATCTCTATCGTATGGTGGATGCCATTCTTGCGGCAGCTGGTGATGTTACCATTATTGCACCATTAAGGGGAAAACCATACGAAATGCTTGAGAGATATAAGGATAGGATTCTGGTCGTCAATTCGTTATGCTATCTTGAATTCGGTTGGCTGGCTGCTAATGCTGTTGGTGTTATTACCGACTCAGGCAATGTGGCTGAGGAGGCAACTTTCAATGGTGTACCATGCATCACCCTTAACAACTATACCGAGCATCAGGAGACGGTTACAGTGGGTTCAAACCTCCTCGTTGGTGAGGATGCAGATAAGTTGCGTAATGCTGTCTCACAGATGGTAAAGGGTGAATGGAAAAAGTGCGCCCTTCCCGATCGTTGGGATGGACGCACCGCCGAACGAATAGTTCAGATTTTGATGTCTAGTAATTCTCGGCCTTGATTTGGAAGTAAGCTTGTGGATGGTCACAAACAGGACAAACCTCTGGAGCTTTCTTTCCGATAACGATGTGTCCGCAGTTAGAACACTGCCAGATAACATCGCCGTCCTTTGAGAACACCTGCTCCTTCTTGATGTTGTCGAGCAGCTTACGATAGCGGGCCTCGTGCTCCTTCTCGATAAGTGCTACAGCCTCAAACTTCTCTGCAATCTCATCGAAGCCCTCTTCACGAGCCTCCTTAGCCATACGGGCATACATGTCAGTCCACTCGAAGTTCTCACCTCCGGCTGCCGCCTCAAGATTTTCGGGAGTACTCTTGATGGCTCCGCCTTCCAACAGTTTGAACCACATCTTTGCGTGCTCTTTCTCATTAGCGGCTGTCTCCTCAAAGATAGCTGCTATCTGTACATAACCGTCCTTCTTGGCCTTTGATGCCCAGTAGGTGTATTTGTTACGTGCCTGACTCTCACCAGCGAATGCCTCCTGTAGGTTCTTCTCTGTCTTTGTTCCTTTTAGTTCTTTCATAATAGTACTTGTTTGTTAGAAATTATTTGTTAATCTTGCTTTTTATGTATCATTTACTTAGTTGCTTGACAGGGAATGTGAAATAGGTATCTGGGAAGGGTTCGTCCTTCAGGGTGAAATGCCACCACTCAGTTTCGAAAGGTTTGAAACCGTGACGGAGCATGGCCTTACGCAGAATCATACGGTTCTTGAACTGCTCTTGGGTGATGCTGCGTTTCGGATTGGCAGGGCTCTTTGAAGTATCGCCTGTGTACTCGCCCGTTTCGGGATTGCCGCAGAAGTCAGGATGACTCTCGGGGCCGAACCAGTCGAAGGTACCGCCCATATCCACCTCCTTTTCCGTCGCCATATCGAATAGCGTCAGGTCGAGGGTGGAGCCACGAGTATGACCGCTCTTCAGACAGATATACTCTTGTGGGAAGAGCACACTCTTGTCGAGATCGGGATAGAAGTAAGGTTTCATCAGGGTATCTGTTATGTTCTCGGCCCAGCGCACAAAGTGGTCAACACCCTTCTGTGGACGGTAGGCATCGTAGATTTTTAGCCGATAACCCTGTTTGATAACGTCGTCGCTCACAGCTTTCAGACTATCGGCAGCCTGACGGGTGAGCAGTGCCGTCGGCTCCTCGTAGCCGTCGATACGTGTACCAACAAAATTGTACGTGCCGAAATATCTGATCTCCAGAATCACATCGGGCACTACGTCGGTAAGAGTTACAAACTGGCTGGCATCGTCAGTCACGCTGACTGCCGCACTCTTTTTCGTGTCCGAATAGCAGGACACCATCGCCATGCCGCAGATTGTTAGGCTGGCGGCTATCAGCCAAATTCTTGTTCGTTTCATTTGTGTGAGAGATAATATCCGAGTTTATATAGTTTGAATAGTTGTAGGCTGGGGTGGGGACCACAGAGGTTGCGACGGATAAGAGAGCCAAAGATCCGGTGGAAGAGGCGGATGAGACTTAGAATGAGGGGGATGTGGATGCCATCGACAAGGGTGAGCAGACGGGAGTAGCCTCGAAGCTCGTTGCGGAACATTCGAAGGGTGCGTAGCCCCTCTTCAGTCTTTGATACGAAGTCAGGATTGCTCTCGAAGGTGCAGAATCCCATGGGGTTGTCTATATGGGTGATGTCGATACGGTCTGCTCGTAGCTGTTTGCCGAAGATGACATCCTCGTAGCCGTAACAGCGGAAACGCTCATCGAAGGGATGGCCCAGCATCAGATCGCGACGGATAAGGAAATTTGCCGTATGGAAATCGCGATAGGGGCGGCTGCGGCGTATCTCTACTGTATGCTCATGCTCAGCAGACTTCTCATAACGATATCGGAGATTACCCTTGAGTGTTTCAGCTTCGCCTCCTATGGCTACGCCTCCGTCGATGACATCAGCATCGTCTGCCAGCAGATATCTTGCGAGGAAGTCGGGACGTACGAGGGTCATATCGCTGTCGATAAAGAGCAACCATTCATACTGAGCTGTCCTGACTAGGAGGTTTCGGATGGCGGCTCTGCCGATATTGTCTGTATGGCGGAGATACCGGCAGTGGCTCCATTGGCTGATAGCGCTGTTCTGACGAACGACATCCTTATCCGTTGATCCGTCATCGGATACAAGAATCTCATAGGCAATGCCAGCCTCCTCAGCCTGAAGTCTGAGTCTTTCCACCAGATTGACGCACAAGTCATTATATGTGGGAATCAATATCGATAGATTCGTTATTGCCATGATTCGAGCGCAAAGTTAGTCATTTATTGCTATATTTCTGTCACAAAATACACAAAAATCGTTAAAATATCCTTCCGCAACAACAAATTATCATTTATCATTTGTCAATTATCATTTATTGTTGTACCTTTGCAGCCGCTTTTACGAGATAAGAGCATGAAATTCAAATTATTAATTAAAAATTAAAGATTTAAACAATGGCAACAAAGATCAGATTGCAGCGCGGCGGCCGTAAGGGCTATGCTTTCTACAGCATCGTAATCGCTGACGCTCGTGCACCACGTGATGGTAGATTTACTGAGAAGATTGGTACTTACA
>JAEEGL010954750.1_pt1 | contig 60625 bp, 45 predicted proteins | sample 9134231 | NCBI WGS metagenome assembly JAEEGL01 (sample SAMN16246548, study PRJNA631951) | gut metagenome | biome: gut microbiome; feature: rumen; material: fiber-attached | host: Bos | place: Iran: Karaj | collected 2018-10
CAGCTGCCGGATAAGCATCCCGTCTGCGGCCGCCGGCATAAAAAAAGCCACAGCGCGTAAGCTGTGGCTTTTGCCCCAAAGCCTGTTTTATTCGATCGCCGCAGGCGCTTCCGGCGGTGCAGCTTCCTCTGCGGGTGCTTCCGGCGGTGCAGCTTCCTCTGCGGGCGCTTCCTCACCCCCTTCTTCCGCAGGCGGCTCCTCACCGTCCGCCGGATTCAGACGCGGATCATTGTCCTCATAGACATTCTCCGGCTCCTCATATTCCGGATATTTAAAGCCTCCGGGACTGTAGGTTTCATAACGGAACACCTCGCGCATCCTTGCATAGTAGGAGAAAAAGTGATATCCGTGGTCATCATAACGCCATGCATAGCCCCAGGGATTGCCTGTAAATGCAACCATGCAATCCGGATGTGCTTCAATGAACTGATCCGAACTCTCCTCGGAGATCCCGTTCCCCACACAGCACAGGCGGTCCAGCTTCATCTTCATGACCGGCGTGATGTCGCGTATTCCCGTATAACTGATATTCAGATATTTTATGCTGTTCATTCCGGATACCGGTGCGATATCCTTTACCCTGCCGCAGTTTGCAAGCTCGAGCCAGGTGAGTGCCGGGCAGTATTGCAGCGGAGAGATATCACTCACGCTCGAACCGGACAGGATCAGGCATTCCAGCTTGTGCATATTGGATATGAACGAAATATCGCTGATGCCGCTGTCATGACCGAGATCCATATATACCGTCTCCGTACAGTATTTCAGCGGTGCCGTCATGGTATCGTCGATCCCGTGGGTCATGCGGATGATCGTATCATCGGTAAGCGCGGATTTTTTCCCGACATGAACTCTCCATACAAGTTTTATATCGGGAAACTCGGTCCGGAGCCGTGCCATGACCTCGTCATCGATCCCGCAGTCATCGAGAACGAAATAACAGCCCTTTCCCAGTACGGCCAGAGCCTCGCGCAGGCTTCCCACGCCCTCGTTCCCGATCTCCTCATCTTTATACCGTATCACCGTATCCGAAACTGCAAGTCTGTGGCCAAAAAGGTCAAACCTGTAAATATAATGTGCATCGGGTGCGGCATCCATGAGAGCCCGGACATCCTTCAGGGACAGCCCGGACGAATCGTCCCCGTCCATAAGATTGATCGTTTCCAGCTCCGGCATTTCACCGATCGCTTCACAGATCTCCGGAACGTCAGATGATTCACAGGCGGACAGATCCAGAAAAGTCGTATCCCTGTCATATTCGGTGCCGAGTATCGTAACGCTGCCCGGCGTCGGTGTCGGTTCTTCGGTCGGCTTCGTGCTGTTCTCCGTCGGTGTCGCGGCTACTGTCGGGGCTGCGGCCGTTGGTGTGGGGGTGGGGTCCACGGAGCCGTCGCGCCCCCCGGAGCAGCCGCCCAGCACCAAAACGCCGCTCAGCGCGATAACGGCAAACGAAACACCTGCTGCTTTCGCAGCGTGCATATTCCTGATCCTTTTCATAAACTTTATCCTGAAGATCCGGTGGTTTACATAACCCTCCCGGATGATATCCCTTTCCGTTCCGCATATGCGGTACTGTTCGTCAGCCTCCGCCGCTCCTCGGCGTTTTCCTTTCCCATATTTACCGGAAAGCTCGCTGCACATAAATGATTGTACCCTAGATTGTCCGTCCGTCAAGCCTTTTTTTTATCTTTCCGCGGTAAATCCCGCAGGCGGCGGAAAGGCGCTCTGTTACTGTTCAGCCACGGCCACGCACTTGCGGCGTGGCAGCGGGCCGATACTCTGATCAGCAGGCCTGCCGGCACAATATCGGCATTGTGGCCGCCTGCGATTTCTGATACAATAAAAAATGTTTCCGTAAATATTTATACCCGTGTAAAGGAGATCCCTCTATATGATCAGAGAAAAGATCCTCGTGGATGCAGACAAAAAAGTTTTCTTCCGCAATAATGTGGATTACTGCGTCGGAACCGGCCGGCTCGGCCTGGCTCTGACGGAGGAGTACTTAAAAGAGCTTGCCTATGTGCAGGAAATGATCGGTTTTTCCTTCATCCGCGGGCACGGCCTGTTTTCGGATGACGTGGCGATCTATCATGAATATGAAGAAAACGGCGAGACAAAGGTCGAATACAACTACACCTACATCGACCGCATCTTCGACAGCTACTTAAAACTCGGGATCCGTCCCTATCTGGAACTGGGCTTCATGCCCGGGCAGCTGGCAAGCGGCAGCCAGACGATCTTCTATTGGAAAGGAAACACCACGCCGCCGAAGGATTATAAAAAATGGACGGATATGGTGGTCGCTCTCCTCGATCATCTGAAGAAGCGCTACGGCGACGAAGTGACCGGCTGGCCCATCGAGGTCTGGAACGAGCCCAATCTGCCCGGCTTCTGGTATAAAGCCGATATGGAAGAATACTTCCGCCTCTTTAAGGAAAGCTTTACGGCGATCAAGGCCTATGACAGCCGCTTTCAGGTGGGAGGTCCCGCCATCTGCGGCGTAAGGGACGCCGAATGGATCAAAGCCTTCCTGGAATTCTGCAAAAAAGAAGGGCTGCGCCCCGACCGCATCACCCGCCATCACTATACGGTGGAGTTTCCGGAGCGTATCGGACATTATGATTATTCCAAACTGGAAGATCCCGTGATGCGTTTTGAAAACCTTAAGTCTACACGGGATATCGTAGACTCCTATGAGGAATTCAAGGGCCTGCCGATCCACCTGACGGAGTTTTCCACTTCCTATACCCCGAAGGGTGTGATCCATGACACCAACATCAACGCCGCCTACCTGGCCGGACAGCTCGCCGGGCTCGGAGATGTGAACGAGGCGTATTCCTACTGGACCTTCGGTGACGTGTTTGAAGAGCAGGGCGTGCCCGACTCCCTCTTCCATGGCGGTTTCGGCATGGTGGCTGCCGGGAATATCCCCAAACCCACCTTCTGGACCTTTTATTTCTATAAACAGCTGAAGCTTTTCAGTGAAAACTGCGTCTACAGGGACAGCTCCTCCGTGATCGTAAAAAGCGATAAGGGCTATGCCGGAATCCTCTGGAACATCGACGGGGACGACCTGACCAAAGAGCTTACTCTCCCGCTTCCGGAGGGCGAATATACCCTGATCAGCAAGACCGTGGACGAAAAGTGCTGCAATCCCTTAAAACTCTGGCACGATATGGGCGAGCCGGCCTATCCGACCGCGGAAGAGACCGAACTGATCAAAAGTGCGGCACAGCCCCTGACCGGAAGCGCCATCATCAAGGTCGAAAACGACGCTGCTGCCGTAGCGCTTCCCGTGAACAAAAACGGGGTCGTATACTTTACGCTCACAACCCGCCGTTTCACTCCCGACCGGGGCTACGATTACGAAAAGGTGGTCTCTTTCCACTGAAAAAACAAATGACTATGACTAAGGAGGATCCGCAATGTCAGACACTTCATCCAAAAACAACGAAAATGAATTCAACGAGGCTACGGACAGCACCATAAATATCAACACCGCCTGGATCGGCAAAGTCCTGTCCGGTGAGGAACTCCCTTTCGAAAAGAAAGAGAACGCTGCTGCCGCCTTACTCAATCCCGACAGCGGAAAGATCACCTATATTGATCACTATCCTTTCTCCATCGGCAGAAACGGCGGTGATGTGCAGGCCGATCTTTCCCTGGACGATCATCTGGTCAGCCGCATCCATGCCCATATCGAAAAGAAGGACGGGCAGGATCATATCGTAAATGACCACGCCATGAACGGAACTTTCTTAAACGGCAAAAAGCTGGAGGACAGCGTCCCCGCCCCCCTTTCCAAAAACGACGACATCCGTCTCGGGAACACGAAACTGATCTATATGGTCTGAATAACGTCAAGGCAAAACAGTACGACCGGAGATGGTAACTGTTTCCACGAAGAAGCCGCGGGATCGCTCCCGCGGCCTTTCTTTTACGTATAGCTTGTATAACGCTGTTACTTAGGATTTCTTTGCCTTTTTCGCCTTTACGGTCACGGTCTTTGTTACACCGCCATTGAAGGTGAGTGTAAGTTTCACGCTTCCGCTCTTGCCCGTAAGGGTCTTCACGTTGACCTCAGTCCGGTCATATTCGTTGACGACAAATTCTCCGCCTTTGGCAGTCCCAGGCTCCACCTGGTTGGGGATCACTACCCTGAGATTTCCGCCCTTATCCTTATAGGTGCATAGGATATTGACGCTGCTGTTCACTTTTCCCGCAGTATTGCCGATCACGGGCACTGCTGCCGTCCGTACCTTCGGCGTCGTCTTCTTTGCCTTCACGTTCTTTAAGGTGATCACGATATTTTCGCTGCCGTGTTTCAGCGTAAACTTCATATCACCGATGTTCAGGTTCTTCGCCGTCAGGCTGTTGTCATCGAAATAGATATACATATTTCCCTGAAGATCCCTTGACGCATGGACTATATTCTTACTGCATTCGACATCCCAACCGGTAAAACCAAGCTGCGCATCCTTACATACCGGCGTTATCACCATGGCCTGTCCGGTCACCACATCATATTTCTGCACAACTTTCAGGCTGATGGTCTGATCCAGGGGCTTATCGCTTACCTTCACCTTATATTTCAGCTTCGCACTTCCGCCTTTCTGGCTGATCTCTACCGTATAATTGCCCGGCTTCGTAGTTGCCTGAGCCTGGATGAAGAGCCGCCCGGTACCATCGACCCCTGCCACTTCGCTTCCCTTGGTAACTTCCACCGCATCCCCGGTGACCGGCTGGCCGTTCAGCCACAGCTGGGACTGGAAATTATGGCCCGCTAAGGTCTTGTTAATGACCATGGTTTTTTTCGCAGGCAGATCCGAGCTCAGCACATCCTTTGTTGTGCTCTGTACGTTAAACTTCAGTTCAATGGGGCTTTCCCAGCCATCATACTGGATGGAGAGCTTCGCACCCTTTCCGGCGGTAGTAGTGTGGAACTGGACATAACCATAGGCGTCTCCAATGGCCGCGATGCTGCCGTATTTGACTTTAGCTCCATACAGGAAGAAAGGAGTATAGATCCCGGCTTCGTTCTTGCACAGTACCTGAGTGTTCACAAGGGTGTCTGCGCCTTCATGGATCGTCACGGATGTGGTCGTAAGCTTCAGCGTAGGCTTTTTGTACTCTACAGGCATCACATATTCCACAAACTCGCCATTTTCAAGTTCAAATTGCAGTATGCAGTTTGCGGGGCTTGCCGCCTTTTTCCGGTTCACACCTTCCTTTAAGCTAACCGTGATCATGTTTCCGTAAAGCGTTGCGTTATAGAAAGCAGCAGACTTTTTATTGCTGTTCTGAATCCCCGCGCCGCCCAAAGCTGCGACCTCGTAACTTGCGGAGGTCCTGGTAAAGAGATTCCACACGGCATCTTCCGTATTATAGATCTTTTGTGCGGCCAGTACAACTTTCGCCGCCACCTTGCCGTCCTTATCTACGATGGTCGTATGAGACGGATCGAGATCGCCATCCTCGGGCTCGACGATCCCTACTTCCTCCGAAAAATCAAAGCCGTTGTTCTGCAGAAGGATCGCCTGCCCGTTGTCCTTCGTGCTCTCTGCGCTCAGCATTCCGCCCTGCATCTGCAGTTTTGTCGCATCCACGGCCAGATCATAGCTCTCGACCGAAAGTCTTCCGCTGCTCATTCTTAATATATCCGCCGTGATGCCTCTGCTGCCGATGCCGCCGGCTTTTACCGTAAAGCTTCCGTTCTCGATCTCGATATTTCCCGAATTGCAGTCGGCCGCGATACAATCCTTACCCGTCAGTTCGATATTGATGCTGCCGCCGCCGCCCATCCATACCGCGGTCTGATCCAGACCATTCATGCTGTCTCCGCTTCCGTGGATCTCTACGCTGCCGCCATACAGTTCCATACCTTTCTGGGCGGAAAGAGCATACAGGCCGCTTCCGCTCTTATCAATGATCAGTGAAGAACCCTGATCTACATCTAACCAGCCGGAAATGTTGACGCCCCACTTTCCATCCGTCACTTCGCTCGCTTCGATGCGGCTGTTACCTTCCAGATCAACGTCTCCATATACTTCCAGGATCGCGTTCTTCAGATGTCCCTGGTCCGCCAGACGGACATATCCGTTATCCAGCATCATCTCTCCGGCAATGACCGCCGCTTTCGCATCAACGCTGCTGTTCCAGACATTAAGCGCTCCGTGATCAACAGAAATGGCTGCTTCCGGATACTCATAATCAAAGCTCAGGTCCGCATCTTCCAGAGTCAGCGTATTATTGCCGTTCACATAGATCCCGTAGTTCGGGTATAACTCCCCAACGAAATTTACTTTCCCGACGATCTTCAGCGGCTGGTCCGCATAGATGCTTGCTTTGATGAGATCCGGGCCAATATATAAGTTTTGAAGCGTCGCCCCCTCCCCTTTGAAGGTCAGGGTCCTGTTTACCGGATCGTAGCTTGCATCGATATTTTCATTCTCCGGGAAGATATCATCGGCGTTCTTATCACTGATCTGCCTGCCGTCGACCCACACATTGTAATAGGTCCCGCCGTCGATCAGCACATGCTTTGCCGGAGTGGTACCGTCCGCTTCCACGATGTCCTTGCCCACGATCTTGCCGCCGGAAGGCAGTGCGATGTCCACGCCGCTCTTCAGATCAAAGCCGTCTGTGGAAACGATCGCCTGTTCGCCGCCCTCTGCTTCGAGCTTGCCGGAACTCATTTCGAGGAATTTACAGGATATGCCGTTTTTCTCTGTCCCGACCGCATAGATCGTCGAATTTGTCGGGTTTAAAAGGCCTACGACATTCAGCCCGGTAGCCTTTCCGTCTACCAGGATCACACTGTCCTCCGCCCGGAGATCTTTATTTACGATAAGGCTGCTCGTCAACGACCCGTTCGACAGGTTACTGACCTTTAAATAGCTGTCCTTCGCTGTGAGGTTTCCGTTAACCAGCACAGCTGTCAGACCGCCGGAATTCGATGCCTCCAGCCACCCCTGATCCATGTTCAGATTGCCGTATACCCAGACCCCTGCTGCGGCAGAAGTCCCGGAGAATTTTACGCTGCCTTCCAGAGACATATCCCCTTCCACATAAAGTCCCTGCAGGCTGTTCGTGACATTCAGTTCAACCAGCGCATCTTTTTTCACCTGCAGATCATTACAGTTTATCGGAGTACTGGAAGCAGAAGAGCCGGCATTCACCTTAAGTTTTCCGTTTACAACCAGATCCTTTTTGGGCACATAAACTGCTGACGACTTTACTTTGATATCAAGCTCACCGTTAATGGTCAGCTTCCCGATCGTATCGTCCGCCATCTTTATGCCGTCAGCTGCCTCCGTATTTTCCAGTGTAGCGTTACCCTCGATGTTCAGAGGTCCTTCGGTCTTTTCTATGAGGGCACCGTTATGTATACCCTCAACACCCGTTACGTTTCCTTCAAACATAAGCGTTGAGGTATTGGGATTATATGTGGCTTTTCCTCCCACGACACCGGGGATAGCTTTACGGTTTGCCGCCGTCACCTCATGTTCCCCGACCCAGATCTTATAATGCTCCGGCATACGGATCCTGACAAAACCCGGGATATCTCCGTCCATGTTAAAGATCGTCTTCCCGTCATTGGAGATAATGCCGTCCTCGGGCTCCTCGATATAAGGCTGCTCCTCCATATACTCATCGATCTTCATACCATGATGTATAAAGAATGCATACAAGCCCCCATGAGCGGCAATGTTGCCGCGCAAAAGCACCGCTCCGCACTTTCCTTCCTCATTACCGATCGCTACGCTGTAATCGCCGTATACATATACACTTACATCACCGTCCAGTACGATCGGCGTATCGTCAGTGGTCAGATTATCCACGTATAAGCCGCTGTGGACAGGTCCATCGTCCGGTCCCTGCGTCACAGTCAGCTTACCATAATTCTCTATCCGGTCCGCACAATGGATGCCGCTGCAGCTGCCGGCCTTGCCCGATGCTTTTTTATTCTTCAGTGTTACAGCGGTCTCACCCCCATAACGAACATCCAGTATGTTCGCATATATGGCACTGATCGTGGAATCGGCCGCCAGGTCCAGATTGACTGTCAGCTTACCCCTGACTTCAAAATCTCCCTTCGGCGTATATACTCCGTAACCTGCCGTGTCAAAACAAATATCCGCGCCCTCAGAAATATTTACCAACAACACGCCATCATCGGCCCCCAGACCCACGACCGCCGGATCTGTGGAAGCGAATTTCGCATTTCCCTGCAACTCTATATACGTACCATAGGTTTCATTGTGAAGTTTATCTGTATCCACATACAGAAGGAATTTCCTTCCATCCGCTGTCTTATGGATGCCGTCATCGCCGTCCTTGCCGATAAAGTTCCCGCTGAATTTGACGACCCCACCATCACCATAAGCTTCGATCGTTGCCTTTCCCTGCTTCCCCTCGATCTCCAGATGTTCGGAAGTAAACTCCTCATTCCCGATCCAGATCCCGTAGTGCTCCTCTGCCGCAAATACCTTCAGTTCCGGTAAGGGCACTGTGACCAGGATCATCAGGAAAGTCATGATCAGGCTTAGACAACGTTTCAATTTCTTACTCATTTTCCTGCCTCCTTCTTTTGTGTGATAGAAAACTGCATCTTACTTGAATCATAAAGCTTTTTTCGGCTGTCGGCTACCGCCAAAAGTAGGTATTTTACCTGCTTTTCCATTTTATAATGCCAGGTTTACAAACTCATGAGCCGAATCATGCAAGCATGTTCGTCTCATGAGCTTTTGACCCTGACATCATCATTTCGCTTTTTTCACTTTGATGGTCAGTTTCTTCTCGGCGCCACCCGCAAAGCTCAGCTTCAGCTTCACGCTGCCGCTCTTTGCCTCCAGATCCTGGATATCGATCTCGTTCGGATCCAGTGCGTTTTTCTGTGCCTTGACTTTTTTGAGTTCCACGCCTGCTTCCGAGGGAACGATCGTATGGAACTTTCCGGCTCCGTCTCTATAGCTGCACACCACATTCACGCAGGCCTTCACCTCGCCCGCCGCATCCTTGTTGAGCGTCACAGCCGCGGAACGTACCTTCGGCATCGTCTTCTTCGCCTTTACTTTTGCAAGCGTAAAGCTCACAGGCTCACTCACGCCCTCAAGAACAAGCTTCAGATTGATATCGCCGAGATTCAGTTTTTTCACATTGCGTTCGCCGCTGTAATCGATCAGGATGTTTCCTGCCCCGTCAAGCTCAGCAGTAAACTTCTCTGTCTCACTTGCAACGGAAAGGATCTTTGCTTCCGCCTCCTTAAAGACCGGCTCCACCAGCATCTTCTGCCCGCTCACCACATCATACTTGCTGCGGACCTTCAGGGCCACTGCCTGCCCTACGGCCTTATCGCTGACCTTCACCTTCAGGTTCAGCTTTGCGTTTCCGCCCTTCTGGCTTATGGTCACGGTATAATTTCCGGTCTTGGTCTCGTCTTTTGCCATGAGCTTTAACATACCGCCGGCCGTCAGCTCCGCCACTTCGCTTCCCTTGGTGATCTCGGCAGTCTCCGCGGTCACGGCTGCGCCGTTTAAGCTCACGGGGAATTCAAAATACTGTCCGCTGATCTTTTTGTTAAGGAGTACTACCTTGCGTCCGTCCAGGTCCACGCTCAGTAAATCTTTACTCACTGCCTTTACGCTGAACTTAAGTGCAATGGGACTTTCCCATACGCCCGGCTTATCAATGGTAAGCTTTGCGCCTTTAACTGCTGCCGGGGTCTTAAAGCTCACATAGCCGTCGCTGTCTCCGATTGCGTCGATGCTGCCGTATTTTACGGTCATGCCGCTTAAGTCGCATGCTTCGTAATTGCCGTATTCCGTTTTCGCCAGCACCTGCGTTCTCACCGTTGTCTCCGCGCCGTCTCTGATCGTCACGGATTTTGTGACCAGTTTAAATACCGGCTTTACATACTGCACGGGGATCACATATACCGCCACTCCTGCGCTTCCCAGATCGAACTCGAGCACGGTATTGGCCGGCTTTGCGGCCTGCTTGCGGTTTACTCCGCTTTTCAGCTTCACGCTGATCGTATTTCCGTTCAGCTTTGCATCATAGTATTTTGCCGACTTTGCATTCTTATTCTCCACTTCACTGCCGCTGCTCAAAGCCGCGATCTCGAAGCTGCGCTCATCGGATTCAAAGAGGTTCCACATCTCCTCTTCAGCTGCAGCTTCTCCGGGGCCTGCAAGCACGACTCTCATCGCTTCATTGCCTTCCGCATCCGCGATCCTGGAAGCATCGTCACAGATCCGGCCTCCTGCAGGTTCCACGATCTGTACGTCATCCCCCAGCGTAAACTTATGGGAAGCAGTCACGATGGCAGGATTGTTTTTCTCGGAGGTACTGTCCGCCGTAAGCTTTCCTCCGCTCATATGGAAAGCAGTCGCAACGATCGCCGTAGCGCCGGTTTCGGACTTCACTTCCACCGTTCCGCCGGAGACGGTAAAGTTTCTGCATTGAACCGGGTATGCCTGCCCGCTGTCCCTGATACGCAGGCTGCCTCCGGAAACCACGACATCCTGTGCATCGTTAGAGATCGCTTTAATGCTCATACCGCCTGTCATCTCAATGCTTACATTTCCGCCTGTGACATTGAGCTCGGTATCCAGCATGCCGTTCAACGTGGCATGGTCGCCGACTTCCTTTCCGACGATCTTCAGGCTTCCTCCGCTTACGAGGACACCACCGCCGGCCGTCAGCACATTGCACTTCGTTCTTGTACTGCTCTCAAGCACTGCATTTCCGCTGCGGATCTCCACTCTTCCCGAAGCTTTAAGTACCTCGGTCAGGGCGCCGTCCCCGGAGACATATGCATTTATTCTTCCGCCATCCAGGATAAAGTTCTTCGCATCGATCGCCGTTTTATCACCCTGGGCTGTCAGTTCACCGTCCCGGACCATGATATCCTTCGCGATGATCGCTGTCGTACCATTGGCTGTGACCTTACCACCGTTTACCGTGATATCCGCTGCTTCGATCGCCCTTTTCTCATCCGATGCCGCATTGAGCGTACCGCTGACCTGCAGCGCGCTGTTCTCCGCATAGACACCGTGTGATATTCCTTTTGCCGTCACATCGCCGTTAATGTTCAGCTTTCCTTTTGTATAGATCCCGTACATCGCCTCCTCGTTTTCGAGCTTCACCTTTCCTTCGATCGTCAGCTCATCACCGGAATAGATCTGGGCATCGTATGCATCATGCTTGTTCAGGCCGCTCAGTTCACAGGCATCCCCGGTGAAGGTAAGGGTCCTGCTTTCCGGATCGTAGGAAGCCTTGCCTCCGGTCACGGACGGGATATCTCCCTTATTCTTATCGGTGACCTGCGTTTCACCAAGCCAAAGATCATAGAAGGTGTCCCCTTCGATCCGGGCATGCTTTGCAACTGTTGTTCCATCGCTTTCCACAACGGTCTTTTTATCGCTGCTGAGTTGTCCCTCTTTGGGAAGCGTTATTGCAACGCCTTCCGGAAGCTGAATCTCTTCCTTTGCCGCAAGCGCATACCCATCTCCCTGTGCATCAATTACGCCGGAGTTTAAGATGAGTTTTTTCCCGGCGTCAACAGCCGGTGATGTATCACTCCCCGTTGTCGCAAAGAGCCCTTCTCCCGCTACGGTGATATCACCCTTATCCGTCGATACCGCTGCTGCCACTATACTTTGCGCGTTCAGCCTTTTATTGATCTCGATCGAGCCCTGCTCGCCCATAGCTGCCACAGCCCAGTTCTTTGCGTACACATCGACCTTGCCGTCAAGGATCAGCTTTCCCGTTGTTCCGATCCCAAGCTGTACCTCCGGATAATTAAGCGATATATCCCCTTTGATGGTCAGGTCGCCTTTCGTATAGATCTTTGAAGAGAAACCATCCTCATTGCACAGTCCTTCCACGCCGCTCACGTCGCCGGTAAAGCTCAGGGTATTCGTCATGGAATCGTAGGAAGCTTTGCCGCCGCTCACGGACGGGATCTCTCCCGCATTTTTACTGCTGACCTGCACTCCTCCTACCCACAGATCATAGAAAGTGACTTCCTCGATCCGGGCGTGCTTTGCTTGCGTTGTCCCGTCACTTTCCATCACGGTCGTATTATCCGTGCTGAGTTTTCCGCCTTCGGGAATGGTTATCCCATAGCCAGTTGGGATTTCTATCCCGCCTGTCGCCTTGATCGAATACACATCTCCGCTGGCATCAAGTACGCCGGAGTTTATGATCAGCTTTTTTCCGGTTTCAACAGCAGGTGTTGCTTTATTTGTCGTAGTTGCAAAAAGCCCTTCCCCTGCTACGATGATATCACCTGTTACCGATACCGCGCTTGCTACATAGGTGCTCGCTTCCAGCTTTCCGTTGATCTCAAGCGCCGTGTCAGTCCCTGTAGTGATCACAGCAAAGTTTTTGGCATACACATTGATATCTCCATCAATGACCAGTTTTCCCGTAGTCCCGATCCCAAGCTGCACATCCATATAATTAAGCTGTGCTTTTCCTTTGATGGTCAGGTCGCCTTTCGCATAGATCTTCGAAGCGAAACCATCCTCATTGCACAGGCCTTCCACGCCGTTCACATCACCGGTAAAAGTAAGGGTCGCCGTTGCGGGATCGTAGCTTGCCTTTCCTCCGCTCACGCCCGGGATATCACTTTTATTCGTTTCACTGACGCGTGTATTTCCCAACCACAGATCGTAAAACACACCCAGATGGAAGGATTTGGCCTCGTTCTCCTCTGCGTCCAGGATCTTCTTTCCGTCCGTGCTTACATGTCCGCCCACCGGCTCGACAAAAGTCAGAGAAGGATCGACCGAGATCGAAACGTCTGCATTGATCGCCTGCTTATCACCGGCAGCCGTGATCTCACCGCCGTTTATGCCCGCCATAACAGTTTCTATTCCTACACCATCGCTGCCTGTCGCCACGGCACTGACCACACCACCATAGATCCTGAACTCACTGCCGGCACGGATCGCCTTTCCGTTTGCTCCGGCCGTAAGCGCATTGACTGTCCCGCCGTTTACGGTAAGCGTATCCGTATATATACCATTACCGTATTGTTCCACTGCTTCCGCGCAGAGCTCCGCACCGTCATTTATCTGCACTTTCCAGAAATACACGGCACTGCGCGAATTATTTGTCGTTTTTGCCTGAAGCTTTCCGGAAACACTGAGTGTATCCGCGCTTCCATATACACTGTAGCTTTCCGTAGTCACAGAGATATCGGCGCCGGGCAGGATCTCGATATCCACGTCTTTGGCGGAACAGATACCGTTATGATTCTCCCCCTGTGCTGCCAGAACCGCCTTTCCGCCGATCTTGATGGTTCTCTTTTCTGCCTTTTCTTCTGCATAGATCAGAGCGTACTCGTTTTCAGAAATCTCGTGCTCTCCTTCCACGCCCTCGAAATCCTCGAAGGTAAGCGTAGAGCTGGCATTATCAAAACTTGCCTTTCCCTTTCCCCTTACGTCATTGATCACCGTCTTTTCCGACGTAAACTGCTGGTCTCCTACCCAGACACCATACTCCTCCGCCGCCTGCACCCTCAGTTCCGGGATGGGTACGCTCGCCAGTACCATGACCAGCGCCATCACCAGTCCCAACACACTCCTCTTTCCTTTCCTCATTGTCTGCCTCCTTCCGCGCATTCAAAAGCATGTAAAGCTCCGCCATGCAAAAAATTCCATGGCTATTTTACTATACACCAGATGCTTGATTCTTTCAACGAAGAAGCGCAAAATCGACACCAGATGCAAAAAACAGCAAAAAAGGTCAAGGATGTCCAAAAACAGGTCCGTCCTCCCGGTTCTCCCATTGATTCTCAAAATCGAAAAAACCGCGAGGTCCGTCCCCGCGGCTCCTCACATTTCCGCAACGCCCGTAGCGCCAACCAAAAAAAGAGCTGCCACACAAATTAGTGCGACAGCTCCTTCTGAACAGCTGAATACTTACGGAACTCTGTCCGTTTTACTCGGCTTCTTCCTCACCCTCTGCTGCTGCTTTCTGATAGAGGAATTTCACCTTCTTCGTACCGCTGAGGGATCCGTCCTTATCGGCCTTGATGATGATGGTTCCGATCTTGCCGTCCTTTGCCTTGGATACGGTAATGGTATAGCCTTCCTTCACTTCCGCACCAAAAGCTTTCAGTACTACGGCATTGCTGAGATCGGCACCCTTCGCCAGCTCGTCTGCCTCACCCTCGATGATCAGGGCATATTTCTTCAGATCCGCTCTGGGCGCATTCTTTACGGTACCTACCACCTTACCTTCAAGCTTCACCTCGTTCTCGCTTGTCTTGGCACTCTTGGGAACCAGACTTACTGCGGTGGATTTCAGCTTCACCTTTACGATGGAGAAGCTCCTGGTCACGGTCTTCTTTGCATCCTTGACATTATCTGCCCATGCAACCCTCGGATATTCGGAAACCTTTCTGTTTGCAGCCTGTGCCTCTTCCACGGTGATGAGCCTGATGACCACCTGCGGCCTGGAGCTCTTATCGGATACCTTTGTAAAGTCTCCCGTTCCCTTTTCGATCGTGTAGTCGATGCCCCTGGTCAGCACAACGCCTCCGGCCTTTACAACAATAGGCATATCCTCCAGTTTGATCTCGGAACCGGTATAAGCCTGATCACGGATCCCGGAAACGCTTAAGCTCTTCACCTTCTTGGGCGCGATCTCAAAAGTCCTGTATGCGGAACCGGTGTAGCTCTTCTTGCCGACGATCGTCACTCTTGCGGTACCGATGCCCACATTGTTGGAGTAAACCACTTTATAATCGGATGTCTTCAGTGTCACTTCATTACCTTCGGCATCTTTCACAACAACGCTCTTTACCTTCGGCTTAACGGCCTTGCCGGTATACTGGGCGCTCTCAGCCTTCAGAGTGATGGTGGTGTTATCCTGGCTCAGGCATACAGGATTCTCTTTCGCGGGTACCACATCGAAGGTCACACTCTTCCTGGTATAGCCGGCATAGTTACCCTTACCATAGTAGCAAGCCGTTACGGTAGTGGGACTGTTAGGAGCTTCTGCAAAGAGATCGTCCAGGTTATCCTTGTCGTTGAACTTAACCGAGAAGTCCCTGCCGTTCACAAGCTGATTGTTGCTGCTGTCCTTCATGTTAAGATAAGGCATAACAACGCTGTTCATGTTGCTGCTGTAAGTCAGGTTCGGGATCTCTTCCGGAACAAAACCGGCGATATCCTTCGGTGTAATCTCGAACTCCCGGGTATTCTTACCGGCATAGAGACCGATACCCTGCACGGTAACGGTAGCAAAGCCGACCTCTACGTTATCCTGATAGCTTACACTGTAATCCACATCCTTCTTCAGGGAGATGTACTTGCCGGTCTCGGGATTGTAAGCCTTGACCGTCGTCTTGGGCTCGATCGCCTTACCGGTGCATTCCGCGGTATATACGGTCTGATCACCGTCTTTGGACGCCTTGATGCCTGCGCCGGACAATGCGATCTCGGAATAGCAGAGCGTTACTTCGTTGGAATCGGAATAGATATCGCAGGCATTTACCCGGTTGGTCACCTTGATCCATACATATGCGTTTCTGGTCCACTTGGTATCGAAGTCACCGTCGGTGTTGAAGCAAATATAACCCTCTTCCCAGTCCTCATCATCACTGCAGGCTACATAGTAAGCCTGCCCGTCATCGCCTTCGGGGCAGTAGTAGATCTCGGTGTAGAGCAGGTCTTTGGCGTTTTCGCTCTCATCGTCATAAGCCACTTCCCATTCTACTTCAGCATACTCGGAATTCACATCGGCGTAGAGCAGATATCCCTCCGGAGTCTTTTCAAAATCGGTTCCCTCAAAATACGCATCAGCGGACATCTTCCAGAGATATTTCGGCTCGGAAGCCTTGACCACATCTTCAATGGTGCCGTTTGCGATTGCGAAATCGGCAGTCCCTTCGGGATACTCCGCATCAAAATGGAAGTGCTTTTCCTTCGGGATGGGATCTTTAAGATCACCGTTGCTGGGATTGTAGAAGCTGCCCCAGAACTCTACCGCTGCAGGCTGTCCGTCCACCGGTGAAGTGATGATCCTGCCGTCCTTATCCAGGGCCGCAAAGGTATAGACATTCTTCTTATTTGCATCACTCTTGTAAACATCATCCAGTACTTCGATGAACTCCAGATCGCCGTCATAAGAGAAGAGCGGCGCCATATCGTTCACGGTTACGGAACCGTTCCCGGCACGATCCAGCCAGCCGTCTACCTCTACCATACGGGAGTCGCCCCAGCGGCAGTCATCATCATAGTAGAAATCATCCTCATCCGCGAAGAGTGTGTAGTCGCCTTCTTCCGCAGCGCTCAGGGAATTGCGGAAAACATCCACGTTTGTGACGGTCTCTTCGGAAGTTTCCCCGCCTGCAGCTTCCTTCTTTTCCTTCTTTACAAAGCTCTTGAAGAGCTGATCCCAGATGGGACCGGTGGTCCAGTAGTAACCGTCGCAGCCGGTGAAACCGGAGCCCATCCAGCTGATGGTGGGATACACCTCGCTGCCCGCTGCTTTACCGGTGGCAGGATCCACACCTGCCCAGCAGATGAACTTTTCCTGGGAAAGGCTGTAAGGATGCAGATTCAGATAGATCATGGTACCGAGACCATTTTCATCTGCCTTGCCCTTCATGGATCCGTTGCCCCTGGCGTTAAACTCCTTCGGGGTCATCCAGTACTCATGAGCTCCGCTGTTGCTGGTGATCTCTGCACCGGTCACATAGTTACGTCCCTTGTAGCCGTTGGGAGCATAGTTCACATCGTTGTTCAGGCTGCCGCCGTCATACTCATCACCCACCTGATAGCAATGCGCGATCTCGTGTGCAACCGTAGGGAACATATCCTTATCGGTGTAGGTGATGATATTTGCAGGCTTACCGAAGGTAAAGCCCTGTCCGCCGCCCTGGTCCTGACGATAAGGCACAAACGCAAGGATCAGATCGTAACGGTCCTTACCTTCTTTGTTCTTGGTCTGCAGCTTGCAGACCTCATCCCAGAGGTTCTTCTGGCCGTCGCCCTGAGCCACCACATCATACTTGGGATCGCTGCAGTCCAGCTCCTTGGCCTCCTCAAAGTTCACTTCGGCAATGGGATAGGTATCCAGCAGATAGCTCTTCAGGTCTCCGAGCAGGGAGCTCCAGGGCTTTTCGCTGCCGTCTGCAGCGTAATAATTCATACTGCAGTTGTACGCCTTCTTGCCCTCGGGTGCACCACCTGTATAGCGGGCACTGTAATAGGTGTTGACCGGCACCACCAGAATGTTCAGGGGAACCGTCTCATAGAAATTCACGCCCAGGTTCTGCGCGATCTCCTTATCTCCATCCTTGATATGGAAATTATAGGTTCCCTTATCCGGACCGTTGGCAAAGCTTGCGGTCGCATACCAGCCGTCAAGCTCGCAGAACTTGGTGTAAGCGCGCTTCACGCTGAAGTTGTCGCCGTTTGCGCTGAGCTCGGCATTGTCCGCCTCCTGCCCGTTTGTTACGGCCCTGGCTTCCATCTTGTAATTCTTAACCGCTTCCTTGGCCTGATCCTCGGTCATGGAATCCGATCCGGGGATCTTGATCATGATAACGGTCTGCTTCTTTGCAACAAAATCGTTGATATAGCTTTCCTGTCCGTCGTTGAGACCCGGATGCAGGCTCAGCCCCTGGTTGATCTCAACCCTTTCCATGCTGCTCTCGCCCTCGCCGACTGCTTCTTCCTCCCCGGCGCTCCCGATGGCAGGCTCATCTTCGCTGTTCTCATCATTGAGGACGATCTCTTCATTTCCGCTGTTCTCATCGCTGAGACCGTTCTCATCATTGATGCCGGTCTCACCGCTTTCACTGATGTCATCTTTCTCACTGATGACATCATCGATGCTGACCTCATCTTCTTCCGGAGCATACGCTGCGGTGTTCTGCATTCCGGCTGCGGCATACGACGTAAATGGCGTCGACGTAAATACCATAGCCAGACCGAGCCCCATTCCCAGAACCCTGGAAAAAGCGCTCTTTCCGAATAACTGCTTTTTCTTCATGTTTACCCCTCCAATTTGGTATTTTGATATTTCCTGCGATCCTTTTGACCACGATTTTTTATTATACCTGCAGATCCTATACAAAGCAAGACCGCATAAAGATCACAACATAAGCGAAAAAAACCACGAGCTCCGTCCCGCGGTTTTTTCGATGAAGACAAAAGGGCCGTCCCCCTGTCTTCACCCCTGTCTTTACCTGTCTTTATTTCCTCCGGTAGGTCTTCGAGTAGGCATATATCATGATCAGGCAGCTGACGGCACTTATGATGAGGACATAAAAGACGCTTTCGCCGATCTGCAGCTCATTGCCGAACATCTTTGCATGGAATGAAAAACTCTCATTCAGCATTTTGCTGAGCATCCCGTGATCCATCCCGCCGATCGAGGCTTCGAAGCTTTCCATCACGCCGCTCATCAGGGTATTCCTGACCGCCACCGTCACATGCGTTGCGGGGAAGAGATTGCAGAAGGTCTGCACGCCCTCCGAAAACTGCGAGATCGGGATAAAGGCACCGATCACGAAGCCGGCGGCCGCCGAGAGCATCCCGAAGAAGGCGCTCGCGCTCTGCGCGGTCTTAAAGAAGATCATGATCGTCATAAAGATCCCTGTCGCCGATACCGAGCCGAGGATCACGATCCCGTAGGCTTTCAGCAGCTCCGCCGCGCCGAGCAGCAGGCCGCCGTTCACGCTCAGTATGATGATCCCCAGCGTAAGCAGTGCACCGGTCATAACGCATGCAGAGATCGCTGCGGCTGTATAATAGGAAAGGATGATCTGCCATCTCTTTACCGGCGTAGCGCTGATATCATAATCGATCCTGTTTTCCCGGTCCTTGACGATGGTCGTCAGGCAGGAATAGGGCACCGTGATCATCGCGCTGCCCATCATCCCGGTCAGAAGGATGATGTTCACAAAGAGGCTGATATCCTCACTCCGTATCAGGGAGGAAAGCTCCCCGGCCTCTGCCAGCGCCGAATCCAGCGAAGCCTCAAAAGTCCCTTTCAGGAAGAGCAGATACAGTACCAGAACGATCAGTGACGTGAGCAGCGAAAACACGATCGCCGGCTTGTCCTTAAAGTAGATCAGTAGATTTCTTTTTGTTAATCCCATGAATTTTTTCATAACTCTGCCATCTCCCTTCCCGTCAGATTCAGAAACACATCGTCCATGCTGCCTTTGATCACTTCATAATCCGTGATCCGCTCCCTGTAGCGGTAGAGCAGCTCCGTGATATTGTCCTTAAAGCGCACATTGTAATGATCCGAATCGTAGCTGTGTTCCATCCCTTTAAGGAGCTCTTCGTTCTCCCCGTCCTGCTTCGTATACCAGACCAGCCGCGAACTGGCATGGGCGTTTTTCAGTTCCGCCGGCGTCCCGCTCGCTATGACCTTCCCCTTATCCAGGATCACCACGCGGTCCGCATCCTTTGTCTCTTCCATATAATGCGTTGTCAGGAAGATCGTCATATTCTTTTCCCGCCTCAGGTAATCGATATGGTCCCAGACGATCCTGCGGGATTTCGGATCCAGTCCGGTAGTCGGCTCATCCAGGAAGAGTATCCGCGGATCGTTGATCAGCGCCCTTGTGATATCCACTCTTCTTCGCTGTCCGCCGGAGAGGTTTTCGTATCTCCTATTCCAGATCTCATCCAGTTCAAAGCTCTCACGGAAACCCTTAAGCCTCTCATCGACCTGCTTTTTGGAAAGCCCGTAATACGCGCCCCTCGTATAGATGTTTTCCTTCACCGTGAGCTTGTCATCCAGGACGGAATTCTGAAAAACGATCCCGATCAGGCTGCGGATCGCATCATCCTCTTCGCCGAGCCTGTGTCCCATCAGAGAGACCTCTCCGCCCGTCTTCTGCAAAATGGTGCAGAGGATATTGATCGTTGTGGACTTGCCTGCTCCGTTCTCACCGAGGAAAGCAAAAAGCTCACCTTCCCCGACGCTGAACGAGATCCCGTCCACTGCCCTGTGCTCTTTGTAATCTTTGATCAGCTCCCGAACTTCTATCGCATTCATTTTTTTCATCCTTTCCTTTTCCTGTATTGCTCCTTACAAACGCATCATAGCTTCGGGCGCAAAAAAAGAAAAGAGCAGCTCTACCAACATGCATATCCATGCTACCAAGTTGCACTTTTCGTATCTTTTTTCTCTTTCCGCAGTTCTCCGGAAAGCTCTTATTCCTCGTCCCGGAGGTCCTCCAGGGCTTTATTGATCCTGTTTTCGTCTTTCCTGATAAGCCAGTAGGTAGCCACCCAGACAAAGACATAGATCACGACGTACATGACCACGATCGCAAGATAAGCCCGCAGCGTGGAATACCAGCCGAAAAGCCGGCCGCACAGGCTCACCACGCCGAGTATCGCAAAGAAATGGAGCACGAGCTTCAGCTTAAAGCCGAGCTTTTCCGTGCCTTCCTCCTCCAGAAAGATCACCGATGGAAGGGAACAGAGAAAGCCCGTAAAGATGATCGCGAAGGGCGTATACCAGGGCCAGATGATCTGCGTATCATCAAAGAATACGGCATAGAGCAGTGCCTGTACTCCCAGCCCGAACAGTATGCCGGTGGATATCATCAAGGTCTGATTGAATATGAGTTTGATCCTGTTCATCTATACGCCCAGCTTTCTTTTCAGATCCTTTACATAGCTCCTGGAGATCATGATCTTTTCGCCGTTTAAAAGCTCCGCGGTCATCCTGCCGTTCAGCTCCGACTTCACCGAGCGGATCTTACGGATGTTTACCACCATGGATTTGGAAACCCGCAGGAAGCCCGCGCTCAAAAGTTCTTCCAGTTCATACAGCCTGTACTTCGTCTCGTAGCAGGCTTCTTTGGTATAAACATAAGTACGCTTGTCGATGGATTCCGTATAATAGATCAGGTTCGTGCCGAGCATGTAGCTTTCTCCCGGGTTTCTCTCTTCATCTGCCCGGCTTACCGCTATGCTCCTGCAGTTGTTTTCGAGCAGATCCACTGCGCTCCGGATCTCCTCGCTCACCTCCACGACCCGTATATGCGCCCTTTCTTCCTCCGGGCTTGTTACCTTTTCAAGTATCACCTTCATCTGCGATCCGCTCCTGCGGGGGGCTGATCAAGGATCTGCGCCGCAAGCTCCTCCGCGCTTTCCGCAAAAGCTTCCGCGCCGCATTCTTCCAGAAACTTCCTGTCACGAAAGCCCCAGAGCACCGTGATCATCTTCAGCCCGGCATTTGCGGCTGTTGCCAGATCCACATCCGAATCTCCGACGTATAAAGCCTCCTGCTTTTCCACTCCCAGTTCTTTTAAGGCAAGCTCCACCAGATCGGCCGCCGGCTTTCGCGGGATCCCCTCCCTCGCGCCGATACTCACGTCAAAAAGGCCGTCAAAGTAGGCTTTTACAAGCGCTCTGACATTGGCGTCGCTCTTGTTCGATACGACCGCGGTCCTGATCCCGGCTTTCTTCAGCTTCGCAAGAAGCTCAAGGATCCCCTCGTAAGCCCTGGTCTTATCGGCGCAGTGCAGCGGGTAATAGCGTTTATGCTCCTCAAGGACGGCTGCCTCCTGTTCCTCGGGAGTCCCATCCGGAACACTCAGCCGGATCAGCCGGATCATCCCGTTTCCGAGAAAAGCCCGGATCTCCTCGCGTTTTCTTGCCGGAAAACCAAAGGCAGCCAGGGAATGATTTACGCTGTCCGCCAGATCATCCAGCGTATCCAGGATCGTACCGTCCATATCAAATATGATCGCCTTGTAACCTGTTTTCATGAATCCCATCATACTATTCCCACCGGACAAAAGCAATCCGTATCTTTTTTCTGAAAATGTATTGACATATGTAAAACACAGCGTTATGATTGTGTATATCCGATATATACATTATGCACGTTTCTGTTACGGAGGTCGCCGATGGATTACGAAAATGCTATCGAGATAAACAATCTCACCAAAAGATATGACGGATTTACCCTGGACAACATAAGCTTTTCGGTCCCCAAAGGAAGCATCATGGGCTTTATCGGACAGAACGGTGCCGGCAAGACCACCACCATCAACTCCCTTTTAGGCATCGTAAATCCCGACGGCGGGGAGATAAAGCTTCTGGGCCTGGACGTAAAAGAGCATGGCGACGAGGCCAAAAAAGAGGTGGCGGCGATCTTTGACCTGCTCCCCTTCAACGACGATCTGAACGCGACCCAGATCAGCCGCATGCTCCGCGGACTGTGGAAGGAATGGAACGACGAGACCTTCCGGAACTATCTGGAACGTTTCCGGCTTCCTTCCAAAAAGAAGGTGGGGGATTTTTCCAAAGGCATGAAGATGAAGCTGCAGATCGCTGCTGCCCTCTCCCACAACGCGAAACTCCTGATCATGGATGAAGCCACCACCGGTCTGGATCCCGTGGTAAGGAACGAGATCCTGGATATCTTCCTGGAATACATGCAGGACGGGGAGCGTTCGATCCTCATGAGTTCCCATATCACCAGCGACCTGGAACATATCGCGGATATGGTCACCTTTATCGATAAGGGCCGCCTCCTCCTCAGCGGCTACAAGGATGAGATCCTGGATTCCTACGGCATGGTCAAATGCGGGAAGTCCGATTTTTCCGAATTCAGCAGGGAAGATTATATCGCAGCCCGGGTGACGGATTTCGGTGCCCAGCTCCTGGTCCCGGACCGTGCGGCTGCCGAAAAAAAATATTCCGGCGTGATGATCGAAAAGACCTCGCTGGAAGAGATCATGCTCTATTACGTGAACCGCGAGCGGGAAAGCTTCAGATAAGGAGGTGACGTATGAAACAACTGATCCGTCGAGACCTCTGGCTCTGCCGGAAAGCCATCGCCCCCTATCTGGTGATCATTTCCATATTCCTGCTGCTTGCTTCCATGGTGATACTGTCCGCCCGTTTCGGCAATATCGCAAAATATTCAGGCGGCAGTGCGGAAAGCGTCCTGGATTCCCTGGAATACATAGGCCTTTTTGCCGGCATCCTGCTCTTGTGCTCCATAGAGACCGTATCAAGCCTCAATATATCCGATCATCTGGGAGGCTGGTACAATTATCTTAAGGCTTCCGGGATGAAGAGCAGCCGGATCGTCGGCCAGAAGTATCTCGACGTCGCACTGCTTCTTTGTATATCCTGGCTTAGCGGCCTGGTCACCAACGCTTTTCTGGGACTGCTGGCCGGCAGGGCGGCTGCGGATATGGGACTGATGAGCGTTGTCATGGGCGTGATGCTCATCTATCTGGAATACAATATCATGCTCGGCTTTGTCACAAAGGGAAAAAGGAACGATCTTTTGATGATCCTTCCCCTGATTCTCATTACGGGGATCGTGTTCATCGTTTTCGGATTTGCCTTCGGGCATAAAGATTTTTTAGATATTCTGATTGAAAAGATCAAAAATTTTATCGCCGATCGCCCGCTTTTATACGGCATTACGCTGGCCGCGGTGGTATTCTTTTCGATCCTGAATTATCTTCTCTCCCTGCACTTTTTTAACAAAGAAAAACGGATAAAACTTAAAGAAACGGACCGGCCCGCCATGGCCGGGAATCAAAATACCATGGGAAAGGAGGCGGAAAAATGCGAGGTCTGATGTACCGTGACATGAAATATATCCTGTATCGGCAATTCCTTCTTTACCTGTATTTTGTCGGGATCTATCTGCTCACCACCTTTCTGTTCAAGCAGTTCGCAACGGAGGACGCACATAAGCTTTTCCCTCTTCTGGTGGCAATGATCGGGATCATCGTTTTCATGATGATGCAGATGCTCCCGGGGCAGCTGATGAAAACGGAAGAAAAAAAGGAATGGAAATACTACCTGATCGCCTCCGGCCTGGGAGTCAAAAAGATCGTGGCCGAGCGCTACCTTATGACCTTTCTGATGAATTTCTGGTGCTATGTATTCAGCTATCTGATGATGCTGATCCTGTTTCCGCTTGCGGACAGCAGTACCGCTGCACAGCTCTTTTCCCTGGCAAACATGGTATATCTGGGAATGCTGGGCTTTAACCTGTTCATACAGTCTTTCGAACTGCCTCTGGCATACCGCTACGGAGGCGCGCAGTCCGATAAGATGCGGGTGGCGATCTGGCTGATCCTGCTGCTTCCCATAGCCATATATCTCCTTTTCGGGGATATTGACTGGCTGCTGGGGGAGAACGGTTTTTACTATCGCTACCAGGAATACATACACGATCCGGAAACCCTGACCGAAGCTGCCGGTTCCTATATGCAGAACCTGTCGCGGATCGCTGTCTTTGTCTTCACGCTGATCCCGCATTTACTGGTACTCTGCTATTATCTGTCCTATAAAATATCCTGTAAAGTCTACGTAAAGGGGGTGAAGGATAATGGATTCCGTGAAGCAGCCTAGCACCGCGGTCTCCGGAAGCAGGCTTTCCGGAAAACAAAAGGATCTTATGCAGATCCTGCTCTTCGTTGCCATCGCCTATAGTCTGATGTTCATCTTCGGCCCGCTGGCCTATTCACAGACCGCCGGGGCGGATATGAAGAAGCAGATCTTCTACCATCTGGCAGCCTTCTCCCCGGCCATCGCCTGCGTGATCGTACGTTACGCTTTTGGGGAAGGCTTTAAGGATGATATACTGTTTCCGAAGTTTGGCGGACATAAAAAAGCATACCTGCTGTCCGTCGCGCTGCCGCTGCTCTTTGGCTTGGTGGCCTGTGTGCTGGTGACCATTGTACTGGGCGCCGGCTTCAGCTTCAAATCCGAGGGGGGTGCGGCGGATGCGCTGCTTAATAACATGCTGATGTCGGCACAGTTTTATTATGCCGCCTTCATCCTGGTGGGAGAAGAATTCGGCTGGAGGGCCTTCCTTTATGATAAGCTGGAAAAGCACTGCGGGCTCCACGCTTCCCTTATCATCGGCGGCATCCTGTGGGGCGTGTGGCACCTGCCGCCCCTGGTCTGTTCAGGGCTTAACTTCGGCACCGATGCCCCCGGCTTTCCCGTCACCAATGTGGCGCTGATGTGCGTATTCTGCATCCTTGCAGGGGCCATGATGCAGCTGCTGCGCAAAATGTCGGATTCCGTCATCGCCCCGCTGATCGCCCATGCCGTGATCGATACGGTCTGCAACACGCTGATCAGCCTGTTTCTCAATGAAGAACTGGCGGAAGGAAAGCAGTTTACCATCGGCTTATGCCTGGTGGCCGCGATCATGATCGTCGGCATCCCCTGCTGGATAATTCTCGGAAGGAGGAAATCAATCCCCCCGGTTGATTAAATAAATATGGATATCATCATCTCAAATGCAAGTAACGATCCGATCTATCTGCAGATCGTGAACCAGATCAAGGCCATGATCATGAACGGAGAGCTTTCCCCCGGGGACGCTCTCCCTTCCATGCGTAATATGGCGATGCAGATGAGGATCAGCCTTATCACGACCAAGCGCGCCTATGAAGAACTGGAACGCGACGGTTTCATCGAATCCTATACCGGCAAGGGAAGCTTTGTAAAAGCACAGAATATGGAACTGATGCGTGAAGAAAACCTGAAGCAGATCGAAGACCTGCTTTCGCAGGCGGTACAGAAAGCCCATACCTCCGGCGTTTCCCTGGAAGAGCTTACCCAGCTCCTGAAAGAATTCTATACCGACTGAGCCTTTATATCTCTCAGCACGGATTGCAGACGCTTTCTCTCAGCGCAATCGCAAAACCGTATACAGCCCCGCATTTTTCAGCGTAACGATGCTGTTCCCTCCTTCATTCCGCAATACCGCCTCCGCGGGTGCTATCCCCTCGGGAGTATAGACCGTGATCTCCTCCCGGCCGCCGCGTATCGTGAGCGTCAGCTCATCCGCGGGCAGGACACGGTCCGCCGCCTCATCGTATCTGTAATTCAACAGATGAACGTAAACTGCGCCTTCCCGTTCGTAATGCTGAATGCCGATATTTTCCGCATCGCAGAGCACCGGGGCGATATCCGCATACAGCTCTTCAAACGCCCTCAGAAAACGCGGCATGTATTCTTCTTTCTTTTCCGAAAGCGGAACAAAGACCGCGTTCCCGCTCTGTTTCAATTCCTCTGCAAGGCTGCTGCCAACGGCGATACGCCCCGCTGCCAGTACACGGCCGCCGTTCTCCGCGTATTTTTTCAATATCTCCTGCTGCCGCTCTGTGATCCGGTAACAATCCGGCAGCACCAGGAGCGGATAGTCCTTGATCAATTCCGGTGAAAAATCATCTTCACGCAATTCCCCGTCCGGCATCATCACAACATCGTATTGAACATTCCGATCGCTGAGCGCGCGGATGACATCCCAGAAAGGCACCGGTTTGAGCTCCGGATCCAGCCATTCGCTTGCCGTCGCATCCAGCAGGGAGCCGTAAGCATCCTGCATGCCGTTTGCACCGCTGCCCTTATTGGAATCGCGCCAGTAATAGCTGCCATAGGAATACAGCACGGCCGCGCCTTTCGACGGGGTCTGCGGGAAACATTCCTCATGCTCATACAGAAAATCCTGTATCGTCTTCGTCAGCCACTTCGGCGCCCAGAACGCATCCCTGATGGTATTGCCCATCCAGCTTCCGTAGGGCACGGACATGCTGCAGCCGTACATCGAAGCTTCCAGCAGAAAGATCCGGTACAGATCGTATCCGTGTCCGCGCTCCAGCATTTCCGTCAGTCCGGGAATGATACCACCGTAGGGATTTTCCGCTATGATCACGCTTTTTCCGCGTGCAAAACCGGCACAGTAGCGGTAATAATAGGGCTGTTTGAATAAAGTATGCTCCATCTCGGTTATGACAAGATCCACTTTATTCTCGATCGGATAATACGCCGGCTGCATGTTATAAAAATTCCCGGAGATCAGCAGCTCTCTTCCGTATTTTTCCTTCGCATAAGCTCTGGCATGATCCGCCAGCTCGGAAAAATAGCGGCGCACCTGCCTCAGCTGGAATTCCCAATAGTCCCGGTAAAACGGCGCATTTTCCGGAAAGCTCTGGTCATTTGCCTTCAGGTATTCCCCGTAATCAAACGTCTCCGTGTCGATCCCGTCCCACTCCGGCCCCAGCAGTCCTTTACTTTTCCTTTCCTTTATATAGGCCGTAAACTGTTTCATACAGCTTTTGCAGAAGCATCCGCCCGAGCTGATCGCTGTCATAGGCAGTTCACACTCATCCAGCTGTATTCCCGGAACTCCCGCATCGATCTGCAGTTCTATGATCTTTTTCAGATACCCCCGCCACACGGGATTGTTGCGGCACATCTGATAGCACTGCTCCCGGTGCCCCTTGATCTCCACCCAGCGGGCGTGTACCGGTGCTCCGAAGCGGTCGCGGATGCAGCATTCCTCCCACAGATCCGTCACGATATTGCCGTCCTCGTCCCTGATGCCGTCGGGGTAATGATCCTTAAGTCCGGTAGGAAACGCACCCGGATACCTGTCCATGCTGAACTCGCGAAGACCGTACCAGCCGGCGTCCTCCGCCTCTTCCGCCCGGCGGTTCATCCGTAGCAGCTTTCCTTCATTATCAAACTGTGCGGGATATTCCCAGCCCTGCACTTCAAATACGATGCCGAACAGCCGTATCCCTCTTTTATTGCATTCGGCCACGAACTCGCTGTCATTCATAAAACCGTAGATCTGCATCCGCGGATCGACCGCGCCGAACGCTTCATGATGAAGATAAGGCAGGCTGATGCTGCCGCCCCCCATTCCGGCCCAGACCAGGACGTCCGCATGATAATCCTCCAGATCCTCCAGCATACGCATGTTCCGCATCGGAAGACTCGGATGATAACAGTATTCACCCTTATACCAGCCATCGAAATAAACAGCTCTCTCCATGCTTTCCTCCCGAAATAAACTGATTTTATCCATTTACGAGTTTCCTGCCCCCGCTCCATAAGGAGCCTGAGGCTGCGTATCCTTTCCGCCGCTTCCGTGCGAAAAAAAATACAGGATCCCCTGTCTTTTTTAATAACATCTCCGCTGCCCTTTTGCAAGTGCCGATAATTATGATAGAATAGAAATTCAGAACAATGAATAAGGATATAAAAAAATACAACCGTACAAAAACAGCCTGTTATCTGGGCTTTATCACGCAGGCCATAACAGCCAATTTCCTGCCGCTTCTGTTTCTGTACTTTCACAGGGAATACGCCATATCTCTGGAACGTCTGGCACTGATATCCGCAGTCTTTTTTATCACGCAGCTGATCGTGGACCTTCTGTGCGTAAAGCTGGCCGACCGGATCGGCTACCGGAAAAGCATTATCGCCGCCGAGATCCTGGCGGGCTGCGGGCTGATCCTGCTCTCGTTTTTGCCGGATGTCCTGCCGGACCGCTATGCGGGTATCCTGATCTGCACGATCCTGTATGCCGTGGGCAGCGGGCTGATCGAGGTGCTGTGCAGCCCTATCATCGAGGCCTGTCCCTTCGAAAACAAAGCGGGCATGATGAGCCTTCTGCATTCTTTCTATTGCTGGGGCTCGGTGGGCGTCATCCTGATCTCGACACTGTTTTTCCGGCTGGCCGGCATCCGGAATTGGCGCATCATGGCCATCCTCTGGGCGCTGGTTCCCCTGTATAATGTGATCAACTTTGCCGTATGCCCCATCCTTCCCATACGTGAAGAAGGCAGCGCGGGTATGACGCTCTCACAGCTTCTGCGGAAAAGGATCTTCTGGCTCTTCACCGTCCTGATGATCTGCGCCGGTGCCTGCGAGATCGCTATGGCGCAATGGGCTTCCACCTTTGTGGAATCCTCTCTCCATGTGTCGAAGACGGTCGGCGATCTGGCCGGCCCCTGTCTTTTCGCCGTCTTTATGGGCATCAGCCGGCTGCTCTACAGTAAGTATGGGGAAAAATGGGATCTGACCGTCTATATGATCCTCTCCGGTTTTCTGTGCCTGTGCAGCTACCTGCTGGCGTCGCTTTCCGGCCTGAGCGTCCTCGGACTGGCCGGCTGCGTGCTCTGCGGTTTTTCCGTCGGTATCATGTGGCCGGGCTCCATCAGCATCTCCTCCAAAAAACTGGAAGGTGCCGGAACGGCACTCTTTGCTTTTCTGGCGCTTGCGGGAGACTGCGGAGGAGCGCTCGGACCGGCTCTGGTGGGCACGGTATCCCAGCGCTGCTCGGACGACCTGCGTATGGGCATCCTTGCCGGAACCCTTTTCCCCGTGATCCTGATCCTCTGTGCCGTGATACTGAAGCTCCGGAAAAAATAACGGAGACTTCTTTTCCACGTGATCCGGGAACTTCGTTTTTATCTCTGGGCGCTCAGCAGACGACATCGCAGAAGAGCTTAAAATCGATCACGACATCCCCGTATATCAGGCGATAATCCCCGGTATATTCCGGGCTGTCAAATATGCGGTAACGCAGCGTCAGGAAATTTGCCAGAACCCTCTGACCTGCCCCGATGACAAACGTCCCGTCTTCGTCCGCAAGTGGGAGCTCAACTCCGTTCAGATCATCATACATAACGATCAGCGGCATATCCTGTACATGTACGTCTCCGTATTTCAGATTCATATCATCTTCGATGTCCGTATATTTTCCGTCGATGAGCCTCTGCAGACGATATTCACCGCCTATGGAAACATCTTTGCTTCCTTTATTCGTGATGTAAACACTTATATAATTGCCGTAATCCACGAGCTCATAACTGATATCATCAGCATCCACCTCATAGGATTCCCCGGGAATCCGGTCAAGCCTTAACCAGTAAGAGTATTCGATCCCCATTTCCGGCTCACCGGAGGAGGCCTGCGGCGTCGGCGTCGGATCAGCATCTCCTCCGCTCTGCCCGTCGCCGCTCCCGTTCAGATAACGATCCCCGTATGTCGTTTGGTCCCTGGCACATTCATCCAGCAGATCCGACCATTGTTTTGTATAGTCATCCTGTACCAGTTTATATAAGTGACCGAAATAACTGTTAAACCCATCCCCGCCCCTTAATTCATAACCGCCGATCTCGATCTCATTCTCACCGCTGTCATAAAGAACGATATATCTTCTTACCCCGTCCGTCATGTCATCTTCTTCACCGATATCCATCGACCAGACTTTTTCCGGCGAGAAAACCTCCCTGATCTTTTCCATCTTTTCATCGGACAGTTTTTCTCTTCCGAGCTCCGTGTTAAAATACTGCACGATCAGCGTTCCGTCATTTTTCAGGGTATAATGCAGGGATTCATAGAACCAGGGCTCGTAGATCCGGAGCGAAAACATCGTATCCCTGCTGAATTCGGGAGTATCCTGTTTAATCATCACCGGATCAGTCCCCGCCTGCTGAGAGATCACCCGCCCGGCACTGCCCTTGATCCCAAGCGTAACCAAAAATATACACAGCGACAGGACACAGGTGATGATCGGGATCACCTTTTTCTTTCCCCTGATAAAAAAGCATGCGATCAAAGCCAGAAGCCCCAGGACAGGCAGCAGCATCCAGGCCGGGCTGGAAAAGATACTGTTCAGCGTTTTTGCCGTACTTACACTCATGATCCACCTCCTGATACGATATCATAGAATATACGAAAAGCATGACATGATTTTATGGCATGATCGTATGCAGGGGCGAAAAAAAGCGTTACGAAAACGCCGCATCTTTTCGGGCAGACAAAAAACGTGCGGCATGGATGATCTGCCGCACGTCATCATCGGTATCAGGAAGTCCTGATCTCCCGTTGTCGGACTCCCGCTCAGTTGATCGTTTTCTCCAGTCTGCCCAGCATGGACTCTTTATCAACATAGAACAGCGAGGAAAGGGCGTCGCCCGAAAGGTTCATGGTCTCCTCATTCAGTTTTTTCTCATATTCCTCGGCGCTCACTTCCTGATCGTTCCAGAACCACTTCATATGCTCTTTATCATCGGGCCCCTCGTAACCGTCCAGCACCTCGGTATGCCCGGTCGCATACAGGGTAAGATGCCCGTCATCGAGAAGATACACATAATCGGCCGGATTATTCTCAGGCGCATTATGGGTGTTCTCATAGAGGATACCCATCTGCGGGACATAATACAGATCCCCCCGGTAACCGCCTGCGCTGGCCACACCGTCCGCCAGATCCTCATTCACTTCCGCACCGGCTCTGCTGCGGGTAATGATCTTGTACTCCTTCAGGCCATTCATATTCAGCTCTGTGCTCGAAACAATGATATCCGGGATGTCGTCATTGTCAAAATAGACAAAATTATACTGATCCCATTTGTCCTCCAGGCCGGAAATGATCTGATAATACTGCTCATAAGTGGAGATCAGAAGCTCTTCGTCTTCGCCTTCCTGCTCATCTTCCCCGATCTCGTCCTCTTCCGGAAGCTCCTCATCTTCCGGAACGGTCGTGGGCTCTTCCTTAAGCTCTTCTTTTGCTTCCTCTTTTACTTCTTCTTTTACTTCTTCCTTTTTTTCCGTACCCGCATCCTTTGCCGGCTCCTGTCCGTCTGCTCCCTTACAGCCGCCTAAAACGAGCATGCCGCTCATGATAAGCCCGCCAAGGAGATACTTTGACTTTTTCATAAACTCCTCCTTCTGTTTTGAGATCTATCCATCCCTGTGGATGGAAAACAAGGCATATTATAAAAAGTTGAACCGGAGTTGTCAACATAACAGCTCATATACGGGAAGCCCGCCCCGGCCGTCATACTGCCGGCTCCATATACACGTCTCCTTTCAAGTGTATGCTGTCCTCCGACGGCCGTATCGCACAAAAAGCTTCCCGGCTTTTGAGAGCCGGGAAGCTTTAGATAGGGGGATTAGCTTACGTTACTTTCCTTCTTAATACGGGCTGTCAAATTCCTTTTCTGCTTTTTCTACAGCTTCTTCAAGGCTCATTCCCGCAAAATGCTGTGCCCCGAGAAAACGTCCCGACTTTTTATCGTCCATAAATACGCCGACAACGATCCCCGGTATCACGCTTTCCGGCGCGTTGGGAGCGTTCGGTCCTCCGAGATCCGTTCTGCACCAGCCGGGATCCGTAAGATTGATCATCACATCCGTTCCCTGTACCGTCTTTCCCAGATCGATCGTTACCTTGTCCAACGCAGCCTTGCTTGCCGAATAGCCGGCCTGCTCCGGCTCCAGGCGTATCCCGCTTGTCGTATTCAGGATACGGCCGAAGCCGCGCCCGATCATCTTCGGCATGAAATGATAGCAGATCATCATCGGCGCTATCGTATTTACATTGAAGCTTACAAGATAATCGCTTGCAGGTGTTCCGAAATACTCCGTCCGGTAGGCGATCTGCAGGCCGGCGTTATTCAGCACGATATCGACCGCTACGTTAAGCGCATCGATCTCTGCCAGCATCTTTTTCACGGCCGAAAGATCATTGAGGTCCGCTTCCACCGCAAAGGCCTCCACGCCATCCGCCTTCACCTCTTCAAATACCTTTTTCGTATGCTCAAGGCTTCTGCTGTGAAGGATGAGATTGCAGCCCTGCTTTGCCATAAACCTTGCCGTAAGGTATCCGATCCCTCTTGCCGCACCGGTGATAAGCGCCCATCTTCCTTTTACATCCGTCATCCCTGTACCCTCCATATCGTTTTATTAAACGATACTATACCGGCGGGCGCTTTCTTTCTTCTCAAAATCCGCAACATCTTCCATCATGTTTTGACTCTCAGCTGTCATCTTCTTTATCAAGCTTTGCCTTCGATACCAGAGAGATCTTTGCATAAAAGCTTCCGGCCTCTGTCCCGGAGGGGACCGCTTCGGTATAAGCCGTCGCGGCAGGTTTTGTTGCATCGCCGGGTGCATTTTACTTATCCTGTAACATTGGCCTTGTGATATGTACGTTGAAGAATTCGATCAGAGGTCCCATAAAGAAGGCCGTGATGATCGTCCCGACCCCGGCGATCGTAATGACCCGGGATAATTCTCCGCCGGAGAGGATAAACAGCCCCACCCCAAGGGATACGCAGACCAGATCCGTGATGATCCTGACATACTGGAATTTTCCCTTTTTCCAGGTATTGCATATGATCAGGGCGATGGCATCATAGGTTGAAACACCCAGATCGGCTGTCATATAGAACGCGGATCCGAAACAGATGATCACGACGCCCACAATCAGGCAGATCACCCGGACGACCATGGACGGCTCCACAATGAGCTTCTGAAGAAGATCATAGGTAAACTGCGTGATATAGCCTAACAGAAAGAGATTGATGAAGGTCGCGATCCCTATATAATGCCTGTCAAACAGCAGTGCAAAAAGCAGCAGGACCGCGTTGGCGATCACATAGAGTGTTCCGAAATCCACCGGGACCAGTGCATCCAGTCCGGCCATAAAGGACTGGAACGGATCCACTCCCAGCGCGGCGATCTTAAAGATCCCGACACTGACAGCACATATGATCACGCCGAAGAGCGACATGCCTATACGCTTACCAAGATGATCTCTCTTGAACATAATATCCCTCTCTATACCTCATATTGATCGTACAGACTGATACTACATCACAGGAGACGGTCTTGCTTCTCAAAAATTGCAACGGAGAGCATCAGGTTTTGGCTTTAAAGCTCATTTATTTTCGACCGGCTTCGCCGTGATCTTAAAGCCCGCCGTACAGATCCCGCAATATCCGCTGCCTGCTTTGGGCAGGAGGATCACGGCCGCCTTTCCTTTCTTCACGTTATCGGCATAGATCACATCGAAAGCCGCATCGATCTGAGCAGAGTCCAGTACCGCAGCCTTATCCACCATAAGCTTAAGCTTCACATCACTACCGGCATCGAAACGGATCTCACCGCCGGTATATTCCGCTTTATTGATGACCTTCCCGTCCTTCACGAGCTGCAGCTTCGCTTTGCCGATATCCTTAAGGTCCTTTTCCTCCGTCACATTGTATTGCCTGCAGACATCCTTAAAGCTGTAGTTCTTCCCCGGTTTGCTGCTCACGTAAAGCGAAAGCTTCCCGGCGCCGGTCACCGCCTTGCTGGCTTCCTCATAATCCACCGTGTAATCGGAGGAAGGCACAAGGCAGCCGTCCGCGATCACCAGTACCTTCGGCTGATATTTGCCGCTCTTCGTAAAACGCATATCCCCGCAGATGACCCGGATGTTTGCGGCGCTTACGGGCGCCGGCTCTATCGTAAAGGAGCTGTCCCCGTTATACTCTGCCCCCTTATAATTCCCGAGAAAGCGGATGCTGTATCGCGCACCGGCCTTCACGGCGCCGTTGCTGTAGCAGACCTTTTTGTTCCCGCTGTAGCTCAGCTTATAATCCCTGCCCTCCGTAAGGGTAGCGGTATAGCCTCCTATCGCTGCCCGGACCACGGGCTTCGGACACACACCGTCCTTTTGGTAGTAATAATGTTCGCCGGCCTTCAGTTCCGCGCTGATCAGCGCATCCTTTGCCGCTGTGATCTTAAAGCTCTTTGTCACTTTCCCGCTGTGATCCCCGATACCGGTCACGGTAAGCTTTACGCTGCCGGCGTTCACATTATCCGAATAAGTGACCGCATAATCTTTATCCTTCGTAAGAGGATTGCCGCTCTTATCCGTAACGACGAGCTCCGCGGCGTCGAGTTCCTGCGGCTTGCCGTTGTAGGCTTTGCTGATCTTCCCGAGGCTTACGCGGATCGTTCCGTTCTGCAGCGCGGACTGCTCAGCACTCTTCACGTCTTTCGTCACGCTTCCGGTGAAATTGCCGCTGCCGCTGATCAGCAGCTTTCCGTCTTTTTCCTCACAGGTGTAATCCTTTTTGTTCTTCAGCACCGCGCCGTTGTATGCAAGCACGGGCTGCGGCTTCTTCCCCTCCTGATACACGGTATTTCCGACCACGGCATCCGAGATGTCCGCCGGCTCGATCGTGAACTCCAGCACCAGCTTTTTCGTGTAGCTGCCCTTACCGCTGACAGTCGCCTTTGCGGGCGTGCCTTTTTTGTTAACGTTTTTGTTGTTTGAATACTTAACGGTATAATCCACGCCTTCGGTCAGCGTCACTCCGTTGTGGGTGACCATCACTGCGGGCTTTACGGGCTGTCCCGTATATACGGCGCTGTACTTGCCTCCGGAGTTTTTCACGCAGCTGTCGTTGAATATGACGCGCATCCCCATTTCGCACTTTATAAGTGCTTCCGTCGCCGGAGCGCCTCCCTGCATGAAACTGCCGCCCTCGGCGGAAACACCTTCGGGAGATACAAGCTCACAGTCCTGAAGGACGATACCGCCTCCGAAGCCGCTCACCACGCCCCCGCTGCTCTTCATGCTCAGATTCATGCCGTCGATGACGAGGCTTCCGCCTTCTCCCTCGATGCAATGTCCCGTATCGCTCAGCAGGCTTAAGGCCCCGGTGCCGGTGAGCCGCAGATCCTTATGAGCTTTGATCAGGCTGCAGCCTTTTCCTTCAAAGGAGGAAGGCATAAGTACGTTCACGGTCAGGCTGTCCAGGCTGCTTTCGATGATCGTCTGATCCGAACTGACATCACCCGATACCATGAGGATACTCTTGCCGTTAAAAGAGAATACCCCGTCTCCGAGTATATCCTCCATATTGTCGGTATCCACCGTCACCCCGCATACGCTCAGCGGATATTCCTGCCCGTATACCGATACCACGCAGCTGCTCTTAAGGCCGCCCGCAGATGCCGTGATGACGGCAGTCGAAGCGTAAGCGGCATCCGCGGCTATGGTAACGATCCCGTCCTTTACCGTCGCAACGGAAGGATTACTGCTGCTCCAGCCCACGGTGGCCTGCGCATTGGAAGGATTGAGCTGCGCGACCAGCTCATAGCTCATCCCGCGCCTTCCCTCCAGGGTGCTCTGTGAAAGTGCCAGTCCCTCAGGCTTCACTCCGCTCACCGTAAGAGTAAAGCTTCCTATACGGTCCCCCCCAAGATAAAAGCCGTAATCGTAGCTTCCCGGAAGAGCCTCCCCGGCATCGATATCCATGGTAAAGTCCGCGTTCAGGGTAACGGCCGGCGAGGTACCCTCCTGCTCCGGCTTTACGCTCACGGCGCTTAAGTCATTTGCCGCCGCAGGGCTTTTCTCCAGGCCTATGCCGGAAAGCTTCTGTCCGGGCGCCACGTAAATGTCACTCTCCGCCGCATAAAGGGCATTCGGACGGATCCTGCCTTCGCTGTCGCCCACGTACAGATACAGGGAAGTGTGTTTGGAATTTGCCCCCATATAGATCTCCGCCGCTATGTTCAGCGAACCGCCGGGCAGCTCTGCGCCCTTTTTCAGAGCCAGGTAAACGGTCCTGTAATAGTTGCCGTCCCCTATGGGGATCGAACACTCCTTATTCGCGAAGAAATCCCCGTATCCGGTCGAGGATGAGGAACCCGCTATGAGCCATTTGTCGCCCTTTATGCCCTCAAAAGCGTTGTCCGCAGCCTCCGGCAGCGCATGCACATCGATCCTGATCACGGCGCCGTCCGCACAGCTGTAGGCATTGCCCGGCCCGGTATACGAAAGATGCGCATTTCCGTTTGCGTCGCTTACCTCAAGCTCTATATCCTGCAGTGCCGCAGACTCCCCGCAGTAACAGCCGTTCCACGCGGTCTTCCAGCCTGCGTAGCTGCTTTCGGTTTCCCGGATGCGCGTATATACATAGTTCATGCAGTCCGGAGTATACTCCGCTTCAAAGGCCCCGTCCGCTTCCGGCCCGAAAGATTTTTCCCAGGCGCTCTTCGGGAGCGTGACCTGTTTGGAGGTAAAGATGATATACTCCTGCTCCGCCTTCGCGTTGCTTATGAGCAGTCTGCTGCCGTCATAGTTTAAGACCGGTGCCGCGGGCGTATTCCCGTTTATCCGCTTTGCGGCGGTCACGGCAGGACTTGTGACCTTACCCGTCCAGCCTGAGATGTACACGCTGACCCTTACGGGACAGCCGGCCTCCTCTGCGCCCACCATGTGACCGTCCAAAGCGGAGGCCCCGCTTTCGCTCACGATCCATTTCCCGTCTTTATAATATTCCCAGTCCGCAAAAAGCCCGTTTCTTTTTTCGGGATCGGAAAGGATGCTGTCCAGTGTCCCGCCGCTGATCTTCGGAATGCAGTTCTGACCCGGAACCGGATCCTCGATGGTCACGTTACCGGTGAGGGTGAGTCTCCCGCTGTAGACATATTGCGCCGTCTTTCCGGATGCGTCTTTTACTACCTTATCCTTTACATAGGCTCCTGCGGGAGAAATGAAACTTAAGCCCGGCGAAAGCTCTATGATGCTGTCTTCACAGTGGATCGCGGCCTGGGGGCCCTCGGCGGTGATATAATCGGAGCCAAGGAATACCGCTCTCTTCGCCCATATGCCATAGCCCCTGCTGCCGGTAGCCTTTGCGCAGGTGTCGGCCTTCAGATAGACGTGGCCGCCCGTCTTACCGGTATCCCCTCTTGCATAGATCCCGTAATTTTCCCCCCGGATATCCTTGCAGGGCGCGATGATATAAATGTCGCCCGACTGCGAATAAACGGCATCGGTGCCGTCCGCCACCAGCTTGCCCTTCACGATCAGATCCAGGCCTGCTCCTATGCCGAAACGCCAGTCCGCCCTGTAATCATATCCTCCCGAAGCGATGACCGAGGCATCCTCCCAGATGCGTATATTGCTGCTGGAGATGACCGCGCCGGTCTGCGTGCAGTTTGAAACCAGCTCACCGTATACATCGATATCACCGTTGGACCATAAGCCGCCTCCGGAGTTGATGCTGAGCTTCGCTCCCTTCTCGATCAGCAGATCGTATGAGGTAAACATCGCGAACTGCTCTGTGGACTTGGAATTGAGCGTGACGTCCGCCCCTTCTCCCAGCTGCATATAGCGGAAACCGATGCCGTTCGCATCGGAAACGCTGTTATTCACGGTAAGCTTTCCGCTGCCCTCGATGCGCAGGCTGCATTCTCCGTACAGCCCCGTCAGATACAGATCGGTATCCATCTCGAGAACGCTGTCCTCGTAGAACCAGAGAGTCTCACCGCTTTTGAATTCACTTGCCTTCCTGCGCGGAACCAGGCTGAAGTCGGGCGCTTCCTCCCCGTCAGATGCGATCCCGCCGGCCGGGATCTCCATGACCTGCTCTTCCTCCTGTGCATGACTGTAACAGATCCCGCCGGATATCAGTCCGCGGTCCGTCCCGGAATCACCGCTATCCTTCGGAGCTTCTTCGGTCCCATCGGAAACGCCGCTATCCTTCGGAACTTCTTCGGTCCCATCGGAAACGCCGCTATCCTTCGGAACTTCTTCGGTCCCATCGGAAACGCCGCTATCCCCCGGAGCCTCTGCTGCCTCTTCGGAAAGCTCCGCCTCTTCATCGGCATCCCCCTCACAGGCTTCTTCCCCTGCAGCCAGCACCACGGCAGCATTTCCGCACAATTCCCCGAACGCCAGCATTCCCGCCAGCATATACACTCCTATCCTTTTTACGGCATGATTTCTTTTTCTCATATCGCCCTCCTGTTTCTGTCAGGTTCGAATAAACAAAAAACCTCGCCCACGAAAACAAAACCTAAAACCCCCCACAGCCTTGCCGGCCATGGGGGAGTTTTTTACTTTTGCATCGCGGAACAGGATCCGAAAGCTTCCTGCCTGCTTCCGCTTATTCGACCTTCACCTGGATCGTGATCGTCTTTCCGTTGATCTTTGTGCTGAGCTTGCACTTGCCTTTGCTCTGGACAAATACCGTAAGCTTTTCGGACGGACCGTAATCCGCGTAAGCCACAGCGCCCTTGCTCGACTTGAAGGTAACGGGCTGATCCACGGACTTGAACGGAAGATATACGATCTCGCCCAGGAGCATGCGGATCTCATATTTGTTGTTTCCCTTTTTGACGACCGCCGGGCTGTCGATCACGGGATCCTCCACGATCAGATTCACGGTGCAGAGCGGATTCCCGTCCTTGTCCAGACCGACCAGCGGATAATACCCGGGCAGGCCGTCCTTCACCTTCAAAGCTTTCACGGAGTTCTTTCCAAACTCCAGGTTTTCCTTATCCGCCGGATCCGCCGCCGTCCACTGCGCAACTTTAAAGCCTTTGATCTTAAGGCTCTTTTTGACATTAACCGTAGCGTGAACGAAACGCTCCGCAAGCGGCGCCGGCTCCGTCACCTTTACTTTCCGGGTATAGGCTTTGCCGTTGACATATGCGGTGATCGTGGAAGTGCCTGCCGTAAGGGCGCATACCGTACCGTTCTGATCTACCGCCGCCACATCCGCTGCGCTGCTGGTATACCACACACCCAGCTCAGCGTCTCCGGCATTAAAGCCGAGAGCTGCCGGCTCCGGAGTTCCCTTTGCTTCCAGCTTCAGAAGCGATCTGTCGCTGAACGCCGGCTGTACCACGGTGATCTCGATGACACGGCTGCCGTCGGTGATCCTTGCGTACATCCCCGGATCGGTGGCTTTTTTCGCTTTAAATTTTCCTTTTTTGCTCACGGAAACATATTTTTTGTCCTTCTTCTCCACGCATTTCCAGCCGCTTCCCGGTATGGTAAAGCTCTGTCCCTTTACGAGAGTCAGCTTTGTGACAAACTCAAGGTTTTCCGGCACGGGATTCATCGGAGACGGCCTGTGCACTTTTGTATTCTTCGGGATCACGACGTCCTTATACTTTACACAGCCCGTTCTGGCGCAATGAACACGCCGCAGGCCTTCCTTCGTTTCAGTGGGATAAACGAGGATCTCGCTCAGATCGTCATCCCAGTCATGCCCCAGCGCGGCGATACGCAGATCCCCATCCGTCGCTTCATGATAGACCGTGCCGTCATAGGTATACATTTTTCCGCAGAGTCCGCAGACATAATGCTCCGCGATCCCCTCCGTCTCGCAGCCTGCCTTCACTTCCTCCACTAACGTCAGCTGCTCTCCGCTGTGTTCATGCTCCCCGACCAGCGTCAGTTCAAGCGCATAATCTTTGTGATTCAAAGCACCGCTCATCGAGATCCGGATCAGCGTATTGATATCCCCGGCTGCGGTATCGCTCCTGAGCTTAAAGCTCAGCACCTTGCCGCTTTCATCGAGCGCCGGCGCGCCGTCCAGCTGGTTTTTCTTCTTATCGGCTTCCGCCTTCACCGCATACGCACCGGGCGCGCAGAACTCCGGATCCGTAAGGCCGATGCTCAGGTCTTTTCCGATATCCGCATTCGCAACGACATAGCTTGTTTTCGTCTGTGTCCATTCCGCTTTTGCGATATTAACGGTCACATCCGTGGGCTGTACCACCCTGTACTTGTCCGCATCCTTACCGCTGAGCCGTATCCCGCTCACGGTCACGGGCTTGTTATTGCCCGCAAGATCATCCTGCATGAGAGCCTGCGCCTCATACAGCTCGACGTCCACCTGATCGCCTTTGGCTACGCCCGAAAGCTTTGCGTTCTTAAGCTGTACCCCAAGGTTTCCTTTTTCGTAATCCCGGTCCACTGCTTCCACGCTGACCGTGACCTTTCCTTTGGACTCTCCTATATGGACCGTTGACGCCACTTTGCCGGACGCATCCACGATCGTGGTATTGCCCTCAATGATCTCTTTCCTTCCTTCATCCGGCTCAAGGATCTCCATACCCTCGCTCCAGCTAAGCGCATTTTCCTGATCACTCTTCACGGCCAGCGCTGCGACATCGCCTGAGGCCATCAGTTCACAGTGATCCAATGCCACGGCAGCATTCGCAAATATCGCACCGTTATCGGTCGAGTTCAGATCCACCGTCGCATCCTTAAGCACCAGACCGAAACAATCGATGCAAAGTCCCGAGGTTTTGGCCTTAAGCGTGGTGCCCTCCCCCTGGATATACAGAACCGAAGCGGGGATGAGCACGCCCCCTGCTACGCTCTCGAAGCTGAAATCGCCCTCGATCGTGGACGGCTCTTCCATGATGTCGGCCGCGATCACGATCACATTATTCTCCGTATGGATATCCGCGCTTCCCCGGATATTCAATGCATGCTCCGAATAGATCTTTGCGGGCCCGATCCCGTTCGCCGACTGGTTGCCCGGGATCGACTCCACTCCGTTCAGAGTCAGGGTCCGGCTGGCCGGATCATAGCTTGCCGTACCGTCTCCCAGGATATCCTTCCTGTTTGCGGAAGTGACCAGGGTCCTTCCAAGCCACAGATCATATTCCTGCCCGACAAGCTTTACGTTCTTTGCTGCTTTTCCTTCCGTATCCACGATGGTACCTATGCTGTTGTTACCGGATTTCACGGTACCCGGCATGCCTCCCGCAGGCTCAGTCACATCGAGCTCTTCATCGAGAACGACATTGCTGCCAAAGGCCTTTATCGCAAATTCGCCGCCTTCGGCGTTCACTTCTCTGCCGTTGATCCGAATATCCCCGTCACAATACATCCCGTTCGTCGCGCCCTTTGCATTGACGAGGCCGTCTTTGACCGTGATCGAGGAGTCGTTGACACCGCAATATATTCCCGATTTCTTTTTGCTTTCCACCGTCAGAACGGTATCGCTTCCCTCTATGGTAAGCTCCGCTGCTTTCAGCTGTACCGCATTCTCCTCCAGGGAAACAAAGGTAAAGTTTCCGTCGATGTTTACAGGGACGCCCTGGGCCGCGTTCACGACCACGCCATCATAATCGATCCTGCCCTCCCCCCGGATATTCAGCGCTTTTGTGGAATAGATCATCGGTTCCGTATTGGGCAAAGTGGGACTTTGGCTGTTAAAATACATTCCCAGCACTTGATCAAAAGTAAGTGTATTGGTTTCGGGGTCAAAGTCAAGCCGTGCGGTATCCGGCCACACATACGCACTCAGATCCGTTATCCAGCTTGCCAGCCTGCGGCCGCCCACCCAGGTGTCATAGTATTGCCCTTTTTGGATCTCTACATAGTCATGATCATTTCCCCACTGATCCTTGATCGTACATCCATCCCCGATAACGCCTTCGTAGGGAACGCTCACGGAAGTGCCTTCCAGCCGGATCCCCTTTTCGGCATAAACTGCAGGAGTCTTCCCCCCGCTGCATTTCAATCTTCCCCTGACCGTGAGCCGGCCGTTCAGCCGGAGGCCGTGGCTTTCGTTCGCCGATACATTCAGGGAACCACGGGCCGAAACATACGCATCCTCTCCGACCGTCATATCCCCGCTGCCACAGATCGCGATCGCTTTCGATTCCTCCACTTCCCTGCTGCCGGCCATTTCCACTTGAAGATATCCCGAATCCACATCCAGCTTTCCGTCGTAGCTGACCCCGTAGGAATACTCACCGGCCGCCGACGCTGCTGCTTTCACTATCACGCTCGCCTTCTGTATCGTGATGTTATCGCCTTCGATCTCGCCGCCGGAACCGTAGCGGACCACATCACTTCCTTCCAGATCTACCCTCAGTCCGTTATGATCCGTTTCATAATTCGTGATATCTCCTTCCGCAGAATCCGGAGTCAGGAAAGTCAGATTTCCTTTACCTTCAAAGTATATGGAGGATACCCACTTTGCACCGGAATTGAATTCACTTGACGGGCCAACGTACAGATGTCCTTTTCTCCGGTCCCCGGCATCGTCCAGAGCGCTCTTTATCACCAGATTACTGTTATCACCCACACGGATGCCGTAACATTCTTCCCCGGCTATCCCCCTGGGATTGACAAAGCATGCTCCGATCACCTCGATCTCAAGCCTGTCTCCGATATAATCGATACCGACTGCGCAGTCATCCATCTTTTCGGGTGAGCCTTCCTTGGGATTCATAACAGTCCCGTTCAGCAGGATCCTGTTAAGGGTAAGCATCCCGCTGTCCTTATGATAGATCATATACGAGCTTATTCCCTCCACAGGTTCCCCTTCAAATGGAGTTCCGTCCTCGTGGAGATACTGGTCGGGCTTTTCAAGCATATCGATCCCGTTAACGATAAGCCTTTTTACACCGGGAGCTCCATCCGGCTCTTCCGCCGCAGCTTCATCATCGTCTGCCGCCAATACCGCAAAGCCGGTATCCGTGACCGTACTGAAGCATATAAGCACCGTCAGCATCATTGCAAGCAGTTTTCGAAGTTTTTTCATGCCAGCCTCCTTTATCCGATAAAGAAAACACTGCTACATTTTATATCATACTTGGAAACGGTTCCGTGCGCAAGCATCGGATCTCAGCCTCCGGTCAATTCCTTACAATGCGTTTCGAGTATAGATTTGCCTCGGCCGGGTACCGGCACTTTCAGCATATCGTCTTCGGAATAGATCAGGTCTACGGAAGCGCCGAAATCCATCATTCCCCCTCTGGAATCCCCCATATCATTGGATTCCTTCACTTTTGAGACCACGATGCTCAAAGCCAGTCCGATCCCTAAGGCCAGACCGCATATAAGTCCAATAAACGCCCAGAATCCCATAACTAATTACCTGCCCTTTCCCTTACAAATGAACTGGTCTTTCCGGAGGTCGTAAGCCCGATACTGACCTTCATGGCTTTGAAGCGCTTTATGGCGTTATGCCAGGTCAGGTAGATCCCCAGGCCGAGGAACATAAAATAGGCGGCAACGATCCTTTCCTCATCACAGTTCTCCATGAGCCAGGGAGTAAACCAGGCTCCGATCGCGGCAAATGCGGCGCAGAACAGGGTCGCCAGCAGCGCAAATACCGAAAATGCTTTTCTTTTCACAAAGGGAACGGCTCCCACCATTTTCCCGGTCTGTCCGTTCACCATAATGGTATAGGGCATCTCCTCATAGCGGAAGGTCAGGAACCATACCGGCAGCATCGCGTATTCCCGCTTGTTCACATGATGCACCGGATCACTGGATACCAGTTTCGGGCCGCTGTAGTGTATCGTCCTCTTCATACTCTCGTCAAAGAGTCCCTTGGCGCGCCGGAATGCCAATCCGTCCATATCCTCCGTCCCCATATCGAAACGGTCGGAATAAAAACCGGAAAGATAAGCCGCGTCGAATTCCTGCAACTCCCGCATATTATAAGGCTCCAGCCGCTGCGAGGAATCGTCATTGAAATTTTTGGATGCGTCCAGGGTCATCCTGCTGAAGACACAGTCCGCCAGCCGGCCGGCGTAGCGGGTCACGGTGCTTTTTCCCTTCTTCACCGTATACTTCCAGTACTGCTCATCCCCGTAATACATATCGTAGAGCCAGAAAGGGATATAGATCCCCCTCAGCTTATCTACCTTAAAGTGCTTGATCTCTTCCGGGATATACTTTCCCTGCATCAGCCTGCTGCGGATCATTGTTTCCGCCTGTTCCTTCGTGATCCGGAAAGGTATGATATAGTCCGGCTGCAGATAATCCTCCACCCGGTCCATCACAACGGTGGCCTGGCCGCAGTATATGCAGAAAGATGAACTTTCTACCCCGTTAACGGCCAGTTCCGCTCCGCAGGCTCTGCAGTGCAGGATCTGCATCTTTATGCTTGCGTGGGCCCGTTCTTCCTCTTTCTGCTGCAGCTCCTCCGCTTCCGCGTAAGGGTCTTCCTGCATCACGGCTCCCTCCGCATCCGCAGGCTTTCCGATGTTTCCCACCCCATCGTACAGGCCGGTCCGCCCGAGCATGGCGTTCAGCTCTTCCACCGAATGCATGGAACCGCAATAGACGCAGTACATCTTCTGCTCAGAGGGTGAGAATTCCATTGTATTGCCGCATCCCGGGCAACGGTAATTCATCTGCATCTTCTATCTCCCTGTGAATATCTGCGGACCCGGTCCGTCCCACGTCGCTTAACAGTTCTATTCTATCCAAAAGCGTCTGTGGTTTTCAAGCTATCATACTTTGAAATTTTGCAACCGTTCATTGCATTCCAAAAGAAAACACGGGGACGGTTCTCTGATCGATCCCGACCAAAAAACCGCCCCCGTACCGGAACAGGATTGATCCGTTCCTGTCGCTTTACGTTTCTTTTCCGGACAAACGGACTGCTGCCTGCTTTGATCCTATTCGTGCATAAGGGCTTCCAGTTCCTCGCCGGACTTGGAGTTCAACTCCCCGTCATTATAGAAACGGGTCACAAGGGTCGCTATGGCTTTGCCGTCGTAAGTGAAGACGAAATCGTAATAACCGGCTTCACAGTCTTCCGGATTCAGATAAAAACTGCCCCAATACCAATCCATGGGATCCTCTGCGTCTTCCGGATAATGAAGATCACAGTAGGATGCGAAACCGGGCATCAGGTCGGAGAACTTGCAGGTCGCATAGTATTCCTGATCATCACGGTGCTTAAGGATCCACACACGTATGCCAAACTCTTTATCCGTGTCCGGATAAAATTCCACCCATTCATTCAGCCCGAAGATACAACGGACATCGGTAAGGGAAGGATCTTTCCCGTTAATGTCTTCCTGGCTTCCGAAGCTGTTCCCCATTGTTTTTACGCCCCGCAGAACGGAAGTGTCCCGGTCATCCAGCTCGATGAGATTCAGTTTGCCCGTCAGCTTTGCGGGCACGGTCAGCTTGTAGCCGGCGTCATTGCTGTTTGCGTCATTGCTGCCGGCATCCTGGGAGCCGGCATTTCCCTGGGTAGAGCTCTGCTGGGCCGCCGGGGTGCTATCCGCGGGCTTTGCATCATCTCCCCCTTTCCCGCATGCTGCAAGGGTAAAGATCATCCCGGCAGTGATCAACATGCTGAAAAAACGATTCTTCTTTTTCATAAAAAACACCTCCCGAATGAATGCGCTCGACAGGAGGTATACTTCGATCGTAAATGCAGGTTGTCGTCCTTCGAGGCATATTTTTCCTCAAAGGTTTGATCCTCAGAGGTAATGTGTATAACAATTAGCGTCTATATAATATCACTTATCCGGATAACAATCAACAGCTATGGAAGGATCCTGAGCTTCCCCGATCTTCTTGTGACGGCCTTTCCGTCATGGACTGTTTCAAAAGCAAAAGACGGTGAAGCATTCTCCGGCTTCACCGTCTTTTTCAGTCAGCCTTTCCGTCAGAAGCGCTTCCGAAAGCGAAAGACGGCGAAGCATTCTCCGGCTTCACCGTCTTTTTTCATTCATTCTTCCATCAGCTTGTCCAGCAGGTCTGACAGGGTCTGCTTCTCTTCTTCCGTCAGCTTACTGAAGAACTCGTCCAGGAACGCTTCCCGCTCTCCCCGGATCTCCTCAGCCCTTGCCGTTCCCATCTCCGTCAGCTTAAGCACCGTTGCTCTCCGGTCGGTCTCATCCGCGGTACGGACCACATAGCCGGTATCCTCCAGTTTCGTGATCATCTCCGATGCCGTGCTGGCATTGATCCCGGCTTCCTCAGCCAGCTCTTTCTGCCGCATGCCCTCCGGGTGGTCACTGAGGATCACAAGCACTCTCTCGCGACCCATTCCGGGACCCATGGGGCCGCCGGGGTCTTTCCCGAAACCATGGGGCGGGAAGGGCGGCTTGCAATCTCCATGAGGGCCGAAGGGCGGTTTGCCCGCCCCATCGAATCCCGGCGGGAAGGGCGGCTTGCAATCTCCATGAGGGCCGAAGGGCTGCTTGCCCACTCCATCGAATCCCGCCGGGAAAGGCGGTTTGCCATGCATCTCCTGTCCGGGGCCGTGAGGGAACGCTCCGGGTGGAAATCCGGGCGGGCCTCCCATAGGACCATTCATCTTAAACGCGGAAAGCTTGATCTCCTTTGAAAACATCATTATCTTTCGAAATAAGTCACTGTTCTTAACCATATCGTCCTTCTGCTGTTCACGCTCACAAATACTACCCGCCTATAAAAGTTTTCACTTTCCAAAAAGCTCATCCATCGTTATGACTGCCACAAAATCGCCATAATACCCTTTTTTCCTGATTCCAAATGTGGTCACCAGGGTGTTGTGTATGACTGCTTTCTTAGGGATCTTTTCCTGAAGGAGCTTCTTCCTTCTTTCCAATGTAAGGTGATAATCCTTATCAACCTCAAATTCATCGCTGTAAAACTTCATCTCACACATATTTACGACATTATCGTTACTTACTATGATGAGGTCGATCTGCGTGCCCTCGGAGTCATCTGCGCTTCTTTTCGTCCACAAGGTCTCGTTCGTTATGACGCCGCCTATCCTAAGAGCTTCTTTTAGCTCATCGATATGGTTCCAACAGACATTCTCAAAGGCATATCCCTTCCATACCCGAACCCGAGCTGAACTTTCGATGTTAACCCAGTGCTTTTTTCCGATGATCTTGCTGTCATTTATAAATTCAAGATAGAAGTTACAGAGCGGATCGATCAGCTTGTAAATCATCTTCTTTTCGTTTCCGAACGAATAATACCCCACTATGAAGTCACCGGAGATCAGGGCCTTTAATTGTTTCGAAAGGTCTCCTCCGTAAGTCCTTTTTGCTCAAAAAAAACGGCTCTTTATTAGATGCAGAGCGGATCCGCATTTGGGACACAAACTTCCGCCCCCCCATATCTTTTGTTGTAAAAACGATCACTAGCATCGACGCGATTTCGCACAAAGAAGCGAATCGTAATGGCCATACAGGGATGACAAGCTCTTTAACCGCTCGATAAAACCCGTATTTTAATATTCGCGCAGGTGTCTTCCATAAGGATCTATAGAAATAGAATAATCCGATGTATATTCATACTCATGTCCCTCCGAATACCTAATCGTTCTTTCTTTGACAATTTAAGGATTGTATCATAGGGTGAAACAATTCCTTCCGTTTCGATATCGTGTAGTGGTAGCTTGGTCGAAATACAAAATCCCGACTCGTTTCTATATAATCGCTCCAAAAATCAAACAACTCTCTATACTTTTCCCTGATTTCGTCTTCTGTCATCTTCCCATACACTATTATCATTTATACTCTTCCCCGAGGATCCGGCAACAATAATAACGATCACTATAACCACGGTCAAAAGAACCGCTGCCACAATGATCGGTATCAGGAAGCTGTTTTGTTTTTTCCCAATCGGATTTTCTTCTTCAGGCATTTTTTCACATCCCTAGGTATTTTATTATATCCATATCGAGCCAGACTCTGTCAATCTACCACCTTAACGATATTATGGTCATTTATTTCCGCCGATTTATCAAAATCACTGCTGTATTCCCTCGAATGACTGATCTCGATAAAACACAGCTTCTCAAAGTCATATCCCCAGTGTGGGCTTAGAAACCAGCGGTTCATAAGGCCGGTATACATTTCGACCTTTTCTTTGAAGAAATCTTCCGGGAAAGCATACTTCAGATTCCTGAGATATCTTTCAAAACCCGGTAAACGTGCATCTTCAATGGCATCATAGTCATAATGTCTGTGTTCGATATAGTACCATTCCCCGTTTTCCGCATGATCCCTGTACCAGCGCCAGACCTTGGATTTATCAGCCGTACCTGCAAAATGGCATATGACATCCAGTTGCCACCATTTCAGATCCTCTTCATCCTTCGCCTCATACCGGACCGTATCAGGATCACCGCGTTCTCCTTCCGACATTACCGTAAGACCATCCAGATACAGACCGCCGAACCAGTCAAGCCGGTCGTTTCTGCAGTCTTCCGGCAGATGTTCTCTTATCCATTTTTCATCAAGCCTCATCTGATTCTCCATTCATCTGACATCCAACTCATTTTGAATAACCCCCTCATCTCCGATGCGATCTCTTCCGCTTTGATTATTTTCCCTGTTATCTTTAGAACTTTTTTCATTCCCCGGTCTCCAGATAAGCCGCAAGCTCTTCATCCGTAAGCCTTAAATACTGTGTGATCGTTGTTCCGTCATTAATGATAAGCCTTCCGTTAATACAGGTATAATGAAAGCCATTGGCTCTTTCCGTATCCTCGCTCAGATAAAAATCCCCGCTGTCAAAAACATATTCGGTCTTCTCTCCGTCAAGATCAAAGAATGCCGTACCGTCATCGTTCACTACAAGATAACCCTGTTTTTCTATATCGCGTAATTCCAGCATTTCTTCATACGTCCCGCCGACTTTAACAATACCGATACGCTTATAGTATCCGACCACTTCTTTCTCCTGTCCGATATATACCCCACGCTCGTCCGTAACGGAATCGATCCAATCTTCTACAGTATTTTCTGTAGTATTTTCTGTAGTATTTTCTGTAGTATTTTCTGTAGTATTTTCTGTAGTATTATCTGATACGGTCTCTGTTGTGTTATCCATCCGGTTATTTGCTATGTTGCACGAGGATAACAAAACAGCGAGGGCAGGCATCATCGCCGCCAATATCGTTTTTATATGCTTTTTTCTGCAATTACTATTGGATGCCATTTTCTTATCTGACGACCCGAGTTTTTTCCTTCGTACCGGGATTTCTGTCATGACCCACATTTTTCAAATGAACTTCTTCCAGAACTCCAGCAATTCTTCCTTCAATCCCGGACGCTCTGCCTTAACTTCCATACTGTTGCCGGAATGGATGATCGCTTCCGATCCGTTGATGAGGATCTTGGAAAGTGTCATATTATCAACATTCATTTTCTTATCAAGCAGACCATTACTTTCCGCTTTCGTCAGATACTCAGCCAAAGGCTGAACCATTGCTTCAAGTGTTTTGACATGAAGCGCATAGCGGATGGTCCAATGAAGCCTGTCGCCGCCGAGCCCATCATAATACAGCTTCGATGTGGATCGCAGTTCCGTAAAGAATGCATCCGCCATTTCACCAAGCGTTTTCCAGTCCTGTTTCAGGATGCTTTCTATCCTTTCGGTATACTTTCCGAGGAAAGTCTCGATCACTGCCTCAAAGAGGCTCTCCTTTGATTCAAAAAAATGATAAAAGCTTCCGGTAACGACCCCTGCGTCTTCAATGATCATTTTAACGGAAGTGGCCTCAAATCCGTTAGTCATAAACAGTTTTGAGGCCGAAGCGATTATCTTTTCTTTTGTTTCTCCGCGTTTTGACATGAGTCTACTCCCTGTTTTTGATCAGATCCGCCGTATTGATGTAGGGGTTCCTGTAAAGCTTTCTTTTCTTCGGAAGTCCCATTACTTTCACCAACGGGGTTTTCGAAGACATTGCATTCAACAGCGCCCTGTCTCCCTGTTTTATCTCGTAGCCGATGGCACGCTTCGGACAGCTCACCACGCAAGCCATACAGTTGGCGCAATGATGCTGAAATGCGGGTCTGCCTTCTATCAGCTGAATATTATCACACGGACAGACTTTTGAACAGATGCCGCAGGATACACAGTCCTTGCTGATCGTAAACGGATTGTCGGCATACTTCTGCAATTCCAGATACGGGACCATGACCTTATCCCTGCGGCGTTTGATAAAGCTGCTTGCTCTGGGATAAGCCTTTTCTTTTCCTGAAGCGATCTCTTCCGCGATCCTCTTCAGTTTCTTCTCTGTTTTCGGAACCCGCAGCTTCGGAGAGGGAAACGGAGGATAGACGATCGCATAATTGGCAACACTGTTGACCAGATCCCCATAGTTGATAACGGCGCCCTTGTTTTCCAGGATCTGTGCCAGCCTCTCACACGCGATCCCGCATATAAAACTCGGCATAGCCACAACAAATATATATGCGTCCGGATTGATCTCCAGCTGTTCCACAAAGGATACCGCAGGGGCAGGCATGGTCCAATGATATACGGGATAAATAAATCCGATGACATCACAATCCGTGGCCGGGACATCCTTCGGATCCATTCTCATGGAAACGATCTCCGTATCACCAAGCGCTTTCGCAATGACCCGTGCAGCACGCATACTGTTGCCGGTTCCCGTGAAATAGTAAATTCTTTTCATAATGCGCTGTGCCTCCTTTCAAATTAGAATATCGTTCTATTTTCTAATCTGATGATACACCCGCGCGTGTTGGCTTGTCAAGAAAAATTAGAATATCATTCTAATATTGAAACTATTGATCATCATTTTCATCGGAAGAGTATTCCAAAATATCTCCGGGCTGACAATCAAGTGTCTTGCAGATCGAGTTAAGTGTCTCAAATCTTATATTAGTATTCTATCTGGTTCTTTTTCAGGAAGTAGGAAATATATATAATCGGCTTGGATATAAGCCTATGTTCCATAAGATATAGTAATATCATCAAACGTCCGACTCTTCCGTTTCCGTCGAGGAACGGATGGATCGATTCAAACTGGTAATGGATCAGTGCAATCCGGATGAGCGGATCGTAATCATCCCCCTCGTTCATATATCTTTCCAGATCAGTCAGTGCGACATTCATATCCTCAACATTCGGCGGAATATATCTCGCTTCATTAAGTGTGCAGTTAGCAGCACCAATCCAATTCTGCGATCGTCGAAATTCGCCCGGATTCTTTTCCTGTAATACGCTCCTTATTTCAGAATGTAAAGCATTTCCTGAAATATGGGCACAATTTCCCGCCTTTTATTTCAAATTATGTCTTCCCATCCCCTTCGCTATCGGACTCTGATTTTTTCTCATCCGGAAATATCGCCCCCACTATGCCGGGAAGGATCTGTAACATGGCAGATATCATCGCTGCCGTTTGCTGGTCTTTTAATATTCCCAATGTGGAGCTGATATAGGTGTTATCATCCGCCACGGAATTCTCCCTGTAGCAGTCTGTAACCAGCGCGGTAGCATACATGAGTCTCCGGCTTTTATCAACGGATGAATCCGAAAAGCCTTTATCTTCCTTAAGTATTTCAGCAGCTTCCATGATCTGATCCACAAGAGTCTCGGGTTCAGCTTCGATATCCGCCAATGCCCCAAGGGCAACAAACTCCCGGTCCCCGGAAATTCCCGCCTTTTTTTCCTTAAACAATGCGAATATCCTGTCAACGCGCTCACATCTTTCCTTTATATTGCCTCCTTCAAGTGCCAGGACTTCTCCCATCCCCTGGATGGCATCGGATCCGGCCTTTGTCTTACAGGTCTTTTTAAGGTATTCGATGCATTCCTCCATATCACTCATGATGGAATCGATGTTCCGCTCCGAAACAGCCAAGAGCATTACATAGGAACTGTCTGTCACATCCGTAAGGAAGGGATGCTCCTTCTCCATGCGCTTCATCAGCTCATCATAGCGTTCCATTACTTCTTCGGTCTGATCCGCCTTTCCGAGTTCACACAGTAGCATTGCCGCAATTATGGTAAAGTCATTGTTCTTCATCTTTGCCTTACGGACTTTATCATAAGTTTCAACTACAGCTTCTATATACTTTTCGGGATCTTCGGACAATGCCATCCTGCTTTCCAGCACCAGATCAACATTCTTCCTGAACTTTGAAAAAACACCGGTATGCTCTGCAAGGATCTTTTTGCATTCCTTCAGCAATTCCGCATCGACTTCCCTGCCGGCACCTGTAAAGATCATGCCGGCCACAACGCTCATAAGGGCATTTTCGAACAAAAATGCCTGGGCAATGACCTGACGGTTTTTCTTAAGCAGTTCACATCTCTCCCTGATCTTTTCTTTCATTTTCTTCCTCCGGCGGATCACATAAGCGGATTCCTATTGTAAGATGTTGTTTATTCCCATCCCATTTCTTTGTAGAGATACTCTTTAAATCTGAACAGTGTATATAACGGGATTGACCATACATGAGTCTCTCCGTCCATATTGTCACCAACATTCTTTAAGGATGTCTTTATTGCCAGCTTTGGACTGTACCTGTTACAAAACTGATGCAGACTCTTAGCCTTGGTATTATCAGCAGATTTTGTTTCAACGGGTACAAGCACGCCTTCATAGTCAGTGATAAAATCCAGCTCCGCATCTGATTTGGTTCTCCAGAAATAACTGTCGATCCCCATGAACTTCAGCTGCGTATAAACGTAATTCTCAGCTATCGCACCTTTGTAATGGATGAAAGTCTCGTTTCCTTCAAGAACCGTTCTGTAGTTCAGGTTTGACTTTCTCCTGAGGAGCCCCACATCAGACATATATACCTTAAAATAGGTATAGTCAGCCTCCCCTGACAAAGGTATCTCCGGAGTCGGAACCATACAGCGTTTCCCGGCAATACCTGCATTCACCAGCCATTCCAGTGCATCCTCAAGATCCTTCGATCTCGCTCCCTGCTTTACATGCGAGAAAATGAACTTATTGTTTTCCCTTGCTATCTGTGAAGGGATCGAATCCCAGATCAGTTTTATCTTAATTGCAGTCTCCGGTTTTGTATGCTTTGAAAAATCATCCGCATAATCTCTCAGGATATTATCCTGGATTATTTCAACCTCTTTATAATTGTGCGTGTCAGCCCATGTCTTAACGGCTTCCGGCATACCCCCGACTATATAATAATTCTTCAAATACTTCTCAAGCGGAACCGTATAGAGTTCCGGGATTTCTCTGTCAAGCGGCATCTTCTTAAGGCCATCAAGATATTTCCCGCCGCCGTCAGCTCTCACGAACTCTTCAAAACTCATGGGATACATATCGATCCTGTCAACCTTGCCTACAGGGAAAGATATTCCTTCAGCCTTCAAAGCCACCCCAAGGAGCGAACCTGCAGCTATAATATGCAGTTCCGGCATTTCCTCACAAAAATACTTGAGCGATTGGATAGCTCTGGTACAGTCCTGTATCTCATCAAACACCACCAGAGTTTTTCCGGGCTCGATAGTCTTTCCGAATATAATGCTTCCAAGCTCATCGATTATCCTTTTCGTATTAAAATCATAATCAAATACAGACTGAAGCCCGGTATCGCCGTCGAAATTAAAGTAAGCCATCTCCTCAAATTCCGTCTCGCCGAAGTTCCTGATCAGATAGGTCTTGCCACATTGGCGGACTCCGGTAACAAGCAGTGGTTTTCTCTTGCCTTTTTCTTTATCCTTCCATGCTTTAAACTGCTCCAGCGCCAGTCTTTCCATCATCTTCGATACCTCCGCAAAGAATCTGTGCAATGATATGATAACATTTTATGGATGAATATTCAAGATATGGTTGCATTTTTGGGACGAATAATGCGTTTTCCACCACTTTTATCGGATATATTATGTAAGTCTCAACCTCCGGCTGAATAAGCTGTACATTGATTTCGGCAGGAATTATGTTAGAATATCCTTAATAACAATGCATTCGTTATATTTGCTTATTCCTGAAATTGGGATCAGAAATAACGTTGAGGAGGGCCTATGGAACCGGGAGTAATCATAGAGGAATGGTCTCCGCTCGGAAATATCCAGGCTTGTGTGGAAAAAACGGAAAGGACTTATTATTTCTACCTCTGGATCAATCCGACAAGTAAAGAACCTGAGATCAGGAGCTGCTGGATCTGCAACAGGATCAAAGGTTCCCGGAATATTAAGGGGGCCCTGGCTGGAGCTGACTTTCCTTGGCCACGGTCACACCATTCCTTTTGATGGCATCCCCGGATATGATTACCTGCTCTTTCTCAACTCAAATGAGATCAAGGATATCGATGCTCCGGTCTATAATGACTTTATGGGAGAAAGGATAAACCTGCTCTGGCTCCGGCCGATAACAGAAGAAGAGTATGCCTTTGAGGTTGAAAACGGCGTATCCGCATACCTAGAAGGAAAAGATCTGACGACGATACATATTTTTTGATATTGGGAGAAGCTCTGTCTTCCCCGAGAATCCTGACGAACAGTTACGCATTCGAAAAAGCAAGGAAAAGACCTCCGCTAACGGTGAAGAGGTATGGATCGACGGATTCAACACTATCATCACTCTGGAAGTAATACTCAGCGATTCCATTCTTTTCACCGGAATGGATGGTACGATCCGCGACCTTGCCGCCCTGCGGGGGACATACAGGATAATCCCTGAAACAAGAGAAGCAGTACAATTGCTTCTTAGCATGCTGATCGAAGCAGGGGTAGATTCCGTCCACATACTGCTTATTTAGGATTCCCATCCGGACCGGCGATAATGAACTGCGCCGTCAGGGGATATGCCGGAATATAGACACTTGGGTTGTCCAGATCCCAATCCGCCATAGTCATTGTGATCCGGTAGATTCCCGGAGTCAGTATCCCGTACAGAGTTTTCCAGTCGATCTCCAGCTCCGATTCTCCTTCTGATGGCAGCTTAATATTTCCCTCCTCATCAGTTCCTCTTTCTTCAATGCGCCTCGGAACATCTTCCCATGTATCTCCATTCAGAGTCTCAAGAAGGTATCCATCCCCATAGACAAGTTTTATTTTCTCACGCTTATCATACTGCCGAAAATGTACTGTTAGTCCTGCAGGAGTGACATTTGATACGCTCATTATCACTGCTATGGTATCATCTTCCGATTCCGGTATGTACTGTCCGATACCACCCTCCGTCTTTCCTTCATCAAAGCATACCGTATCCAGTATCGAAAGGGCTTCTTCCCACATCTCATCCGTCCATGAATCGCACTCCGTATGCTGCGCTACTATTTCCGGTTTCTCACCCTTTATCAGGATATAATCCCAATGCTCATGGTCATCATAAGTCCCCATATATGACGTATATCCTGCAAGAGAGATCTCTTCGGTCTCCAGTCCGGTTCCGCATACTCCAAAACCGTCTATGCAGAACACCTCGACCTGACCGTCTTTAGCATCCTCCGGCTTCAGGATCAGGCCATAAAGACCGTAACGCAACATACCGCTGTCTACCGGCGCTGCTTCGATACTCCAGCCATTATGCCCGACGACAGTGATCTCACCATACGGCCCTCCTGCGCACACAGTTTTCATCTCCTGATCCACCATTTCTTCTGTAAGTACCGGTTCCGTATCCACCGGCGCAGTTTGTTCAGGCACCTGCTCATCCATATTGCTTATCTTTACCGGCTCCTGTCCCGCCTGTTGGCTAATCAAATGATCTGCACTTCCGCTTATCCCTGCCGTAACAAGATATATACCCAGCGACAAAACACATATAACTATCGGGATCGCTCTTTTCTTCCCCTTTATGAAAAAACATGCGATAAATGCCAGAAACCCGGCGACAAGCAACAACTTCCACGCCGGGTTAGAAAAGATACTGTTCAATGTCCTTGCGGTATTTACACTCATAATTCCACCTCTCAGATTTCGCTTATATAAGTGATACGAATCTGACGGTATGTTTTATGGACTATTGAGAAACAGTAATTTATTTTCCGATTTATATACTGAATATCAATGTTTATAGTCATCAGATACATCTGTAAACGAGCGGATGCCCTTTATATAATCATCGTATGCGTTCTCCGGATCCTTGCCATGAAAGACCTTACACAGTCCACACATATCACAGTCTGCAATGCACGGATATTTATCCTTTATGAAAGCTCTGCGTTCCTCTTCAGAAGACGCTTCGATCATAGGCGCATCATACATGACAACTCCTCACAAGATATTCCTTCCCTGACGGTATTTGTCCATATATTCGGCGTTGATCTCGCGGATCTCCCGCTTTCCATCTATATAGTCCTGATAGATGTCCCATGGCGAACCGCCCCCCAGCCAGCAGGAAGAGCAATTTTCGCATCCTCCTCCACAGTCCATGGAATTCCTGACAATTTCCTCACGCTCTTCTTTTGTCGTATCCTTTATGAGTATAGATCTATACTCCATATTAGTCACCCGCAATATGCTACTGCGTCCACCTGAAACTGCAGTCCTTCTTTACCACCCATATGAGCAAACTCGGTCTGGATCGACTTACGAACCGGATATTTGCCTTTGAATCGTTCCTTAATGATCTTCTCCATCACCGGAATGTTCCAGACATCCCTGAAAAGGCAATCCATCTGAACCACATTTTCGAGCGTCAAACCAACAAGTGCCAGCCGCTGCTCCATATGATCAAATGCCCCGTTGATCTGCTCTTCGATCGTACCGCCAATATTGCCTACACAGTATCCCAATTTCCCGCTCCTTCGAAGCCCTGTTATAATCTTTATCCGCCCGTTATCTTTTTTTTGAAATCAATTGATTCAGATATTGAAGTCTCGGATACACCTGATCACCTCGCGACATTTTTGCGGTTATCCGCATTTTTCTCATCTACGGCATAACATTCCGCTATTCTTTAGTCAATATGTTACATGCAAATTTTGCGCCTATCCGCATTTTTTCATGTAGTTTAAGGGGTCAGACATTCGCGATCAGCGTTCCGGGTTCGATTGGCTTTAGGACGGACCGCCGGTCATAATACCCTGACATAACTGGTGCAGCGGTCTTCTACACTTGCCTCGGGAATTATCCTTCTTACCAGCCCTTCCGTCGTATCATTCATTGCCAGAACGTATCCTGACAGATCTTCCCGCGTATAGTAATTCAGGATATTCTGTGCGGATTGTTTTAAAAGCTGGAAAAAAGCCGTTTTATCATTACATCCCTCCGAATTGACATATTCGATGGAAAATCCTTCCTCAGGCCCCATGTCACGTATAAGAAGACATGCCCGTATCGCACCCTTTTCATCTACATAAACCGTGCTTAAGTCTTCCTGAAAACCTCCGTCCATAAAATGATCATAGCTTTCAGACTCTTTCAGTCTGTTCGCATATGATCTGCGGCTCTTATCGGAAGCCCGGCTCAGGCTGATGATATTCTTTCCGACCTTCGCCTTTGATACTATAGCATTTTCATAGATCGCCATGATCGGGAACTTATACAGAGTTACCGTATCTTCTTCCTCAAAACCCGCTTTGGAAAGGATCGGCCCAAAGAACTCCGGATCGTCCTCATCATAGATCTCATACACTATCCCGTCGCAGCCAAGCCGGCTGCATATTTCCCCCAGATTTTCAAGCAGCTCCGTCTCCGTTTTACCGCGATATTCCTCCAGGACTCTGACCGATACGATCTGCGCAGTACTGAGTGCATCAAACACAGCCACACCTGTCAGCTTATCATCCTCAAGTGAACAGAGCGCATAACGGTATTCAAATTTATCAAATCCTTCCCTTATTTCCTCCGGCATATAGTTCTTTACCGTCTCTGCTTCTTTTCCATGTAAGAGCATAAATTCCATATCAGATACTCCTTCTTATCAAAAATCATTCATAGTCTCCGGGTCCGCGCCGGAAAGCCGGAGCAGATCCGAAAAATTCTGCGTCAGTTCCTTCTTCAGCGCCTCATCCTCTTCGATCTTCTTATCCCCCAGTTCCGGATGATTTTTCCTTACCATGGACACGGCAAGATACAGCATCTGTCCAATATGCTGGTTATAAGAGGGAAAGGTAAACGGTGTTCCGTTGCTTGAATTCAAAATATCACATGATCTTGTATAATCAGCACCATCATAAGACTCTTTCACCGCGCTGTAATACTCATCAAACGGAAATTCTATAGCCTTTGAAATACCGGGGCTTACATAATTTGTAGCCGTCAGCATTTCGCTCTTATCTGCCAGCACATCATCCCCGCATCCCGCCTTAAAATCATCCAGCAGTTTATTAAACTTTTCCATATCGATCCAATCGGGCAGATAGACCACAATATTGTCAACTTCAGCTGTTCTGGGCCTGCCTTTTAACTTAAATGAAAAGTCTTCCTTGATCTCACTGTTCTTTTTTATCGCCTCGGCCCAGGCTCCGGCCATCTCTGCAAATTTATCGGAACGGCAGGAAATATAAACACGCTTCGACGCCTGAGCCTTTTTCTCTTCATATTTTTTCCCCGTAAAAAAGATAAAACTGTCGACTTTTTCCAGCTTTTCTTTTATTCGTTCTTTCTTTTCCTGTGTTGTCCCACGGGAAGTGTCCGTAAGCGGCTCTTTCCCGTTCACCCCTTTCTGATCCCGAATATTCTCCGGCTCATACTCATCAACCAGCTTCTTTAATTCTTCCCTGTATTGTTCGTTCTGATTTACATAAACCGGGTCACGTTTCGATTGAAGCATTGTATATATATCATGTGAAGTCTCATTGGGGATCGTCATGATATCCGCCTGAAGGAAAACCTTGAGAGCCTCGGGGGACACCAGACCTTTCTCCACATCCTGATAAAGCTTACGGATCTTCTCCATTTTTTCTTTCCATTTATCATAGTGCTCTTTTTTTTTGCTTTCGGTCTGTTCCTTCGTCCAGGCGCCTGCTTTATAATACCGCTCTGCATCATCAAGGAGTCTATACAATCTCCTGGTGAACAAAGCCTTCCATTCCTGGAATGATCTCAGATTACCATCAAGCGCTTTATGGATACTGTACTGCAGAACGTTAGCTCTGTTAAAGCCCGTCAATTCCTTAGTTTTTTTATCTACCCCAATCTCTTTAACTTTCTCGTTTTCTATTTTAACACGCGCATCGGCATAACGTACCACACCCCCTTCAAAGAACCTGTTCATCATCTTTTCTGCATTCGCAGCCGGAGCCTTCGGATCTTTCTCCGCTCTTTTCCATTCCTTCTCATGGAGAAATACATCCTTTCCAAGATCCATTTCTGCATATTCTTTTTTCTTTTTTTGGGCAAGGGAGACCAGGCGCTTGCCGGTTTTCTCCAGCTTTTTTCTTTCACGCCAGCCCCGGGCGCACTTTTTCCCATCAAGCGTTTTATAATATACAGGTGAATCCGAGACGTCCAGATTTCTTACCGAATCCATCCCTTCGTACATCTGTGCCTGAAGGATGAATTTCGCTGCCGAATAAACCTCATCTGACTCAAATCCGCCTCTATCGAATTTATTATCATTCATATATCCGGCCAGCGAAGTCATAACCCTCGTATCTGCCTGCTGCTGTTCAATATTCTCCTTATTCTTTAACTGTATCTTATTCTGTTCGACATGCTGTTTAAAATCAAGATCTCCCATCAGCTTACCTCCTTATAATGTACGGTGATCCCCCTTGTTCTGATCAAAGCTCCTCAATGCAAAGCGTCACACCCTTGCCCATCTTCCCATGGTCCGGGCTCCGGTCACAGATATCATACCTGGCTTCCCTGTCGTTCCGGGACACCTTATTCAGTCTACTGATCAGCCCCCGGCCCCCTCAGATAAGACGCCGGCCTCGTCCACGCGCTCTGCCTCTGCGTTGTCCGCCCCAGGCCCCCTCGGATAAGACGCCGGCTACGTCCACGCGCTCTGCCTCTGCGTTGTCCGCCCCGGCCCCCTCGGATAAGATGCCGGCTACGCATAAATGCCAGACAACACCATCATCAGCCCCAGGCCCCCCTCGGATAAGACGCCGATATGTTCTGTAATCTCAAACTTAATATCTCCAGCCAGTTTTAACTCCTTCCCGCGTCAAACGTACTGTAAAATTATACCACAGAAAGCGGGCATACTCCAACGATTCATGGACACTTATGCAAAATCGAATATTTCAGTTTTCGAGCTCATTTTGCCTATACACAATCCCGTAGATTTCGTTAAGAATTAAGCTGGGATGAAGATGATCGCGCCTGATAAACACTTTCGACAGCGGAAATCCCGAAAAATGCTGTTCCCGCTGTTGATGATCACGCCGGAAGTGCATTTGCGACAGCGGAAATCAAGAAAAATGCGGATCCCGCTGTTGATCATCGCGCCGGAGGTGCATTTGCGACAGCGGAAATCAAGAAAAATGCGGTTCCCGCTGTTGATGTTCGCGCCGGATGAACATTTGCGACAGCGGAAATCAAGAAAAATGCTGTTCCCGCTGTTGATGTTCGCGCCGGATAAACATTTGCGACAGCGGAAATCAAGAAAAATGCGGTTCCCGCTGTTGATCATCGCGCCGGATAAACATTTGCGACAGCGGAAATCCGTAAAAATGCGGATCTCGCTGTTGATGTTCGCACCGGATAAACACTTTCGACAACGGAAATCAAGAAAAATGCGGATCCCGCTGTTGATCATCGCGCCGGATGAACATTTTCGACAGCGGAAAGCAAGGAAAATGCGGATCCCGCTGTTGATGTTCGCGCCGGATAAACATTTGCGACAGCGGAAATCAAGAAAAATGCG
>JAEEGL012734603.1_pt1 | contig 60603 bp, 51 predicted proteins | sample 9134231 | NCBI WGS metagenome assembly JAEEGL01 (sample SAMN16246548, study PRJNA631951) | gut metagenome | biome: gut microbiome; feature: rumen; material: fiber-attached | host: Bos | place: Iran: Karaj | collected 2018-10
GTGTACTCTACATCATATGTGTCACATTCATCACGTTTGTTTACGTTGAAATAGTTCCAAATGTTGTCTACCGGCAACTTGTTCGTATAATTGATATCAAATTCGGACGAAAGCCTCGTATTCACATGTTCTTCATACAGGTGACCGTCCACGTATTCGAGATATATCAGAAACGGGAATGGGGTTACGGGTGTACCGTCCTCATCAACACACGCAAACCTTATCTTGGCTTCCATACTGATATACCCATAGAACAGTTTTTTGAACTTGGATATGAATTTAGTGTCACAAAAATATTGTAGATAATATACGGCTACATTATCTATTTTTTTAGAAATAGAATACCCCATCTCGTATTTATTAACAAGGCAAAATTCTTTAAGTTCCTTAAAAAACCTTTCTTCTTCAACGTCGCTTACCTTTACGACAGCAAAAAAATTGTAATAACTAGACATATATTTTATATTTTTTTATTTATTACTAATATACAACAAATATCACAAATTTTTTCAATATTTGTGATAGACGTATTTGATTAAACCGCAGTCCCAGATTCGATAAAATCCTAAATAATCACACATTTGGCGTTCTGTCATAGTTAAAGGTAGACCATATTTTTTGTGAAGTATTTGTTTTCTAAAAAGAAACTTGTGTTTACGTTTTTTACCTACAACATATCGATAGTCAGGTTTTTCAATCTTATCAATTTTAAATCCAATTTTAGTATAAAAATTATCTTCAGCACTAACCGTCCATCGCCTATCAGCAAAACTTTTTATATTTCTAAATTTATAGTTTAATGTAAAAAATTTAAACATTTTACCACCTATTCCAGGTATTCTTTTAGTTATATCTGTTGCAAACCTTGTTAATTCCCAATCGTATTCACCTCTTTTTTCTTTCTTAAAAGACATTACAGCAATTAATTTGTTTTCATAAAAAGCCCCGATATAAACACTAGAATTTACAAACCCTTGTATATGATTAGTATCCAAAAAACGTTTAGCCAATTGTTTATCAATTAAAATAACCTTACAATCCCTTCCGTTTATTCTCATCAAATCTCTATTAAGTCCAAGTAAATGCTTTATTTTATCATATACAATATCTTGATGTTCCAAATACTCATCTTCAAAAATATGTAGTAAACCAATGCCATTTTTATTACATATATTTAATTTATTTAAATGATATTTGGAATTTTTGTATTTACGCTCACTATGCCAATATATACCATTATATTCAATTGCTATATTATATTCTGGTAAAAGTATATCAAGTTCCATGCCATCTAATAATTCTCTGTCATGTTCAATGACTTCAACATTGTACGATTTTAGAAATTCAACGATTTCTTTCTCATTTTTTGACAGTGTTGCCCCACATTTTGGACATCCTGAACCGTGTATGTGGGCATCTGGCGTTTGATAAAATTCCCCGTGTACTGGGCAAATAATTTTTAATGGCTTTTGATAACCAATATATTCAATTTGAGAATAATCATATTTATCTCCGTGTACATCCACAGCCTTTTTAATAAATTCTTCAGAGGTTAATTTATGAAAGTCTGAATTCTTTTCTGCTTTACATTGTGGACACCCTTGTCCAGACAAATGATTGTTTGGAGTCATCCAAAATTCACCGTGTTCAGGACATATGATACATACCTTGGTTTTTGTATTTACATAGTTAGATTTTGAATAATTATATTTATTATTATGTATAATATTTGCTTTTACTATGAACGATTGTGTTGTTAACCTTTTTTTAGATATAGCATTTTCTGTTCCACATTTAGGACATCCTACTCCGCTTACGTGAGACCCAGCATTCTGCCAAAAACCGCCATGTTCAGGGCATATTATAAAAACTTTATCAGTTGACTTTGTATAAACTACTTTTGAATAATCATATTTGTTTCCATGCACTTTCCGTGACTTTTCAATAAATTCTTCTTTGGTTGATTGACACCGCCTACCACATTTTGGACATCCTGTCCCAGACGCATGATTACAAGCTCTTATATTGAAAACACCATGCTCATGACCAAATTCATCTTTTTCATGACATATCACATCGACCTTTTCCCTTGCGTTAACATATTTTACTAAACTGTAATCGTATTTATTGCTATGTACTTCGTTACATTTTTTTAACCAATCTTCTTGTGTTACTTTTTTCATATTAAATATTTTTCTACTAATATACAACAAATTTTTTATATTAATAAATAGTTGGGAAATATATTTTTTTCTACAAACTAAAATAATAAAAAGAAAAACCGATAGTCGGATAACTATCGGTTTTTATGAGGGCTATCAGATATGATTATCTCATTTCATTAATATCCCAGTGCATCAGTCCGTCGCACTTGATGGCACCGTAGTACCTGTTGTTAACCAGTTTCTTAGCATATCTGGTACAAATTCCTTTTATGGGTGCAAAGTTAAACGGGTTGTACATAGTTGGGGTCAGAGCCATCGGCACATAAGGGGCGTAGATGTAACCAGTGTCGAGCAGGCTGGTACCGTGGTGTCCCATAATCAGCGACCAGTGAGGTGCATATGGGTCGACGGTCACATTGTAGCGTCCGTTGATAGAACCGATTTTCTCGATACCCATGTTGTAGTTGTCAGACTCGGCTGAAGCGTCGGTCACGTGGAAGTATTCAAGGTCGTTCAACACGGCTGAAATTTCAGATGACACGATAATCCAGTTAGCACCGCCACGGAGGGTAGCTTTCTGAATTTGAGCAGAAATCTGGTTGATTTTGGTCATAAGGGTCTGGTTCCAGTCTTTCTGTGTGTACACAGTGCTGGTAGCAGCGATTCTCTGCCAACCGTTGTAGTCCCAACGTGCAGTCCAAGGTGCAGCCTTACGGATGTCGCGAAGGATTTCGCGGTCGATTTCGGCAGCAATCTGTTCTGACAGAATGGCGGTCAACTCTGCTTCAGCGTCAATGTTGTGGAAAGCAGAAACGTCCTGAGCAAGTTCTGGTGACCAAGTTGCACGGAGTTTACGTTCCTCAACTGACACGTCAACAGAAGTAAGCTGGAAGCTGACCTCACCCATCTCGGTTTCGAGTTCAAGGCTGTCGTATGAACACCAAGCAATCTGGAAAAGACTGTCAAGATTAGCCAAGTTAATAGACCTTGGGTCAACACCGATATAACCGTCGAAGGTCAAACCCTGTGTTGCGACTGGTTTGGTAAGGTCGAGTTCGATGTACATATGGCCTTTTGCGTCAGCAACATCGTGACGGTTTACGAGCTGGTCGCCATACTTCTGGGTAACAACGCGGAACTGGATAGATTCGCCTGCGGCAAAACTGCTGAAGTTAGTTCCACTACCAGCGGTAAGGTTGCTAGCAGCAATAACTTTCAAAGAAGCCAAGAAACTCTCGGTATCCTGCTCGTTACCGTCAGGTCCAGTCAGATGCCCAGCATTGTAGCTATTGAAACCAGTAAGGTCAATCAAAAGGCTACGGCAAGAAGCGTCGTTGGCGTTCACAGGAACTGCGGTAATAGCACCGTAAGTTCCGTCACCCTTAATTTCAACGGGGCTAGCAGTACCAACGTTGATGGTGATTTTACCTTTTGAATTGTCATAAAGGAAGTCGTTGTAGAACAGGTCGTACAAAGTCTTCTTCATGTACTGGGTAACTTCAGGAGTCACACGTCCAAAACTACCAGCAGGGGTCAAACCAAGAGCAGCAGTCCTTGCAGCAGCCTCAGTTGTCTGATAACTTGAATGAGCGCCATTAGCGTCAAACACTTCCCAGTCACCGCTTGTTGATACAGCGTTGATGGTCTCGTCTGGGAGGTAGTAGCGGTTGTTCTGGGCACCGTTCTGGTTGCGGTCGGTACGCTCGTAACCCATAAGGCCACGATGACGGCCGGTGTCGCCCTGTGAAATCTGTCCGGCAGTCTGGAAGTTCCAGTCACGCTCAGAAGTGACGGGCTTGATATAGAACAGTTTACCGATAGGAAGGTTCATTGCCTGGACCGACACGATATCGTTAGCCAACAGTTTGCTGAATACCCTACGGATAAGTGGGAAAACTACGGTTTCGAAAGAACCGCTATTGTCTGATGCGGTAGCCTCGCGGAGAAGGTGTTTAGCCTCGCTCTCATACAAAGTAGCAACAGTCTCCTTGATATGACCTTCCAGACCGTTCACAAGTCCAAGGCGTTCCCAACGCTCCTGGATTTCTTGTCTAATTCTTTTCTGTGCATCGAGGTCGATTGAACCTACGGCACCTGATTTGAGCAATGTTCTCATTGTATTACAATCAATTTTTTATTCATTATTTTTTATAAATAGTCCTAATTTCAAAAAGTTACTTAATTTTCATAAGTCTGTCTTGGAAATCGAGTACGCTCTTGATTTCGGAACTGTTGTTCAACATACTTGTTTCGACAATCATATTGTTGTTATTTCCCTTATTTTCAGTTATTTGGCTGTTGATAAGGTTAGAAGTGCTTCTACGGACTTTGCCGTTAAGTTCCTCTGAAATTTGGCGATAGAGTTCGTTACTTTCTTTGAGGGACTGCACTTTGTCGAAACGGTTAAGGATGTTGATTTTCTCATCACGGCTGGTGGTGTTCTCGGTGATAAGTTTGATTACCTTTGCCAAACTGCTGTTAATAACCACCGCTTCAGACAGTTTGTTTTTGATTTCGGTTGCGATTTTACGGAGTTCTTTGTTTTCGCTAAGAACTGCGTTAGCCTGGCGGTTGAGGGCTGCGATTCTCTTGGATTCGTTCATTGTGCCACGTCCGTCGCCAGTTCCGCGTTTTTGGGAAGCCTCTCTATGACCGTTTCTAACCTTGTCGTCCTGCTCTGGTGAATGGATTTGGTTTCTGCCAGTGCTGTTCACGTAGGCGTTGTTTCTGGTGATAGTAGAAGCACCCTCCATCATAGCGTCCTCGCCTCCGATTTCAGGATTTTCATCGTCGCCGATAACGACCTCGAAAATAGTGTCACCACATTCGTCACAGTTTCCACCGTAGCATTCGTCAGCCTCTTCGGTCATTGGCTGTTTGGTTTTGTTGGTGTATGGGTTTCCACCGTTAGCACCGTTACTGCCAACCCAGCGTTTACCGTCGCCGGTAGGCGCTCCCTGGTCGAATCTGCTGTTGCCTTCGCCCTCGCCTTTGTCGTGAGGCATAGTCATAGCGGTTTTCTTCTGATAGTTGTCCGTGTAACCTAAGTTCACATTTCCTTCGTTTACCATTTCGTTGTCGTCGTTTTGTTCATTATCGTCGCCAAACTCAATTTCGAATGTATTTTCGTCATCTCCTTCAGCATTTTCTTCACCTCCCTCAATATCGTCAAGGTTGATGTCGTCCATCATACCCTCGTCGCCGTTGTCTGCGTCTGAAAGACCGTCTTCTGCGTCAAGTGGTTCTCCGTCCTTTTCAAAATCGTTGGGTTGTGATTCGGTGTCTCCACCATCTTCAATATTGATTACAAACTCTTCTTCCCCATCAGGAGGTATGACTTTGGCTGTGTCGTCGCCATTCTTAACAATGCAAACTTCGTCACCTTTGTCAGCATTTCTGATAAGTTCGAATACGTCTTCAATATCTTTCCCTATCATGTCATAGTCCCCGTCTTCGTTTTTCCACTGTTCGGCATTTTTCCAAACTTCGTCACCATCGGCTTCATTGTCTGCAACAGTTTCTGGATTTTCACCAGATTTTGTGTCCATACCTTCACCGTCATTTTCGGCTGGCAATTCGCCATCTTTGGTATTGATGTCGATAGGGTTTTCCTCGTCAGGGTTGACATCTTTTTCTTCGTAAGAGTTATCGTCGGATTCAGAAAGTATTGACCTTATACTACGGTTAACAGTGTCATCCACTAGGGCATTCAAAGATTCCTTAGTAGACTCTTGTAGAACTTTTTCAAGGTTTTCCTTGTCCTCTAAAATACTCTTAATGTATTTTGTTCTTACTTCTTTTTTATTCATTTTATTTAAATATCTGAATATTATTATAAATATAAATAGTGCCTATATTAAAAAAATTAATATCTTTTTGACATACGACGGTAAGATTATGTTTATATTAATATACTTTTTACCTTTAAAAGTTTCTCGTTAATGGATGGTTTGTTATTTTTTGTTTCATCACCCTCAACATATTTCATTAAGTCCTGCATATTCCGTGAGATGTATGCGTTGGGAGTGCTAGGCTCAAGTACCACGTCCCAGGAGATGAGTTCGAAATCATCCTCTACCTCTAATACTCCAAGTCTCTGCGACACCGTTCCAACACCTCTTGAAGAAACACCAATCAATATGTCATCAAGAAGCATATTCGCCACCAAATCACCAGAAGTAGAACACACGCCATATCTTCTATATCCAGGTGACAGATGTAGTTCCATTTCGCCTATAAGGGTATGCCCCTGCCATTGAAGATTTGTGATTACATGAGTCACGTCGTGTCCTGAAAGCGTGGTGCTCTCCGGGTGGTCTAAAGCACCCACAGCAGAACGGTTTGATACTCTTTCGTTTATATATTTTTCAACGGCTGGTTTTAAGATATTTTCTGGGTATACTCTGCCGTTAGCGTTCTTTATCCCATATTTTTGAAATACAGCGTTTACGACAAATCTGTCTGGTATTACGAATCTTTCGTGGTTTGCAATGTCCTCTTTAATTTGTTGTATAGTATCTTTGTTACCCAGCACGTGTCCGTCGTGTTCGATAAGCAGTCCTGTACCGCACTGGTTTTTTCTTATTTCAGTAATTGTATCTAACTTTTGTAACATCTTGGTTTAGCATTTACTTAATAAATAGTGTACACGTAAAAAAAGCACTGAAGGTTTCAGTGCTTAGTTATGTTTGTTAGTGTTATTATTTGAAATATTTTCGAATAGTACGTTTTACGGCTTCGTCTAACTTTTCGTTTTTACCTTTGTCGAAACCATAATAATATCCATCTTTAGCCACTTTGTTATTTTTAGTTACCAAGTCGTCCCATTCTTCATAAGTCATTTCCCTATTAATCGGTTTCCTATATCCGTTCTCCCAAGCCTCATCTCCAGCCATATTACTTATACGTTTTCCTTCTTCTTTATCTTTTAAACTCAAATTATGATAACGTTTTCTACCCTCTGCCCTACCCATCACAGCAGCCAAGGCATAAATACCTTTCGGTGTGTCACCTATTTCGTTAACAGATTCATCAAGCCCGTCTTTTTTTCTCCAGCCTTTTCCTTTCTCGTATGTGTAAGCCCCGTTGTTGTAGTCCCACAATTCATCGTTAGCCTTTTCATATTTATCAGCCGTTTCCTTGTCTCTGAAAAATGTACCTGGTTTTACCATACCGCCAGTCCCAGTGTGGTATACACCTTTGCTTGTACTAAATATTTTACCGCCACCTTTATTAGTGCCATTTATAGCACCGTATGGCATATTGCTGCTTGTGATATTGAATATTCCGTTAAATGAAGGAGAATGCTTTCCTGAAAGGCTATCACCCATTCTATCATATTTCATATCTCCAATAAACTCGTCATCAAATCTTTGGTTTGCCATTTTTTCAAGTCCATATGCCTTGTCGAACTTTTCTTTCCACGAACCTTCAACATCTGGGTCGTCCAACTGTCCGAACCTTTTCTGTGCTGCATTAGCGTATGTTTTCCAATCCAATTCGTCAATCGCTTCATTCAACTCCGTACCATTATTTTCAGAGAGTCTTTTTGCAATTTCGCCACGGATTATTTCCTCCAGCCTATGTGCATCTTCATCTGGCATCCAGTTGTCCCACGCAATCCTTTTTCCCTCGTCATCATACACAATAAAGTTGTTTATAGTATAGTCGTCATAGTCGATATTATCGGCATTAGGAAATTCCAGTTCAAACGCACCTGACCATCCACCAAAGTTGGTTTTTTCCAATTTGAAATTAAGGATTTTCATGTCGTCGTATTGGGCTTTTATGTCGTCGTCTGACATTAAACGTGGTTCTGTCCGTTCGATTTCTGACAAAGTTTCCTTTATAAATTTTTTCAGTTCACTTTCGGTGAGTTTTATAAATTTCTTCATAATTTTATTAAAATTGTTGTATATTATATATAATAAATAGAAGTAATTTTTTTTATTAATGGACACTAAAATACTTTCAAATGAATATAAGATAGACATAGAAAAATACGGTACACTGGTATACGGTTCACCTAACGAAAACTGTTGCGACGTGATAGAGATTATTATGAAAGGACGCTTCACCCCGACAGAAGATAAGAAAGACTATTCAAGCGATTTGAAGAATGTGAAAAATAGGTTCATTGAGATAGCCAATTTTGTGATAAAATCATTCGAATGGTTTGATAGCCATTACATTTTCGCAATAGATTTCACGGAAAGCGGAATTAAGTACGGAAAAAGTACGAAATTCAAATACAAACTGTTTGTTAAACCTAAAAGGCAGAAAGAAATAACACGTTACGAAAAACAAATAATACGAACAATAAATAAATTGAATGGTAAACTAAAAAAAACATTTAAACGTTACGGATTTATTATAGTATAAAATAAAAAAGTCTCGGTTTCACAACCAAGACTTCAAACTTAGACACCATTAGAATTATTCAGTTTCAAGTGTGTTTCTCAGTTCGATAAATTCAGCGACATCCACGGCACAGTTCTTACGGTCGTATTCCTTACTTTTTACGTTCTCGTACACTTTCTGCCACTCTGCCTTCTCGGTTTCGTTCTCGGTCATCAATTCTTTTTCCAGCAGTCTCAACACTTCGTCCTTATTTTCACGGAAAATCTTCTTGGACTTTGCCTCATCCATTTTCATATTGTAAAGCAGATTTACTTCGTCTTGGGTAAGTTGTTCCGAATACTTGTCCATCGCTTTTTCAACTAGTTTATCGTGCATTTCGTCTATATTTATTTTTTCGCCAATTACGATTTTATTCTCGTTCACATAGTCGCAAAGGTTACTGTGGATATTTGCATATTTGTCAATATTGTTGAAACTCTTTGGAGTAGTGATAACGTATTCGATATTTTCATACAACTCCTGTTCACCGTCATTGATTACTACATTTTCATCTAGTTTATATTCTCTGAACAGTTTGACAAGTTTGTCATTGTTCTCTTTCAAAGTTTTTGGTGAGTAGTGTTTGACCAGTCCGATTGATTCCGTGACATATTTTTCAGTATCATTGACATTCACTGGGTTGGTGAAAGCGTTATATGCAGCGAATTCGTCGCTCAAGACTTTGTTTTCCTTGATAGTTTTTATGATTTTTGACAGTTGCTTTTGGCTTGACTTACTTTTTAACAACCCCTTGGTGTTATTCTCAAACACTTTGTAGATAACCCCAAAATTAGTATTCCAACCGTATTTCATAGAAGTTTTTCCTTCGTCGGTGTTTGCAAAATCGTTTGCCTCTGAAAGGAACTTACCAGCATCCTGGTATTTTCTATATGCAGCTGCCATATTTCCTTTTTCGTAGTAGGAAACAGCCTCGTTTAAAAGTTTAACTCCGTTTTCAATATTATTATTTATCTCGTTAGTCATGACTCAATTTTATATATAAATATTATACAGTTTGATTTGTTTCGTCTAATTTATCCTCCCCATTCAATTTCTTCTCAAGATTATCGGCAATCGAATTTAATTCCTCGTTAATCAAGAAAGTTTTTTGATAAATTGGAATGTTGGATGTAGCCTCTTTTTCCTCATCATACTGTTTCCTTTTCTCTGATAAGAGTTTTTCGTAATGCTTTACTTTTTCCATATGCTCATACTGCAACTTCTTGTTTTCGCTAATGGTTTTCTTCCTCAGACGTTCCATAAAGTTTTCGGCCAGAGTATCACCGCCAGTATCACCGCCAGTATCACCGCCAGTATCACCGCTTTCCATACTTGCAGCATCTCCCATAGACATATCACCTTCAGTACCAGTTTCAGCACCAGTATCATCACCGCCCATATCGCCCATATCACCAGGAGCACCGCCCATCATTCCACCGCCGCCACCGGCACCGCCACCCATAGCACCGTCTTCCTGACCACCGTTAGCAGCAGCATTACCGCCTTGACCGTTCATCGCGTCAATATCACCATATAGATTGTCAACCTTATCAAACAATCCTGTCTTTTTAATGATATTGGCAGTACCCTCAAGTTCTGCGGCAAGAGCCTTTTCAAGCCTCATTTCTTCAAGGTTGTCGGATATTTCCTTATCACTCATACCAAGTATGGTCTTACACGCCCTGGTTATAGACATAAGAGGTATTCCACCACCTGGGTCGGCTACGGCAGATTTTGCCATTTCAATCTTCTTCGAAAGGTTATCCAATTCCATCATTTCAGCCTGTGCCGACGGATTGTTCATTGACAGACTGAAATTAGTTAGGTCATCTTCAAATCCAAGCAAATACAAATGAATTATGCACACTTTGTTAAGTTCCATAAGTATCATTTGCTGCACACGGTTTACTGTCTTGGTAAAACGCACATCAAGTAATGAAAGGTTTTTACCGTCACCAGTGGCTTCCTCAAAGTTTAAGAATTGCTTTGGAACACGTAAGGCAGTACAAAGTTTATTCTGTACAAACTTAATGTCGTCCATAGCAGTCATATTCTGACCAGCAGACAACGTTTCAATAGGATTTGGCTCTTCTGGGGACCTGACGGGGATAAAAAAATCGTCCAGTTGGCAATTCGCAACAAAACAGCCACTTACATTATAACCTTGATTATTTTGTACCTGTTGGTCATAGATTGAATGTACGGCAAAATTATGCCTATCATCCTCGCCATTAAGTCCTTCGACTGTCATACAGTATACATCATCGCCTTTGACATATTCTATTTTTAGTATTTTATGGTTTTTACGCATTGCATTTATATACTCTGTGGTATTTTTAAAACCAAGTTCACAAATTCTTCTGGATACGGTATCACAGTTAATCACATATTCTTTATCGTCTATAAGATTATATTCTATAATTTCGTTAATAAAAAATTTATTTATGAAATCTGTAATTTCAGAAACACTATTAAGTTCCTTTTTGATGACTCCTACACGAATTTCGTTCCATATAAAATCATTAAATTCAATATAACATTTTCTTCCACCTTCATTGAATTTTGACATGTTGTTTGATTTATTACATTTCACAACATCTCTTGGGTTAATTCCTCCTAAATTGTTATGCACACAATCCAGATATTCCGATATAGTCGGTATACCTAATGATTTAATCCTTTCTTGAAGTACCGTTCTAGTTATATATTTTAAATTATGTAATCTTTTGTTAGTATTTATGCTTAGTATATGCTCAATTAGTTTTGTGTTTATATATTTAAGAGCTGTTTCCCTATTATATACAATTCCGTCATGTACTGCTTTTCCTAATTCTTCCCATACATAATCATCAAACATTACAGTCATTTTACGTTTAGCCTGTTCAATATTACCGTTTTTCCAAAAATTCTTCATAGATTCACTACGTATCGCATCATGTTCCTTATGCAAATCAGAATTATTATACTCCATAAGTTTTTCAATTGCCAAACGTCTTGTGTCAGGATTTCCCCATCTATTCAGATTGTTTTGGGTGGTTAACTTAGAGTGCATCTTATGATGGTCATGGAAATTGCACCACATCAAATTTGTTGGATTATTATTATATTTGTTATAATCGACATGATGAACAGTATTTATTTTTTTATCGCTTACAGGTTTAGGTATATCGTTTGCTATTAACCGATGTGTATATTCAAATTTACCTGATTTTGGGTTATATATTTTTTCGTATTTATCAGCCCATTTTTTAGAATTTTTATCACATTCTGTGTAAAAAGGCATAACGCTTTCCCCAACGCACACCTTATCGGCTCTTTTCCTTGAACCGTCTCGCATTATAAACTCATGTTCTGGCGCAAGTACAACGTATCCACCGTCGTCCAGAGTAATCTTAATCATTTTTTGGGCTGTGTAGTTTTTGCCACACCAAACAACTTTACCTGGAACAATCCCGTGCGTACCGTCTTGAATTGAATAGACAAAGTTCTGTTTTCCGTTTTCATACTCATCAGCCAGCTGCTCGATTGTTATGACTCGTCCGTCAAGCAAGGGTATCGGGGTGTTTCTCCACACGGGCATTATGTTCCTCCTCAAATCGAGCTGTCCAGTCAATGGGTCGATAATTGGGGTTCTTTTAAACTCATTTGCAACCTGGTCCATATAGGCTGGCACATCCTGTTCGTCAATTGCACCGACATTCACCTTGAACACCCTGCGTTCGACAGACCTTTCAAGACGGTACATAAGCATCATATCTTCCATAATGGAAAGCATACGCCAATGCCTTCTTGCTTTGTTTAATGCTGATACACCATAGGGCAGATACAATGAGTCATATAACAGTCTGAAATGTGCAATCTGCCAGTTCCTATAAGGAATGTATTCATTCTTTCCATACCACACAAACTTAGTGGAGTTTTCTTTGTCCAAATTCAAAGTCTGTAAATCGGTAAATCCTGCACTATATGGGTTGTTCATTCCGTTTTCAAACCTCATCTGTTCATATACTGGCAGTTGTTTCCATCCAATAATGCCGTTATCGTCAGTGATATTAAGAAGCATAAAGGTATTTCCGTATTTAACTGTGCTTCTTACTATCATAGGCAATATAATGTTAGCCGTAAGTCTGTTATATATCAAATCTTCCAAAATACTTTTGATACGTTCTGATTTGGAAGTAACCTGTATCATCTGGGCGTCTGGCTTACAATACGTGCTCTCCTCCATATAGATGTCGAGCGCCGCACCGATTTCTGGAAACAAGTCCATCATATCGGCTTCACGGTACATCATTTGAACCTCTGTTTGGTTGGTGAGGGCATTGTTTTCAACCTCTATCTGTGCCCTTCTCCACTGTTTTGCAAGCAGTCTTTGTTGCTTTAACTGTGATAGTTTTTGTATATAGTCTGTTTTATTTTTGGCAGTATAAATAACATCGTCAGAACCAAGACCGCTATAGTTATTTACTCTACGGGTATAGTTGGCAGAAGTAGCACCGCTTACACCGCCTCCAAAAGTCTGTCCTAATTTTTGAAATATTGTTGGCATAAAAAATATATTTGATATTATAATATAAATATTAACAACATAATTAACAATTCAAAAACCGGCAATCCAAAAAAGACGGCCGGTTTTTCAATTTCAAAAACATCAATGTTGAGTTATCTTATACGGTGTATTTTTCTTTTATTTTTATGACCTTATCAGTTTCACAGGCTTTATATTTGATTTTGATAATACCTTCTAATATTTCATGGTCATTATAATTCAAGTCATCGTTACCGATATAAGTTATAAGACAGTCTTTCAATTCATAATTACCTATTACACATCCAGTTTCTTCCATAAGTTCAATTTTCATATCAAAATATGGTTCTGGATTTTTTCTAACTTCACTATTATCACAAATAATTGGGCCCATAATGTGTACGATTATTTCTCCATTTTCGGTAACAGTTGGAAGTGTGCAACTCGTAACACGCCAATTAGGGATATTAAAAGATGTGGAGAATGAAACAATAAAACGGTTTCTTCTCATCACGGCATAAGATGTGCAAGTATTTTCCATTTACTTTGAAATTAATAGTTATTTTCCAACTGGTAGTCTTTCCATTGACGAAACTCATAGCATCTGAACACATATGCAAGGCACTTAGCTAATTCCACATTACCAAGGCTTCTTACGATTGCTTTATTTGCTTCATCTTCTCCATATTCTCGGCAAAAAAGTTCATATGCTTCTTGGGCTCTATTATCGTCAACTTCCCATCCTTCGGATTCGGCTTCCATAACAGCCTCGGTTATAATTCTTTTCAAATCACTTTCGGTTAGTTTTATAGTTTTCTTCATAGTATGAATCGTTATTAATTATTATCAGAAATAAATATTTTATTGCTTAAAATTGAAGCCACTCAGCATAAGCATAGCCTTCATTTGTTTTTTCATTGTATTCTTTTGAGATTGTGGTGAATAGAATGGAAACGGTCTTGTCTTTGACACTGGTTCGTTGTATTCGTATATTTGAGGTCTGTTCAATTCACCCATATTGTTCACCCTAAATGATACAAGTATTGTTTTTTGCAGTGATTTGTCCTTATCGTTCTTAATCACGTAGAACTGAATAACAAACAAAGCCATTGACAGACAGGTAAGACTATCGTCGTGACAGCCGTCCATATGGTCAGGTCTCTGGTTTTTCCATATCCACGTTTCCATTTCGACAATAACTCTGGTACTTCTAATACGCAAAATATTTTCTTTTAGGCTTGACACGAAGTTACCAATCATCTGTACACGCACGGCATTAGTTCTAAAACCAGGAAGTTTTTCATCTTCTGGAATATTAAATTTAGCGTAAGCCTTTTTAACCGTATAGGTTTTAAGGGCAGGCTCGTCGTAATACAGATTCTTATATTTTTTAGCCATAAGTGTCAATATAACTGCGTCGCCGTAACCGCCGATACATTCCACAACCACAAGTGCGTTATTATATGCTGTGGCATATGCGTAAACCATTTCGCCAATTTCATCACCAGTACGCTTCCCGTAGTATTCGAGTACCTGGTCGAAATAAGGCTTACCCTTTTCATCAACTGCGTCAATATCAATTATCTCGATTGCTGTTCTATCTTCGGCTGAGCCAGAAGAAGCGTCCACAGCACACACATATCTATGCCCTGGTATAGGGTCTTTCCAAATCCAAGTTTCCTTAACAAAAACGTCTTTAAGCGGCCAGTTGTCTTCCGACACCTCTTTTACCACATTTTGTGTCAAATGAGCCTCGATTACTTCTGGAGGAATTACGTTATCCGAAGAGCCAAGGAACGACACGTCAAGTTCCTGTGCAATTCGCTGTTCGTCCATATTAAACGTCTGGCACATTTCCACATACCAGGGGCTTTCTGGTTTCCAACCGTCCTTTTCCAGTTTCCTCCATCTTTCCTCGTTGTATTCAATTTCACCACGAGGTCCGATAACTGGGTCGACATCCCACTCTATCTCACCTGTTTCTGGATTTTTCCTATACCATTTCAAATTTCTCTGATAACGTAAATCCTGATACCACTTAAATTCAACCGGAGTGAAGTTGTTTATCTTTTTCTGTGCATTGGCATATGTTCTGTAATAAAGTTGGTCTTTACCGTTAGGTGTTGACACCATAATAATTTTAGCGTCCTTAACAGAAGCGGTTGCGGCGACAGCCTGTGCATATACTGTAATACCGTTTTGGATAAATGCCGCCTCGTCGAAAATCAAAATTGAGACAGCCGAAACTCCACGGGCAGCATTTTCGCCAGACGAACGGGCATATATCTTACATCCGTTGAACAGTTCTATTTTATCTTTGTTTCTTGTCTTGTAGATTGATTTACTATTTTTAGTGCTTTTTGGGTCTGGTGAATAGAAATCGCTACCCCACATCCATCTTGGTACTTGGTCAAGAAAGTTTACCATTTTTTCGAGCAACTGTTGGGAAATATCCAATTTGTTGCCAATACATAGAATTGTTTCGGGTGCGTCCCTAGGGGCGAACACACATTGTCCTGTTGCCCATCCTGCTGATATTGTGGTAATACCAGCCTGTCTATGTTTAATTGCGATTGTATTGCTGTTTGTCGCAAGGCTTTTAAGAAATTCAGCTTGCCTTGGGAAAACCTTAAACGGAACATCTCTTCTTTCGTCAGCGTTGAATGTGGAAAGATAATGTTCTATGAAGTACTTTCTAGTTTTGTCTCTGTAGCATTTAGCATACTCTTCTGCAAAGTTTATTGCCATATAGTTTATTTTGTTTATTATTTAGACATTTCCAATAGTTCACTAGGTGTATAACAATCAGAATTGTCGTTGATAGGATATTTACCATTATTTACCTGTATAAAGTTATCAAATCTATCAATATCCTTGTTATATTCTATGGTGTACATTAGTTCGTCAGTCATTTCATCTCCCTTGTTAGTCATTTTGAATACGTTTTGCAAATAGTCATTGAAAGTATCAGGTTTTAGTTTGGAAATCAGCATAATGATGAAATTACTTCCTACTTCTGTGACATCGTACCCAGTCTTTTCAATGCTTTTGACAATCTGATTCCATAAGGGGACACCAAGTCTCATATCCCAGTTTTCTGCTAATCTATAATCTGCCTTGCCCATAACATACTCTGCTCTATCTCTATCTTTGGGTAAACCATGTAATGATGCTGTTTCAAGCAGACCGCGTATAACATATTCTAATAGTATAGGAAATATCACGCCCTCTGCGTCAATGATAATCTTTTCGTTCTCTTCACCAATGTTAACGTCTACTTTTCCTGTGTTTGTTCTTTCGATGTTTTTAATAGTGTCTTTTTTGTTGAAAAGCAGTATGTTGTTGTATTTAAAAATTTCTTCGTATAGTTCTGGAAGTTGTGGATTTATTTTCCTTATCTCGTCCTCATACAGTTCTATGTTTTGGGAATAATATATAGCAGCCCCGACAATAAGTGCGTCAACCATACGCCTTTTATATATCTCGTTTGTCAGCTGCTTTAATTCCTCAATATCATTGAAAGTAATGTTGGTTCTATCAGGTATCATTCTATATTTCGACATATCACACTCAGACACTATCTTTCCGTTAATTGTGATAGTATCTTCAGGTATATTGAAAATTTCGGCACAAATATTAGAACACAACATTTCAAGTGCATCCTTAGAATTTTCTTCAATTTTTTTACATTCTGTGACCAATTTGTTAAGCCTTGTTGATACTTCGTTGATACTATCAATATCATCGTCGGCTAAGCCAGACATAACTTCGTCATACCTTTTCCCAATTAGCCAAGCCACGTAGGTATCTTCCTCTTCTGGTGGAAAAGCGGGATGGTCGCCAAGAGATGTTATATTGTTCTTTATTGCGTCTTTTAAAAAATCTGGAAATTCCATTACTTAACTCGTTTCAAAAAATCTTTTATTGTGATTGTTTCAGAATGTTCCTTGATATATTTCTTTCTTGCTTCCAATATCTCACCAACAGTCATAATCTTTTCATTGACCGTTTTATTATTGCTATTACTGATTGTGACATCTTTATCAGGCCCGAAGCCAAGTTCTCCGTGTTTGTCATTGACACTAACAGCAAACTTATCTGAATTTGTTGCACTACTAAGCCCACTATTGTTTAAACTTTGGGCTGTTTTACTTGCGTTCGTTCTGAAACTGCCAGTATTTGCGTCGGTGTCAGTAATCTTCAAAATTTCGTAAAGTTTTGACAACTGTTCTTCTGTAATTTTTATTTTTGCCATAATACAATCGTTTTATTATAAATATATTGAAAAAAATAAAAACCTCATATACTAATAAGACATGAGGTTTTAATCTATTTAATCTGTACTTTTAACGTCTATTCATACTTGGTTTTGCCCCCACGTATCTATTACCGTTAAAGGTATGGTATTGCGGTACTCCTTTATTGTGTGAAACTGGCTCACCTGGCTGCATATATCCGTCTTTATAGTATTCTGGCGGCATATCGTTTAAAAGTTGGTCGTATACTTTATCGCTCACATTTTGTCCAGGATTTGCCTTAAAAGTCTTGTCATTATTCCACGTATCCATTGTGTACACGTCTGGGTCGTCGTTAGGGTCTGTCAGTTCGTCATCGTCGCCAACAGATATATAGCCTTGGTTTGCACCCCACTGTGCTGCTTCATCAGGCGACAGTTGGTATAACAGACTAGTGGCTATCTGCTTAACAACATCAATATCTTTTAGGCTTTCGATATATTCGGCTAAGTCATCTCTACACTGGTCAGCCTCTTCATATGTTTTACAGAATGCTGATTCTTGGAGTATATCATTCTCAATTGGCTTGAACTTTCCATATTCGTCCTTGACATATTCATTATAATCTTCGTCTCGATATATGGGCTCGTCGTCCTCACGTTCTATTTTTTCCCAGCCTTTTGGCAGTCGTTCTCTCATTAGAAAATCGTCTTCCGCTTTCGTCCATCCGTCAAAACAATTTTCCTTAATGATTTTTGTAATAACCCTTCTCAAGTCTTTTTCGGTTAATGTAACAATCCTTTTCATTGTTAGTCTTATATTTTAATTTATATTATTTAATTGGCGGCATAAAAGGCTTTCTAGTGAAAGAGTCCCTACTGTCTTGAAACTGTATGTTGTCTTTATTAGATTTCCTTTTATCTACATTAATATCTCTGAATAATTCATTAATAGCCTTATTTACGGCTTCCTGTAATGGGGTCTGTTCGGTATTTTCCTGTCCCATATCATCGCCCATATTCATATCATCACCCATTCCCATATCATTTCCATCATTACCAGTATCACCACTATTCATATCATCAGGAAAGTTATTATCTCCACCATTATCTTCACCACCTTCTTTTCTCATAGTGTCAGCGTAACTGGTCATAAGTTCATCAGTCTGGTTTGGCTGTAATCCAGTTTTAGTAGCAGCCGCAATTGTGTTCACAGCCGTTTTATCAAGTTCAATATCAGGCTTTGGCATACCTTCCTGGTATTTTCTAAGTTCAGTTGCAATTTTTGCAACACCACCCTCGATAAACTTCTTAGGGTCTTCATCAGGTGTCATACCAATTCCCATATCGAAACCATTTTGTTGACTACCGCCCATTGGGTCTCCACCGCCCATTGGGTCTGGAGCGGGAGGCATACCGCCATTCATTGGGTCTGCTGGAGCAGAACCACCACCCATAGGGTCTGGGGCAGGAGCCATATTACCACCCATTGGGTCAGGTGCTGGTGGCATTTGTTGACCACCCATCATTGGGTCTTGTCCTTGGGGAGAAGGAGACGGTGTTCCAACGGGAGCACTATTAGAAGCGTTGTCCATTGGAACACCGTTATTACCACCTAAGTTTAGGTAGGTATTTTCATTCATTCTTTTTTTTTACCAAGTTCGGTTACGATAGCATCGGTGATTTTATCTACTGTGTCATCGAAAGGTGCGCTGCTTCCGATTTGTACACCGTAAGGCTTTTCGCCCTTGGTTGAATTATCGTTCCAGTCGCGTCCCCATTTTGATGCATCGGCATTTGGAGGAAGTGACATAACTTTTTTCTGATAGGCAGGGTGTTTTCCGAAATCGTCAAGGGTTGTTCCCTCATTGATATTGGCATCCATTGGAATATCACTCATTTCCATTTCTGCGTCATCCGCACCCATTTCTACTTCGAAAACATATTCCTCACTAACAGGCTGTTTGGTATTGTTAGTAAAAGGCTCTTTATATTTTTTTGGGTCTCCGATACCAGGTTTTCCAGGAAGTCCTTCGCTACCCCAATCGCTTTCAACCTCAAAAACGTATTCTTCTTCATTAACTTTGTTGTCATAAGGTGCGGTATCGCCAATTTCAGTGCCGTGAGAACGGTCTAGTTCGTTGTCACTTGAATTGTGAACGAAAGCACGGTCATCTCTCCAAGCAAGAACCTCTGATTCATTCATACCCTTTTTAGCCTTATTCTGGTAAGGGTTGCCACCGTTTTCGTCAATGTCGTGGTCTCCGCAAGCAGCGTCATATTTACCACTTGGGCTGTTACCCTTAACACCGTTCTTATCGTAAACTGTTTCAGGATTTACATTCTTAGCACCGTGTACAAAAGTCTTGTCCTTGATACCAAGTTGCTGTTGGTTGCCAACATTACCCTTGTGTCCACCACCGTCTTTGGTAGAAGGCTTTTCAGTGAAAGGACCGTTCTTTTCCTCTTTAATGTAATGTACGTTCTCTGCAAGGAGGTTATCAACATTGCCAACGATTTGATAGAACCTATTAAGTTCTTTTCTTGCCTCTTTCGTGTCAGCAGTCTGCCATTCGGCTGTTTCATTGATATTAAACTGTGATTTGACAGGCTTTTTACTTTCGTTGTCTTCATTAACTGACATTAATACAAAGTTCAGTTCTTTTGAAGCCTTAGTGTATGTGTCCAAAGGCTTACGGTTATTAAAACCGCCAACGTATTCAAAATCCTCTACAACCAATGGGGTGTTTTTAGGGGGTGCTACTTCGATATAGTATTTGCTGCCTTCCCTCAAAATTCCGTAGGTACGGCCATCAGCGCCGATTTGGCTATATTCTATGATACCCTTGGCATCACTGCTTTTTTTAGTTTCATTAACGCCATAATTGATAAGGCGGTTCATTTTGGCTAATTCGTCTTTATAATCTTTTGCCATTGTAAATTATTTTAAGTATACTTATTATTCATTTATTATTATTTATAAATAGTCGTATTTGAAAAAAAGTCATTTCTTCAAATAATTACGTATTTCGTCTACTTGTTCTTGTGAAATTTTTATAACTCTATTCTTTCCTTTCTCAAATTCAGACTGTGGCTCTTCTGCCGCTTTGTGTACATATGTGCTAAAAAATGCTGGAGTTATAGTATTTTCCTTTATTGACATCTTTTTATCGTAAGCCAGATTGACATATTTCCACAGTTTGTCGATATATCCGCTATTTCTCAAAACCTTCACGATAATGTTTCCAGAAGATAATTCTTTCTGTTTAGTTTTTAATCCGTTTTTTCTAAGTTCAATCAAATCATTACCCAACTTTTCTAGACTGTTCCCAATCTTTTCTACTTTATGGGTATCGGTTTCACTATCAATCCTATCACACAATGTGTCAATTTTCTCCATTTTTTTCAGACAGTATGATTTGATATATGATTCACTCCATTTTGGGTCGTTCAAATCTTGTGGCTCTTTTTCCCATTTATTTTTTTCCAAGTCGTAAATACCGTTTGTAACGGCATTATCCGTTTTATCAACAACAGTAATTTCGACTTTGTAACCCTTTATCCTCAATTTGCTGTGCATTTTATTCCATTCGTTTCTTTTCGACATGAAGAAATTTTTTACAAAGTCTTTCTTGCTGTAAATTTTTGAAAAGTCGTATGATATATGTATGTCTATATCTGATTTAGGATTCCAATTATAGTTAGCCATAGAGCCAACAACGGTATATGATATTGGCTTTGCCCAATTAACCTCGACACTTTTCACAAAGTCATCAGCAATATCTAATAATTGCAATCTTACTTTAGAATCCATCAAACCATTTTCTTTGAATATTTTGGGGTTTAATTTATTCTTCGGTTCGAATTGTTTGACATTAACCTCTTTATTATGTTTTTCACTAATATTCATATATAATAAATATATAGATTTTTTTTAACAATGGTGTAATAAAACCCATTTTTCTACGTTATAGTCACAAATCAAGTGTTTATATGGAAATTTTTCAAAATAAAGTAAAAAAAATTCAACGAAAAATCAATTCAACGAAATTTTTTAATCTGAGTGAAAACGCCAGGAATTTTAATAATATTATATCCATTTCTTTAGTTGGCTTTGGATTATTTATATTATTATTGGCTAAAAATGGTGTTTTTCCAATAAAGTCAATATGGTGTGCGATTGGATGCACAACTGCCATTGTCGGTAGTTGCCTTGCAAAATACGGACACAATCTATTCATCTGTATAATATATGATTTAACTAAAAATAAACGCAGTAAAAACTAATAACACTAAAGCAAAATAAACTAATAACACTAAAGCAAAATAAACTAATGAGTGAATTTAATAATTTAACTGAAAGAAACAACACCAAAGAGAAAAAAGACATTTCAACTATCTACGACATTCTCCACGACGGAAGAATCCCAACGCCATTAGAAATTAAAAAATATCTTGACGAGAGAGTTATCGGCCAGGACGAAGCTAAAAAACGCCTAGCAGTAGCCGTCAGCAACCATTACAAACGAGTTATATCTAATTTGTATGACATTGACAGCGAAAGCGAATACAAGGATATTGAGATAGACAAGTCCAACATCATCCTTTTGGGTAACACAGGAACAGGTAAAACGTTCCTTATTCAAAACATTGCCAAAATGCTTGGTGTGCCGTGCCACATTCACGACTGTACGAAACTTACTGAAAGCGGATATGTAGGTGAAGATGTTGAAAATATTTTGACTGGGCTGTACAATGCAGCCGAAGGTGATGTAGAACGTGCTGAAATCGGTATTGTATGCCTTGACGAAATCGACAAACTTGCCAAGAAAGGGGAAAATATGTCTATCACACGCGACGTTAGTGGTGAGGGTGTCCAACAAGGACTGCTTAAAATCGTAGAGGGCTGTGATGTCGGTGTAATACCAAACGGTGGTAGAAAACATCCACAGCAAGAAACAATTCTAATGAATACATCTAACATATTGTTTATTGGAATGGGTGCATTTGTCGGAATTGAAAATATTATTGAAAAAAGAATTAAAAAAGCGTCATCAATTGGATTTGGGCATAACGATGCTATCAATGTAAATGAAAATATTTTGGATAACGTCACTTCCGTAGACTTGAAAAAATTCGGACTTATTCCTGAACTAATCGGTCGTTTCCCAATCATCACCCATACCAACAAACTTACTAAGGAAGACCTCATTAAGATTGTGAAAGAACCTAAAAACTCAATTGTTAAACAATACCAAAAACTACTTTATCTGGATGGCAAAACTTTAACTTTCACTGACGAGGCAATTGAATCTATTGTAGATGCCGCAATCCTAACCGAAACTGGTGCCAGAGGCCTGCGCGGAATTATTGAGACCGTTTTGACCGACCTTATGTTCACAGCTTCAGAAACCTTGGAATCTAATATTGTTATAGACGCTGAACTATGCAACCAGTCATTGCATACCCTTTTGAAATCTTATAACAAAAAGATTGCCTAAAACAAAGGAAGCGGACTTTAAAATCAGTCCGCTTTCGTTATATTTTTAGTTTTATTATTTATAAATAGTCTATTTTTATTTCTTTCTTATTTCTTCGCCAACAGTAACAGTAAAATCCTCAGGTTCACCGTTTTCTTCCTTTGTATTGTAACAGAAATTGCAAACGCGGCAGTCGCAATGGCATTTGAACGTACCATTTTCAGTGTTAAGCATTAACTTGTTTACTGGCAATTGATAGGGTTCAAGAACCAACCCTTCAGGTATTTGTTCATATATTTTTGGTGGTAAAGCCCTAAAATATCTGGTACAGTTTTTGATATTGTATTTTGACCCATTTATAATCATATTCTTAACGCCTGAATAGTCTAATGGGTTGTTGGTGTATGCTGCTGTGACAATACCATATTTCGCTTTTAAATGTCCTGCCAGTTTATCGCAAAAATCGACAGTTTCCTGATTTGGAAAGTCACCTTCTTCACTTATACGTATTCTTTTTATTCTTACTGGTGCTGATTCGATATAGGCTTCCACCAAAGTTACAATATCTTTAACAGTCATATATTTGTAGGCATGTTGTAGTTTAAGATTTCTTAATTGTACATTTGGTTTACTTCTCTCACCCTTCATACCGTAACAGTCAATTTTTTGCCCCAAAGCACAATTATTATAAGAAGGGCAATTCCAAGCACTGGTTATATTCACTATCATCGTGTCTTCAGGCAACTTTTGATTACCATAAGAGAATGCTTTGAATGTTTTTGGTTTATTCTCATCTTTATCATTTTCATCAGCACCGGCAATTGTAAGTTCCAACCCCTTTTCTTGTAATAATTTTTGCAAATTTTCTCCACCAACCCTGCCAATTTCTTCATATGGAATAATAGGTTTATCCCTTCCAGTTGCATCCATATATCTTTTTTGAATATCTTTTGTCAAACGTTTTTGTAACAACTGGAGTTTTGCAGATTCAGTTCTTGAAGGATTACCATACATTCCAGGGGCACTGTTGTATACTTTTCCTCCCAGTAGGTTTGCATTGTCTTCGTCGTATTTTTTTATGGCAGCAAAATCAACGTCTTTCGCTTGTAAAGGGTTTCTTTTTCTGTAGTCGTCGTCAGTCCAAGGACGAATAGCCTTGGTTTCTTCTAATATATCTTTTACTATATTTCGTATATCATTCTCCGTTAGTGTTATGATTTTCTTCATATCAAACGTTTATTAAATAAATATATTTACAAAATAAAAAACAGGACGGCTTAACAAAGGGGTAACGCCATACTCACACATGTGTTAGTCATCCTGTATATGTTATTAAATAGTTTTTATATTTCTAAAATTATAAAAATGTTGTATATTTGTAATAATAAAATTTTATATATATGTACATATTTAATTTTGATAGTATATTACCTGAAGGTAGGTATAAGGGGAAAACTGTACGTGAAGTTTTTGATAAAAACAAAGGCAGTATTTTCAAGATTATAAAGAGATATCACTATTCATTTAGTGATGACGTTCTAGAAGCCGCCCATATCACGAAAATAGAACACGAACACCATTCATATATCGAGTGGGAACATCATTCAGCTGAAAACATGAAGAAACTCAAAAAGGACACCAAGTCTCTTGACGAGATTCTTGACGAGATGGAAGAAAGCAGGCTTAAAATAAAAGTTTCATCAGAGGATGATAAAGAAAAGAAAAATGATAAAGCAGAGAGCAAAAATGAAGAAGAATAAATTGATTATTGGTTTTGCTGGTAGACAAAGGTCTGGAAAAACGTCTCTTTCAAACCATCTGCGTGACACAAGGAATGCGGAAGTATTAACAATTGCCGATTCTTTAAAAAATATTTGTGCCAAGGCGTTGTACACTGACATACCAACATTAAACAAAGCCAAGAACGACGGTGGCAAGGTTGGAGATTTTGTAGGATTTAGCTGCAAACACACGTTTGAGACCTTGTGTAGTGAAATCGCTGCACCAATGGATATTGTAAAACCAGTCGTGGATAGTTTCACTACAGACACGACAGTAAGAGAATTTATTCAAAAAGTTGGTACTGATATTATTAGAAAATATAATAATGACTGGCATGTAGAAAAACTAAAAGACAAAATTCTTACTTCCGACAATAGCATTATAGCAATAGATGATGTCAGATTCCCAAACGAAATCAAGGCTATAGAGGAACTTGGGGGTAAGGTATTTTTTATTGTTCGTCCTGACCTATCTTTACCGATTTCAAATCATGCAAGTGAAACCTCACTTAAATGGCAGGATTTCAATTCTTCTAATATTATAAACAACTACTTGGATGAAGATTTTTTGTTTAAAGGTTTCGATTATCTTATTGACAATAATTTTTTGTTTGCGGCAGATTGCCCAATTCTAAAAAAATATAACGAAGATTGGTCAATTTATGACGAGAACTTTGGGCTTGGAAAATATCAAACAGCCAACATTGAGGTATGTAAGAAAATAGAGGATGAGTGTTTTAGTTCTATGTTGAAAAACAATGGGGTTATTTTTTATCATACCACTGACTATGAAACATCTATTACAGCTAACTTAATGTTATATAAGAATTATCGCGATAGAGATACAGTTCATTGCTGTCAGAATTTTTGTATTTGGAATCCATATATTATTGAAAACTTCAAAACAAAAATAAACAAACAATGATTTTCAAATACGATTTCACAAAACTCTACCAGGGCGACTGTAGAGATGTAATGAAAGAAATTCCAGATGGCTTAATTGATTTAACTGTAACTTCACCACCATATGACAATCTAAGGACATACGAAAACGAATGTGAATGGAATTTCGACATTTTCAAAGAAGTTGCAAACGAATTATTTCGTGTTACAGCCCAAGGAGGGGTAGTTGTATGGGTCGTCGGAGATTCTACTGTAAACGGAAGTGAAACTGGCAATAGTTTTAAACAAGCACTGTATTTTAAGGAAATCGGTTTTAATCTCCACGACACGATGATTTGGAACAAGGGGAGTTTTGCATTTCCTTCTAAAAACTGTTACCACCAAGTGTTCGACTATATGTTTGTTTTCTCTAAAGGGAAACCGAAAACGATGAACTTCATTATGGATAGGGAAAACAAATACATCTGTACCAGAGGTGCAAGCGGTAGGAAAAAAGACGGTACAAGGAATACAGGTACATCTACCGTGAGTAACAAATATGGAAAACGGTTTAATATATGGTACTACCCTATCGGTGGCGGGAATAGTGCAACTGACAAGATAGCATTCGAACACCCAGCCATATTTCCTGAACGGCTTGCAAACGACCACATTATAACTTGGAGTAATGAAGGTGATATCGTTCTTGACCCATTTATGGGTAGCGGAACAACTGGTAAAATGGCATTAATGAACAAAAGAAGGTTTATTGGTATAGAAAAGGTTGAAAGATATTTTAACATTAGTACGAACAGGCTTGGTTGTTGTACAGACAAAAAAAATGAAAGCGGGATTATTTAGTGTCCCGCTTTTTTTCGTTGTCCTTTTTCTCGTTTTTTTCACTATCACCTTTCTTTTTAGTTTTGTGGTTTTTGAACCTTTCAATATCGGCATCCGTTATGTAGTTAACGGAAAGTTGCCCCGTGGATTTTATATTACCAGACAGCCAATCCTCGATTATTTTATTGAAATAAGCCAGTCTAGAAGCGTCGTCCTTTATGAAATGTCTGAACTTATCGTTAATAACATCCAGCAACTCCTCTTTCTTTAGATTCATCTTTGGCTGTCCTTGTTCGTTGTAATATGTAATATACAGCGTTTTCATTGGCAGACCGTCACTACCAATATCGTCGTCGTTCATATTCTGTCTAAACCTGGCTTTAAGATACTTTAAAATATCATTAACCTGGGAAGAATTGACAATAAGAGATTCTTGGAGATATTTTTTATATAACTCCTCTTCTTGTGCCTCGGTTATGATAATTGTCTTACTCATTGAAATGTTTTTTAAATACTTTGTTTACAGCCTCGTCAATAACATCAGAATCATACCTCATATCGTAGTCACCAATAAGCGATGTGCTATTATCCTGATTATCTTTATTACCACCCATTGCATTTTTAACCATATCACCAGCCACACCATAGCCAATAGCATTTTTTGCAAAGTTTCCAAATCCTTTACCGGCCGCTTTCCCCATACCACGACCTAGAATTTTCATAGCCATTTCTTTACCGAAAAGTTTTCCAATAGCAGAACTCATTGTTTTACATCCAAGTTTAGCCAAAATCTTTTTACCGTAAGTTGAAGCGAAAAATTTTAGACCATACTTTCTAAGCATGTTCATCACGATAGGGCGTAAAGCATTAACGGCTACCATACCTACAACAGGGGCAAACTCGTTTAGTTGTGCTTCATTTAACCTCAATGGTTCTAACGCACCACAAGTAAAATTTTTAACACATTCTTTAAGAATTTCGTCATCGGTTTCTCCACTATATCCGCACAAATTCTCAGTTAAAGACTTAAACTCTTTATCTTCTAATATTTTTGGGAAAGATACGCCAAGGGTTTCATTGGCACATTCTTTTAAAGTGGCTTCGAACAGTTTCTTGTTAATTTTTAATTCCATATTCACTCTTTTTCTTTATAAATAGTGTCGTATGTAAAAACAAACCCAGTATCAATATTATTATCTATAATATAATCTGTTAGTTTATCTTCGAGTTGAAACTGTATTTCCCGCAGTATCGGTCTTGCACCGTATTCGCTTTCTTTTTTCACATTGTCAAAAATATCATCAATTAATCTACCGTTGGTTATCGTGTCGTCAAGGTCATAACCAATCTGTTTTATTTTTGCTTGTACCTTTTTTATTTCATTTTTGATAATAGACCTTAAGTTTTCATCTGTGAGTTTATTAAAGAAACAAATGTTGTCAATTCGGTTAATAAATTCAGGTTTGAACGTCCGTTTGATAGACTTTCTAATTATATCTTTATCATACTCATTATCGTCATAACTACCAAAGCCGATATGACCGCGTTTTTCAGCGACATCTTTAGCCCCAACGTTTGAAGTCATAATTATTATAACGTTTCTAAAATCAACCACAACACCCTTATTGTCGCTTAAACGTCCCTCGTCAAACACTTGTAAGAACACGTTATAAACCTCATCGTCTGCTTTCTCAATTTCATCCAACAATAAGACACAGTGATTATTTTTCTTGATAGCCTCTGTAAGCACACCTCCGTTTTCATACCCGATATATCCAGGTGAAGCACCGTACAACTTTGAGGCACTGGTTCTGTCCGAATACTCACTCATGTCAAGTCTGACCAAATTTTTTTCGTCACCGAACATCTCATAAGCCAGACGTTTTGCTAAAAAGGTTTTTCCTACGCCAGTCGGGCCGCAATATAACATAACGCAAGGTTTGTCAGGATTATTCAAGCCAACACGTTGTCTTTTTACAGCACGGCATACATCGTCGATTGTCTCATCCTGCCCAATAACAACTCTTTGTAAGTTTGACTTTAAATGTTTAAGTCTCTCTTTTTCGTCCTCGTTAATCTTCGTAAGAGGAATGTTAAGGATTGCCGACATAACTTGATATATGTCGTTTTCGGTTAGGGTGATACGAGTATTTTCATATTCATCCTCCATCCGTTCTATTTTCTGTTTTATCTCAATTTCTTCTCTTAGTAGTTTATCTTTTTTATCATAAGAGTCAACATCGGAAGAATTTGAAATCTTAGATTTTTCTTCAATGATTTTTTGAAGTTGTGCCTTTCCATTTTTTAAAGATTCTGGTACTTCATAGTGCGTTCTGGCATAAGCACACGCTGAATCAAGTATATTTAGAGCCGAACTTGGACACTTATCATATGTAATGTACTTTTTAGCCAATTTTATGGAAATCTCTATCATTTTATCACTAATATCGCATAAATGGTATTCAGAGTACTTTTTAGACGAAAGTTTCACCGCATCGAATAAGTCAGTGCCGACAAGTTCAGGTATACTTATTTTTTGCAAATATCTAGTAAATTCAGATTTCCCTTCAATGTATTTGGCGTACAAAGTGTCGTTCATCGTAAATATGGTACACACATTTTTCGCTTTAAGCATTTCTTTAAGGATTTCCATATTTTGTGCTTCATTTTCTTTCTGAAGCAACATTTTTTCCACATCTTCAATACATGCTATGTATTTGCCAGATTTGCTCATCTCATTTATTATCAATGTGGACATATGGGTATCAAATCTCATTAAATACTTATCTTTTAAAGCATACGGGCATTCCTGCCTATATAATAATTGAGCCATACGTTCCAATAAAGCCGTTTTCCCAACACCGTGACCGCCAACTATAACGACGTTGTTCCTTTCACATTTAGATAATGTATTGAAAACATTTGATATAGTTTCATCTAGTTTTACATATTCGCCATAACCCCCATTATATGCTTCACGAACCATATTTACAGCGTTCTCCTCAACAATATTATTCTCTTCTAATATTTTTCTGGATAGTGTGTTAGGCAGTTCGTTAGAGTTATTTTTTTTGGTTTTTGATACTGATTTCTTTTTTTTCTTTTCACTTTTTGCTTCTTTTTGTACCTCATTATCATTAAATGTCTTTGATAATATAGTATCGTTAAGCATTTGTACGGTATACCCGTTTTTAGCAAAGAAACGCTTATAATCTTCGTCTTTTGATATAATGGAAACGAACATAGAACTACTGCTCACCAAATTGCTGCCATTATCAGATATTTCGATTGCCATATTGTCGAAATCTTTGTCAAATTTGATAGATTCAGGACGTACCATAATACTCTTAGCCATATCTTCGTTAATCTTATCAACGACCATCTCTTTAAATTCATTAATGGTTGAACTAATCATATTATGGTGCAACCATACAGTAACATCGTGAGTATTTGAATCCAATATAGAGTAAACCAGATAATTCAAACTGATTACTTGAATTGGAAATTGTGATACAGTTTCCTTTTTTATTGTGTTTAATAGTGCTTTAAATTCGTATGTTAGAGTCGGCTCTGCCATGTAATGTTCATTTAATAATATTATAATATAATGTATGAGGCTTAATTTACAAAAAAATGTTGTATATTTGAATTATGGATAAAAATGACATTATAGAAATACAATGTGGTGGAAAGATTTTACTTATTAAATGTTCCACTGATACTCAATATCATTATATACCAATAACTGAAATTACTGGATTTACAGTCTTTGAAAGAATAATTAAAACTCCAGCATATTTGATGAGTAATAAAGACATCCCAATGCCAGATAAATATACATATCATATAAAAATATGTGTTAGAAATTATGGTTCACCGCAGCACACAGATTACGTTATAAATGAATTTAAACGTTTGATGGAAGCAAAAGAATTTTTAGAATCTCTTTTAAAAAAAATTTATTCAGATAATAACGAAATAATAAGATAAATAAAATGAGCAAAACTTATAACAAGTACATTAACAATGAAGACCATACTTGGTACGATAGTTCCAATATTGTTTATAGTGTATGTTATGACAAGCCGAATGCAACATCTTTAAAAATAGTATTCAAAGGTGGTGCAACGTACCTATATAGGAATGTCGACCCAGTAGATTACACATTGTTTAGAGATGCTGATTCAAATGGTAAGGCTTTCAATGAAAAAATTAGAAAGTATGATACAACAAAACTTGAAAGCACCGACCTGAACAAATTACAGGAGTTGCAGGACAATTTTAAACAATTGGATATTTCACCGTTTCATGAAATCCATATCGATGTTAATAATGAAACAGGCGAATTATTTATGTCCTTGAATGGTAAATTAGTATATCAAGGTATTGAGGGTCAGGTTTCGGCAATTAACCTATTAAAATCACTCCAAAGAAGTTTTACCATTGCGGAAACAAATAGACATTTGTCAACAATTGAAGATTTTGAAAATAAAAACATTATATAATAAAATAAATTGAACATGAAGAAAACTAAGTCAGAAATTTTAGATGAAATGAAAGTGTATATTAATGGTATCTCAGAAAACTACCATAAAAATTACACCAGAACTGTATGTGGCGCGTTGTATGCTATTAAGGAATTAGGTAATTTGGATAATAATGATTTGTCCACACTCCTTGGCGTACCTGTATACGCTATCGAAAAAATGCTTCAATATGACTGGAACGGGCATATCTCAACTAAAATGTTGATTAAAATCTACATTTTGAGTCTTGGAACTTTAACAGTCCCTGGTTGTAAACTAGATGAGAATGAAAAAGGCACAATTGATAATTTCTATAAACAAACAATTTCATCATCCATTCCAGGGGAATTAGATGTAGATGAATCAACGGACGAAGAAATGGAGATTGATTTGGGTGATGTGATTATGACTATTCTAACGAGTCCTAAACTTAAACAAATACTCGATAATGTCAAGGCAACGACCCACGAAGCCCAAGATAAATGTAAATGTAGTTCTAGCAATGTCAAGCACAACGATTGCAATAAAAAAGAAAAATGTTCTGATGAACTAGAATATAATCTTGACAAATATATTACGAAAAGTGTAAAAGAGTTCAGGAAATTTTTGACCGAAATCTACAATCAAGAAATTTAAACCTTCTTTCTATCTATTTATTTGTAAAACCTCTGGATAGTAACAGAGGTTTTGTTTTTAAAAAGAATATTTATGGCAAAGGTAAATACACAATATGAAAATATTATAGGATTCACCCCATCTTCATACCAAAAGAAGATATTTGATTTTGTTTTACACGGTACTGGCAATGCCGTTATCAAAGCACGTGCTGGCTCAGGTAAAACCAAAACAATAATATCGGCGATGCAACTTGTTCCAGAAGATAAGAAATGTTTGTTTTTAGCATTTAATAAAGCCATTGCTGAAGAAATTAATATCAAACTGAATAACAAACCTAACTGTTCAGTTATGACCGTGCATAGTTTGGGCTACCGAATCATACTAAGAAACAGCCAGTCAAAGCCGACAGTAAACGAGAAAAAATATTCAACGTACTTAAAGAAAAACATTTCTAAACTAAGCAATTGTGAAATTAGAGACAAAATCGAAGCCAAAGATTATATTGAAACTATAATAACATTGTTAGATTTTTCAAGATTTAATTTGGCACAGTCAAAAAAGGAAATATTAAAAGTTGCTAATAAATATAATATCACATTACGGCATGACGAGTGTGATGTCGTCCTTAAACTAATGGAATGGGGTAAATCCGATACGACTGAAATTGATTACACCGATATGGTGTGGTTGCCGTGCGAATTAGATATGGATATCAAACAATTTAGATATAACTGGATATTTAATGACGAGGCACAAGACTATTCCGTGGCATATGTCAAATTATTTACAAAATGCTTTAAACGAGGTACAAGGTTCATTAGCGTATGTGACGATTTCCAAGCAATTAACTTTTTCGCTGGTGCTTCTGAAACAGCACTAAATACAATGATTGAATTTCCTAACACCAAAGTGTTTACCTTGCCTATTTCATATAGATGTGATAAAAATATAATCAAAGCCGCTAACAATCTTGTCCCAGATATACAAGCAAGAACTGACGCTGGCGACGGTATCGTTATCGAAAACAGCCATTTGTCAGACATACACCCAAATGATATGGTTTTATGTAGGAATAACGCCCCCTTGTTCAAACTCTATATAAGACTAATAAATAAAAATATTCCCTGCTATATAAAAGGTAAGGAGAATGATAAGAAAAAACTGATTGATATTATTGAAAGATATTCGGTTGGTGAAGAATTAGGGAAAAACTTGAACGTAGACGGTCTTTTTCCGAGAATGTACGATAGTATGATTAACGAAAGAAACCAACTTGTAGATAGGGGAGTTGACCCTATTGATGCAATTAATACCGAAGTTGTACAATCTATATACGATACAATTGTGTCCCTTGATACAATTGCCCAAAAGTGTAATACCAAATCACAACTTATTGACCGTATCAATAAAATATTTTCTGCTAGCGAAACCGGTGTTTGTTTGTCTACAATCCATAAAGCAAAGGGATTGGAGGCTGATAATGTCCATATTATTTGCCGTTCCCTAATGCCAAGCAAATCGGCTAAAAACGATTATGAAATCAAACAAGAAACAAATCTTATATATGTGGCTATAACAAGGGCCAAACACAAACTATTATACGTTTCCGAAGAAGAATTTCCCGTTCCTCATGCAACAAACATAGATGGTGACACAGTAACCGAATTCAAATATATTGAATCAAAAATATGCCGTCTGTATGGTAAAAAACCATTGAACTATATATCAAACGTAGAAATTGCTAAACTAAATATTAAAAATGTAACTGAAATAAAACCAATACATAATAATGACAATGTAAAACAAATCAATGTAAAACGTAAGTCAAACTTACTTGAAGATTTGGAATAATAAAAAAGTGCAGCATTTATCATGTTGCACTTTATTAATCTAGGTATTGTTATTGTGACAATTGCTTACGAATTTGTTACTTCTGAATTGCCGTTATTTTCTCCACTATTCTGTGGGACTTCTGTGTTTTCATTATCGCCACTTGGGTTCTCACCACTTGGGTTTTCGCCACTTGGGTTCTCACCACTTGGGTTCTCGCCACTTGGGTTTTCGCCACTTGGGTTCTCACCACTTGGGTTTTCGCCACTTGGGTTCTCGCCACTTGGGTTCTCGCCACTTGGGGTTTCGCCATCGCCATTTTCAGTATCATCAGTTTCTTCATCCTCTGATTCCTGAACGTTTTCTGCGTCATTGTACTTTTCAAGGTCTGCTCCCTGGATGCCATAATATTCAAGATTTTCACCTTGTTCACGCACAGGCTGCAAATCTTTATCCATACCATAGGCGTTAGTCGCAACGTTTGGATATACGGTTGTATCGTTATTAGTACCAAAATTTTCTGGCATACCGTAACTTTCTCCGTCCAAAGTTTTCACTTTAAATTCAGCATTTTCAGCAACTACGTTTTTCATCTTAGCGTTAGTAAGTTTGCTATTAAACTTTGGAGTCTCCAGCACGATTGTAGAATTATCTTCACTAGCCTCGGCTGTATATTTATAATCTTCATGGAATCCCCAAGGTGCAAATGGGTTTCTGTTATCAACAGGTATCATATTATCTGCCATTGTTTTAAATTTTTAGTCTTTTTATTATATTAATAAATAGTATGGAAATAAAAAAAATTATAAATATGTTACATTTATATATTTTTCAAAATATAACTTCATATTATTTTTTAATTTATCACCTTCTTTTTTCATATAAAAAGCCATTTCTAAATTGTCTTCGAAACGATATATCAACGAAAGTAAATAATATGTTTCACAATTTTGTGGATAAATGGTGTTATATTTAATACACATGTCTTTAATATACTCACAATTATCTATTAAAAACTGAGTATTTGAAATCCAGTAAGATATTACTCTAATAGCACATTCATAATGCTTTGAATTGAATGGGTTTGTGTTACAAGCGACATAGTTAAATATAGGTATATTTGTAATAAAATTCCTTTCATTAGATAAAGCAAGGCTATAAAAGTAATCAGAATCAAACATATTATTATATTGGTTGCAATGCCAAAATTCGTTTAGTTTTTGGATTGGTATCGTGAGTACATATGAAGAAGAATCTAAAACGCTATACCCAATATTCAAAATATCATCATTCACAAACATACCGCAACAAAATTCACACATTTCATTTTTAAATACAAACCAATCACTTATATTGCTAATATTAAAATCATTGTCATAATATACTAGCCTAAACCTATATTTCAATTCATCTCCAATATAGGAACTATGAACGATAGCCAAATACCTATCTTCGTTTACACGACATAATGAAGCACATCCACGTAATTCCTCGTCGCATAAACTCAACTCATCATTTTGTTTAATTATTTCAAGTTTTCCAGTATCCTTATCAACTTTTACAATAGTAGACCGATTTACGTCATATATGAATTGAAACGGCTTGTCAGGTATAGCCATCCAATTCTTTTCTATACGTTTTTCTTCTATCGGTTTTGTGTTAATACACCTGACTATCTCAAATGTGCTACTCAACTCATAAATGACAATTATGCCATTATCTTTTACAACATCAAGCCTTGTACCGTACATATACAAAATACCATCCCAGATAACGAATTTGGCATCTTCAAGCCCATTGAAAATCGTTTTGAAATAGAATGGTATAATAATATCTACCTCTTTTCCAGAACCAAGTTCAGTTATTACATTAACGGAAGAATATTCATTCTCCGTTTCGTTTGACTTAAATATTATTTGATTGTAATCTAAAAAATTAAAATTTTCATTTGAAAATATTTTGTAATAATTAACTATACGGCTGTTAAAATAAAATTTTCCATTAAAGTAAAAAATAGACGGATTTATGGATGAAAGCCCAAAAGTATTGGCATATTTTTGGGGTATAGGTAACGGCGTATCATAGCCACCATTAGAGACGGCAAAACTAACTATACTGTTCATAAAATCCTTCTCTTATTCGTCTTGTTGGCTTGTATTGTTGCCTTATAACGTATTATGGTATCTAACTTGTCTTTTGGTATGACATCTGTGTTGGATTTAAATAAGTTGTTAATGTAATCATCAACTTCAAGAAATTTTTCAGTATTATAAGCACCCTCAATATATAATATATCTAAGTCATATTTTGATATATTTAAATATTCACCTAATTTTCCAAAATTATTGAGAATTTTTGCTAAATTCATGAAAGTATATGTTTCCACAAATTTATTTTTTTTGAAATAATATTTGGATAACAAATAATACCCTTCAGACCTAAATGGCATCATATCAATCATATGACACCATACACTTTTAGCGTGATTTTGCCTATCATTGCATTTATCTAAACAAGCACCAGTCATATACATACACTGATAACATTCTTCTTGCGTTGAAAATGTGTTATACGTACAAGCCCTGTGATATAAAACCATAGCAGATGCCAACTGGCCGCTTTCATAGTATAAGTCTGCAAGATTTTTACATAAATAACTGTCTTTTGTGTTGTTAAAAAATTCTATTATCTGATTACCTTTTAGTTCATACTTACCATCTTCCGTAATATTTTTGAAAATAAAGTTATACAACGTATTTTCTCCAACGCATAACAAAAATGCTATATTGTCTTGTAAAGCAAAAGGAATGTAAAACATACCGTTTTCATAATAAAACCCCGTTGTAAACTCAATATCAAAATCAGCGAATTGAAATGGCTGAGATACCCTTACTATGTTCCAATTTTTATCCCATACAATTATATTTTCAGTGTAATTAGCCTGACTACGTTGTTTCTTTTCGTTAGACCACAATTCACACCTATGTACTATCGCCATACGATATTCACCAACAGTTATCACTTGTGAACTTCCCCTTATCGGCATATTATCATAGACTAAATTTTGAATATCCTGGTCATACTCTATTTTTATTACGATTTCACAACTGCCGTCATTTGGATTGACCTTCACTACTTCCAACGGATTGCACCATCTCACATAATGATATGGCATATCAATTATCGGCATCCAGTTCTTTTCACAATATTCGTCTTTACCGTATGGAGAATCTATTCTTATTCTCGATATTTCTTTATAATCTTTATTAATTTCAGATAGTTCCATCCTACCCTGACCGTTTGTGGTTGTATCTCTTCTAACACCAGTAATATAAACCTTACTATCCCAGTTTACAAGCCTAGCATCTTCGAGACCAACAAAATCCCATACAGGTTCTTTATTTAATGCACTCATATCTATTTCAGATATATTTTCTAAATTATAGTTGTTTAAATCGCAAATAAAGTTTCTAGTTTTTAACCTGTTATCACTATCTTCAGTTATATAGCACAACGGTCCAAAGGTATCATTAAATATATCCTCAATCTCACTTTTCCATAAAAAATAATTTACATGTCTTATTATCATTTTTATTTTGCCTCCGATTTTGCATATAGACGGGTTACATAATCCAGTACCACTAGTCTGACCCCCATCTATTACAAGTGGAATTATTACACCTCCATTGGTAAGGCAGTATTTCACAAAATTATTGAACATATGATTATAATTTGATATACTATAATATATTACTAATTTTATCAAATAACAAAAAATGCAGCCAATGATAGGCTGCATTCTAATAAATAAACTGTACGATATGCATTAACTACCAACAACTTCTTCCTTATACACATATGTCTCGTTAGTCATTGTATCAATCTGCCAGTTCGACAAACTACCGTTTACAATTATAGTTGCACATCTACTACTCGTACTACCATTGGTAGAATATGGAGAATACGAATGATTGTAACGATAATGCCTTAGAGATTTAAATATCTTTAAAGTATATGGTGGTTGAGAATCAAATGTCTGTGCATTGACATCGTTCCATATACAACTCTTACTGTCATTATTCTGTATTGCTACAACATAGTAATTATCATTGTCTTTAAGGAAATCAGAAATATCGCTTAAAAGTAGTTCTGTAATTTCACTATCCAACTTAGAACTACCCTTAGTAGTGGTTAATTGCGCGAAAAATCCTGTGGTTGGGTCAGTAAATAACGGTTGGTTTAAGTCAGCAAGACTCTTAAAAATTCTCCATGCGTTGGAATCATCATCAGTATCTGTGGTAAGTCTGCCAAATGTTATTAGTCCATATTTGGTTGCTGGATTTGTGTGTATTAGTACAAATTTTGAGTTCATACCACAATATGTAGGTGGATGATGTAAGTTATGTATGGCAGTCATAACACCGGTATTATCAGGATTGGCTTCCAAAGAATAATATATTTGTGAAGAATCATATGACGATGCTTTACCATAAAAACTCCAAGTAATACCACTATAAGTCCTACTTGTACTTATGTATCTAGTAACGTTCGTAAAGTCTGTATTCGCGTCCACAGTGGGGTCAATTAACAATCTACCGTTAGTGGCATATGATGTTCCAGATGGTATACTTTGTGGATAATTAAATATTGCATAATAAGTTTCGTTAGCATCATATGTGTAACTTCTAACATAATCTCCATTAGACCATATATATCTTGCTGTTGAATTAAAATCAAATGATGCAGAAGTTACATCATTAACTTCTCTGAAAAACTTGTCTTTCATCTCTATAAGACGATAATAAACACCACTTGTGATTTGTTCATCTACCATACATTGTTCTAGACAGTAAATATAGTCAACATCAGGCTCAAGTGTTAGATAATTTGATTTATCAAAATACAAGTTCTTTGCATTAGTAGCAGGGGTATCTCTTGATTCGTTAGGATAATGATAAACCAATCCGCTAGCATTAATATATGCTGGTTTACTAGTATTTGTTATTGTAGCACTTTTTATTCTGCTGCCTGTAACTTCACTAATGGCTGTTGGCGTTATCCTTATCTTACTAGGGTTAAAATAACCATTAAATAAATAATATACAACTGTAGCACTATTATAGGCATTACTATTACTACCATACCTATTGGTTCCAGTAGTGTGTACAAAACATCCATTTGTTAGTTCATCATTTGTTATAAATTTTTGCATATATGGAACATCAGCAACGATAATTCCACCATAGATACGACCTAAATGCATTTTACTGAAACTTTGATATGGAAAGTTGAAATATGTTAGATTATATCCTTGAGTAGTTTTACCTGAAAATTCTATATCTAGGTTAACATCCTCAAAAATAGTCATTGATACCTTTCCGTTACTTTTTATCAGGTTACCATTACTTTCGGATAAGAACGCGATACATATGAAACAATCCATCGATTGTTTTTGCTGTGTTAGCGATGGAGTAACCGCTTTATAAATATCTGTTATAGCGCTATTTTCAGCCCTAACATAGTTTGTTGTAGAATATGTTATGTCACTTATGCTTTCTGTTGTGTAGGTTAAAGAAGCATTAGTCACATCGGTCAAGGTATTACATCCACTCAATGTTGTTTCGACAGATGATAGTGTGCTATAACTTGCGTAAGGCAAGAAGATATAATGAATATTCGTGGCTACTTTGTTAGTTTCACCGTTTGTTTGTCGAACGTTAATGAATATATCTTGTGTGTAATTAAATGTATATTTATCACCGTAGTATGTACAAATATCACGTTGAAACCCGGTTGGGTCATAGTCATCTTCAACTCTTTTCCTAGGCCACCAATTATGATTGTCACATTCGGTTTGATAAGGGAAGTTTCTACAACCATAAAATATCGTACCAGTATTATCATCTTTTAGAGTAGTGTTAGAATATAAATGTGCAAATGTTATATTTTTTGTGCCTTCTGAACGATGCATACCTCTTAATCTGGTTATTAAGTCGTCTTTACACAATATATATAACTTAGAAGGATTGGAACTTTCTATTATGCAATAATATTTGTCATTCCCATCAACGTCTTTATAAATTTTTATCACAACTATCACATGGTCAGACTCACAGTTGATGGTATCCATAGGTTGCAGTTGGTCAATAGCTGCTGTAATATCCGGAATAGACGACATATTTGTTATTCCAGTAGCAAATGCTTGAAATCTAGGCCAGCCGCGATAATAATTTGTTATTCTATTATATGCCTGATTATAATGATAATCACTAATACCATAGCATAATTCCTCCATAACATTGCATACATGCCCAACTAAATTATATTGGTAAGTAGGATAAGTCGGAACCTCATCATACGATTGCCCATATGCCGATTGATTGGTTGTCATAACACCTGTCGTGGAATCTCCTCTTGCTAATTCGGTATAATATATAGAAAAGGGGTTATTTATCATTGTTACCACGGTATATGGGCTAAGGTGTACGCCTGGATGAATAAAACAAGCATTGTATGCTGTTGTATAACTTTGATTATTTTTTTGTGCAGTGTTCTGATTACCATATCCATAACTATTTCTAGCATAAAATGGATATGCCAAAGTTGATAATATGGTTGAAAATACAGCGTTACGATAAGTATTGGCTAAACTTCTATTAGAATTTTTTTCATAATCAAAAACATCATTGAACATAAAAAACTCATCAATAACATCATCATCATTATAGTCACCAATAGTTTCAAAATTACTAGTTATTATACTATTAGTCAAAAATTCTTCATTACCTGAATATTTTGTTATCAAAAACGTAATTCTAAAATACCTTGGAACATAAATACCTAGGCTTAATCTAGACGTTGTACTAGGAACTGTCCCATACACATCTCTTGGTAATCTATCCACAGCCTCTGCCGTAGGATACATTCTGAATGCATGTACTCTATAAGGTGCTTTTGTTTTTAAAAACACAATTCTACCGCCATCCACAAGTTCCGTGCTAAGATAATTGTCATATTGGTCGGATTCAGTGTTGATATGTGGGTCAACTGTATTGTTTGTATAAAAACCCCTCAACAGTTTGACTTGTGTATGTCTTGCATTTTGTTTTAACAATCCATGTATCATGTTTTAAATCGTATTAAATGGATTATTTATAACGTAACAATTTCACCAACAACTAGTATATTGTTAACTATACTCACAAGATATGACTTACTTGCACTAAAATACGGTTTCAACGGGCTAAATCTCAATCCGTTTGGATATGTTACATTGGCGTTTGCAAATGTACTATCCGTTGTAAATTCGATTGTACAGTCATCATATTGGTATGTCTGCGTTGCTGGTATGGTTAAAGTAAGAGATGTTACTGGATTGGTACATTTATAGTAATTCTTACCATCTATACTTATTGATGGTGTTGTACTAGATATTTCAGTGTAGGTTGTCACAACGCCACTGCCACCACTCACAGCCGCCCAGTTTCCGTCACCCCTTAAATAATAACTAGTATTACTGCCAGCGCCCTTTACAACATAACTTGTATTAGTGTTACTGCTTGACGATAATGTGTCATATGACGTTCCACCACCGCCACTCACAGCCGCCCAGTTTCCGTCACCCCTTAAATAATAACTAGTATTACTGCCAGCGCCCTTTACAACATAACTTGTATTAGTGTTACTGCTTGACGATAATGTGCTATATGACGTTCCACCACTTATTGAAATATTTCCCGAACCTATTATAGAACTGTTGTTTACAGTTTTAAACGTAATACTTCCACTACCTAACAAACTGCTTGTATTAGTACCGTCAGATAATGATTTAATGTTAGTGCCACTTGTAAGTTTGGCTTGGATACCAAGAGTATCTAACGACTTGTTACCAGTAAGTTCAACACTGTTAATCGAGGGCTTGTTAGTTAACGCCTCATAATTGGACGTTCCAGAACCACCGCCAGAACCACCTTCAATAACAATGTTACCGCCACCAGGATTAATTAGAGATTGATTGTTTATGGTTTTTAAATCTGACGCTTTAATATAGACATTTGGTAATGTCGAACCGTTTGAGTCAAATACACACACGTCTTGAGTTATCGGATATATTTGTGTTAAGCCATCCGTATCTATTAAAACTTTTTGTACTGCCATTTTTTATTTTTTTTTAGCCTTATTATTCTATGTTATTGTTTTTGATAAACTAAGTTATTCCCAAGATATATCTTGCTTATTTCAATATTACCACCTAGTAACACTTTTATAATTTTAACATTACCAAATTTAATCATATTTAACTATTGTCTTTAATAAAATAAAATGTGTTAGAATCAGGAGTTGCCGGCATATCGTTCTCACTATTTAAAATAACTACGTTATACATTGTTACTGTATCAGTTAAGTTAACATTTCCAGTAGCAGTTATAAAGCCAATATCGCCTAATATTTGCGGATTTTGAATAGATTGTGTTGTAACAAATCCAATATCACCTACATTTTGTGGGTTTTGTAAACGACTGGCTGTAATACCAGTATCAGTTGGTGTAACAACTTCCCAACACGGTTCTTCGTCCGGAGGGAAATTCAATATAAACTCATAAAGTCCAGCCTCAAACTTATAATAAGGCTCACCGTTTTTAGTAACCTTATATACGTCAATATCATTATCGCCAATCTGCAAAGAAATATCACTGGTTTCATTACTATTTTCAAACAACACATGCAAATTCAATGACTCTGATAATGGAATTTCTGCATTTGTTGTGATATTAATTACTTTTGTATCATCTGTACTTCCAGAATTACAAGTACCAAACACTGTGTAAGGAGACCTAATATAACCAATTTCACTTGAATTAGGACCGTTTTTTAAACCTATAATTTTATTTATTGACATATTTTTTACTATAGTTTATCATATTATAAATAGATAATAAAAAAAAAGAAAGATAAATCTAGGACTTATCTTTCTCTTTAATTTATGTTTGTCGTTTTTAACTATTATGTATAACAGTATGCGAATGAGCACCACCTGAAACAGTACCTGAAACTTGTACCGTTTGTACAGCATGAGTATGTGAACCACCACTGGTTGTATGACTATGGCTTCCTGAACCAGTAGTTTTAAACGCAGCAAATGTGTGGACTGATGTATTGTGTGTGTGTTCACCACTTGATTCAATTGTAAATGTTGTTCCACTAGTTGTCAAAGCAAGAGAAGAAGTGGTTATAGTAGGCTGTGTATATGTGTGTTGATGCGAACCTCCGCTAACAGTACCAGTAACTTCATGTGTCCCAACAGTATGATTGTGTGCAACAGTTGACATTGTATGGCTGTGGGCACCAGATAATCCTGTCTTAATAGATGATGAAGTAGTTCCACCTGTTTCGTGTGAGTGTGAACCACTAGATAATATTGTCCCAGTATAATTATTAACCAATGTAAGTGTGAGAGTGTGTGTGGTAACACTTGCCTTATTGTATGTATGACTATGTGAACCGCCATCAACAGTAGCCTCAACTTGGTGAGTACTGACAGTATGTGTATGTTCCCCAAGCCCTGTCGTATGACTGTGGTTTCCGTTTGCCGAAGTATACATTGAAACTCCTTTTACAACATTTGTAACATGAGAGTGTTCACCACTTTCACTAATATTATGTGAATGTGATAGATAAAGTATTTCGTTATCTACTACAAAGTTATTAAATACGTCAGTCGTATGTGTGTGTGCCCCACTAGTACTTATCACATGTGAGTGGTCACTCATTGTAAAACTATGTGTGTGATTACCGTTAAGTTGCATACTATGTGTATGCTTACCACCGTCTACGACGTGAGAGTGTACTACCGCGTTAAAATTATGTGAATGTGTATTAGTACCAGTAGATGCACCAGTAGTGATAGTGACAGTTGGAATGCTATATGATGTATGATGTACTTCTGTTGATGTGTCATAGAAAGATAATTCAAGGCTTGCTTTGTCAATCTCGAATGTATGCGTATGTCCACCACTATTGCTAATACTGTGCGTATGTGATGAAATATCAACCGTGTGTGAGTGATTACCAATTTCCTGTATTGCGTGAGAATGTGAGCCTCCACTAACTGTATGACTATGTGCGTTAGAAGTGAATACGTGGGTATGGTCTGTATTACCAGTAGTATTTTTATTACTTGAACTAAGACCTGAAATACCAACCACACCAGATGTTAACCCAATTTCGAATGTATGCGTATGTCCACCGCTAGAACTAATAGTATGTGAATGGTTAGGTACGTTTACTGTATGTGAGTGATTGCCAGTTGTTTGCATTGTATGAGAATGACCTCCCTCACTGACCGTATGACTATGTACTGTAGACGAAAACTCATATGATGCTGGTGTAACTGTATCCGTATACAGATTATAATCAATATTCACATCCGTATTTCCAAGTTTTTCCCAATTAAATTGGGTTTGGTTACCAGAAAGGGTTTTGACAGTAATCCATTCATCATAAATATCCTTGTCTGAATCGTGTGTGTTATGTAAAACAAGATAAATTTTATATTCGGTCGATGAACTTGCAGCCATTGAACCTGTAATAGTACTATGACCAGCAACACCATCCCAGTAAGTAGCACCGGCCGGTATTTGGGCAGCATTATTAGGACATACAACATATTGCCATCTTGTACTCAGCATATTGGTAACATAAGTTTCCATATACTGTATTGTAGGTGAATACACGTTACCATCACCAGTGCCATCGTATGATACTAACGCCTCATTCATTACTATGTAACTAGACCCATCATAGGCAATAATATACCTTGCCTTATTGCCCAATACAGCATAATCTACATTGCCATCAGTTGTGTGGTAGTATTGACCTCTTAAAGGTACGTTACTAGCCGATGGAAAATTGTTACCATTATCAAAGTTTATATATTTTGGGGTAGTTTTTTCTACGAATGTCGAAGTATCGACAGACCCAGTAATAGAGGACAAATCCAGAACAAAATCACATCCAAGTTGTTCCTTTACATTAGCTAATTTAGAAGATTTAATTTTGAATACCGCATTGAGGGGGGTACCAGTGTTTATTGTTATTGTAAATGTGTTGTCTGGCGAAGTAGCAAGTGACGAAGCATATTTTAGCACAATAACACCAGTACTTCTAATATTAGCATTTCCACTACTACTTCCTTGAACTTGTGTAATAAAAGGCATAACTTTATTTAAATTTAATAATTATATTGCTAATGGCAACCTATATTTAACATAATATACATTGCTTATATTATAAATATTAGAATTGTTCAAATAATATTCATTACTATTATCGTCCCATAAATAATATTTGTCCCAATTCGTACTCCAATCGTTTGGCAATTCAAATATTGGTGCATAACCATCAATATAGAGATAAGAGAATACTTCCACATCATCTTCATTTAGTAGCAATATTTCGTCATGCATGTTAAACCTTACAAACGAAGGTACAATAGCCGATACTGTTGGATAAGCCCACGAACTTCCGTTCCAAACCAGAAACCTATTAGTGTTGGAATCATACACAATATGCCCTGTCTGATATATACCAGACAATGTTTGTATTTCTTGGGCTGTTAGGTTAAAAGGTGTTCCGCTTTGATATAATGATGAGTTTATATAGTTCTTATTTCTTTCATCTTGTATTTTTTGATTAACTGTTGATTCTGACAATAACGGATTGGTGCTAGACATATTGGTATCGAGATATAATGAGCATATATCATCGCCAGTATCAATTTCACCATTGGTTTGTGCAACTTTTTTTAATGTAAGCGTACCGTTTTGAAGACTTGCTATTGTCGCCTCGCCATCCAAATCCCTTAATAATTGGTTTATAACAACATTCAAATCGTTGTCACTTATAATGAAATCAATATATTTGTTAGCACCGTTAACGCATACAATACCGCCAACACTTCTAATAGTTCCACTGTCGTTATATCTACCCAGAATAAGTTGTCCGTCCTTAAATACGCCGTTTGTGTCATTCGACACCATTAATTTCATCTTGGCAACCAACGTATCATATGATTCCAACAAACTCACATTGGAATTTCTAAAAAATTGTATATCGCGTAATTGTTGTGACATCTAATATTATATATAGTAATAAATATATTATCAAAATAAAAAAATGGGTAAACAGATAGATGAAATCAATATACACATAATCTTGTACAAAGTAGTGTCACTTCTAGTTTCTTTTACTGTAATGGCATTACATATATCAGTTATCGAAACGTTAACCCACATCAACAAATGAAAAATTCCAAAAAAGCCAAAAGCAACCTTATATCCGAATATGATTCCAAGTAACACGGATATTGCTACCAATACAGAATATATTTTTAAATTAGATATTTTTTTCATAATAATTTTGGCAAGGAAACCCCGAAATCTTCAGTTTCGGGGAGGAATTGCCATCTTCCCTCTTTTTAATTATTATAGTTATTTTTTATCTTTTTTTCAAATTATAATATGATATTTTTTAATTTTCTTTATATTTATATATAGAAAACGTTCCTTAAAACACGATGTACCTTACAACCACGGTCATACAGTCCGAGCAGCATCACGAGGTCGACCTCTCGACCCTCCGTGCCCTGTGCTATCAGTCCGCACGTCTGTATAACCGTTCCCTCTACAACGTAAGGCAGCACTTCTTCGACACCTCCAAATATCTGCCCTACGGCAGCAATTGGAAACAGACCAAGGACTCGGAAGACTACCAACTCCTCATGTCGGACATCTCACAGCAAATCATACGCCTTGTCGACCGCGACATGCAGTCGTTCTTCAAACTCCTTGTCCTCAAAAAAAGCAACAAATACTCCGCTCAGGTCAGATTGCCCCGATACAAGGACAAGGAGGGCCTGATGGTCTGCCCCGTTCTCGGTCGCAGCTGCAGGATTCAGAAGGACGGCACGGTCAACATCGGTCTCACAACCGAGTTCCGCGAAAAATACAATGCCGACAAACGGTATATCAAGTTCACGATTCCCAAAAACCTGCTCGGGGTGGAGGAGTTCAAGGAGATAAGGATTATTCCGCAGTATGGCGGAAAACAGTTCAAGATAGAATACATCTACGAGCAGAAACAGTTGCCGAAACAGGCTCAGGGTGACGGCTACATGTCGGTTGACCTTGGTGTTGAGAACTTGGCAACCTGCACGGTCTTTTCTAACGGTGGCTCCTGTCAGTTTATCATCGACGGGAGACGGCTAAAGAACATAAACCACTATTACAACAAGACTGTCGGGAAGTTTAAGTCTGAATACAGCAAGAACGCCAGCATCAAGTCACCCGCCACAAAACGTATGCTGCGTCTGATGAACGGTCGTGAGAACCGTATCAACGACTATTTCAACAAGGTGGCGAAGATGCTTGTGGACGAATGCGTTGAGAGAGGTGTGACACACCTTGTCATCGGTTACAATAAGGAACAGAAGCAAGAGGTGAACATAGGGAAGGGCAATAACCAAAACCTGTGCTACATCCCACACTACAAGTTCCGACAGAAACTGATGTCCAAATGTGCGATGCACAGCATAGAGTACATCAGTCAGGAGGAGAGTTACACAAGCAAGGCGAGTTGCCTCGACTTGGACGACATTCCCGTGTACGGCAATGACACCGAACATGTCTTCAGTGGCAAACGGGTGCACAGGGGACTGTACAGGTCGTCAGAGGGCTTGTTACTAAACGCGGATGTCAACGGAAGCGTGAACATTTTAAGGAAATATTTCAAAGAACGCAAGCTTGACTGGGCTTTCCAGGAGAGTGTAAGAGCACTTGTAAACGTGCCATGTCTAAGGCTATCGCCTTTCAAAAGCCGCTGAATCTTTAGTTCAGCGGTAGTTTACATTAGATAATATATTATTTTATTATACAAAACCAAAAAAAAAAAAGCCACATTTCACAAAATGCGGCTTTTAATTTTATTACTTTCTATTTTTATGAATCCCTTGCCCCAAGAACCCCACAGTTTTAACTGTGGGAGTAGTCAGGATAAGGTTATTGTGTATGTACCGCAATCATATTGGTCGATATAGTGTTCGATTGTTTGAACAGATGCATATGTCAACAAACCTTGTGTTGCAGTAAGAACGTCATTTGCTGCGGTATGTGTAACACCATCACCGCTATAACTCACGTTTGAATTTCTGGTCTGCGATAACAATGTGGTACTCTTTTCACCTGTACTGACATCGGTTGTGGTGGTAGCCTGAACCCTCACATAATTGTCATCACCCGTTATAGAATCACTTGTGTCGTTTCCGAAGTGGTCGCCATTGATGACATTAATATTTTTCAGATTACTGATATCAATTGTAATGGTAGTACCATTGTCGTTAGTAAGAGTTAAAACGTTTGTAACTGCGTTTACTGTACCGCTTACCAAGTAAGTGAAATCTGGTATTGACACATATACTGGGAATGTATCACTTGGGTCAGTTCCAACGTCCAATCTCAATAACCAAGCGCCTTTGTTCCCTAATTCAACAGCAGTTATAAAATCCTGCTCACTGGTATATATATTACCACCAATCGAACATCCTGAATAATAAAGAGCATAATCTACTGTACCATCATCGTCCACATCCAGCCTTTTGCTACTGTCCCAGCCAGTCTGGTCGGCTGCACTAAGGTTAGCCCATTTGATGCCAAATACGGCTTGACCGCCTTGCACATAATTGTCAACGCTACCGCCTGGCGTTATTGTGAAAGACGCTAATTCTACATCGAGTGAGGATGTATCGTCACCGCCATACAAAGTATAGGTATCAGTACCTTCATCATTGTTATGTGTTCTAGTAATAGTCAAATGGCTTGCCAAATTTGTCCAGTCAATGGCACTTGTGACAATAAAATTACCGTCTGGGTTTTCAGTTACGTAAACCTTTACCACATCACTACTGTCGCTTCCACTTTCCACATTGAACATATTTGTTGCAACACTCTCGTCCAGCCATTGAATGTCATTAGCCTGTCCAGATGTATTCAACTGGTTGCTACCATTTATTGATATACCAACGCCAGTAAGTCCAGTAACAACACCGTGTTCATGGATACGAGTAATGTTAGCGGATACCGATGGGTCAATGTATTCGGATTCATTGCTTTCAACAACTAAAACCCTCCATACAAATGCTGAAGGTGTTCCTTGGTTAAGTTCATAACGCCCCTTATAATATCTTACATCAATAAATTCACCGTCCTTTATATGTATACCTGAACTTGTGTTATCAGACAGTAAATTTTTTATCCTTGTCTTGATTGCATCCGGTGCACCAATAAGCGGATAACTATCATTTCTAAAAATCTGTAAATGTCTAATTGTTTCTTGTGCCATTGTATTTTTTGTTGATTAATTTTTTATTATTATCTATAAATATATTCGTTTCAGCTATTGTGAGATTTGAACCGAAAATGTGCCCATATTTAAGGATGAACTTATTAACGCACAAGTGTATTTTGGCTTCTGTTCACCCTCCTCCTCAATATAGTATCTTGTCCACAGATACCATTGTCCGTCCCTATTATTTTCATGCAATGCATTAATGTCTGGTATTGTAGTCATCCACGTTTCGGTGTTAAAGACTGGATGTGTCGTACCATTTCGTGATAACATATAGTAATATGTACCATAATCGACTGGTTTGGGTATTAGGTTGCTTACATATTCCCATTTCCTTTCAGTTTTATTGTACTGGAATAAGTCTAACGTGTCTTTATTGATATAAATGTCCTTGTTTTTCAACTTAACATAATTAAAGTTATATACGTTGTCAATAGATACAGCATCACCGCAATATATATTTGTATCCAGCGGACCGACTTTTACCAAAACACCAGGTATTTCCCCATCACCTATTGATTCAACATAATAAACACCGTTCTTTTCTTCATCGCTATCGTGTAAAACTGTAATACGCACACCCTCGGTAGAATTGGACGTTGTATCATCAACATAAGCCTGTGCGTCATCAAACGTGTCAAAAATCCTATTTGAAACCGCCGGTGCTTTGATGTTCATGTTGAACGTTTCACCCCAGTTTAAATTTACTTGATAATTTGTCTTATGTTCTTGATATGAAGACATTACTTCTTGATTTTTATATTTTTATATTCAATAGACGCTATATTGTGCATTATATATACATTGTATGTGGTTGTTACATTTCCAGTAGTATATGATATCGTGTTTTGAAACCTTAACTTGTCATATGGGTTTTCTATTTCAGCACCCAAGGAGTTATACAAACTTTCAATCGTCATAAAATTAGGTATAACCAATACGATTGACGGTTTCGCATCAGTAGATACAATACGGTCAGCCATAAGCGTTGAACCAGTCTTATTAATCCATACTGACGTAAGAGACGACAAACTAGCCTTTGTCGTGAACACATTTCTATAAGGGTATTCCTCATCACCCAATATTCTCTCGGTTGTTCCAATAAAGGCTTTATATCTTCCAAGTATTGTATACTTTGTTTCAGGACCTATAATGCTTGCGTTTATTTTTACATCAGATAATTCACCATCACTTTTCTTACCGATAACACTTGAGGTACTATAATTTATGCTAGCCCCAAGTGTATAAGTGCTTTCGCTAAAACTAGCAATATTCATGTTTCCACTGTTGGTTTCATTGCCATTCATATAATATTTTTTAACAAGTGCTTCACATCCAGCACCCAACTTTCCATTGTGCGCATCAGGGGCATTAACTTCGTTAAACTTACTGTTAGGATAAAGCGTCTTGTCAGCACTCTCAAAATAACCATCATTTAATGTCGTAGATAATTGGAATGACAAACTACTGCCAACTTCCATATATGACGGTAGTGTAATACTACTTGTAATCGTCTGCGTTGGATATACTGGCTTAATATCAATAACTTTCTGTAACATTTTCCTAACAACATCCTCAATCCTTTCTCCAGCAAGCACAGGCGTTCCATCCGTCATCTGTCCAAGATTCATAGCCGTAACATTAAACGACTGCGTAAACAAAGCGTCACCACTGCCACCTTCACCGCCAATAATACCACCACTATAATACCAAGCACCATCTCTGAAAGTAAATTCTACAATACAATTCATAGAAGGTGTCGAAGTTAATAGTTCAGAGATAAGTTGCTTATCCCTATAGTATGCTGTATACTCACTGACAACACTTTCACTTCCAATAATGTTATCAACTTTTATTTTGTTAGTTGTAACAACACTATTATAACCAGCACTGTCAAGCAAAACCTTTATTACAGCACCATTTCTAATACTAAGCAAATCAGGATAACTTCGGTTTATGGATACAAACTTATTAGCAATAGTGTCATACACAAACATATTGGTGTTATAGCCATTAAGTCTTATACCACTAAACCATACAGCAGCACCACCCTCGCCCTGCAACCCTTGTATTCCAATTTCACCCTCATCTCCACAATACCCCATATATCCTCTAGTACCTCTGTATCCTTTTTTACCTTGAATACCTTGAACACCTTGTATGCCCCTCAAGCCATTTACCCCTTGACAGCCTCTAATACCTTGTATACCCCCTCCACCTTGTATACCTTGTATACCAGTTATACCATCATTACCAGGCAATCCTTGACATCCTCTTACACCCTGCAAGCCTTTATAACCAGGTAAACCAGCCTTACCTTGCACACCTTGCAACCCACGATAACCTTGTTTACCTTGCAGACCCATACAGCCTTGAACGCCTTGAACGCCTTGTAAACCCTGTGTACCTTGTAAACCCTGTAATCCCTGTGTATTTTTATCACTCATTTTTAAAAAGTCATTTCTATATAAATAGTAATTTAATAAATGTCATAGTATTTATTATTATAAATAACAAATAAATTTAATTATGAAACAAGTTATAAAAATAACAGAAAAAGAATTAAGAGATTCTATTTTGAATATTCTAAATGAAGATGGTTATACAGGGTTACAACCAGCAATACAACAAGGTCAATATCTGCCAAACCAAGGTAATCAAACACAACCGCCTTACGCAACTACACCAAACCAACAAAAGGCTACACAACAGTCAATGGTTAATCCACAAGGTAAAGCATCTTACACGCCACCAACACAGCAACCACAGCAACAACCCCAACAAGCAACACAAACACAGCAGCAGCCAGAATTGCAACAAGGCGGTAACTCCAACGCAATGAATAGGCAAATGAGAAGGCTGCAAAGAAATATCCAAGACGCAACAAATTACTTAAACAATCCCAACGATTGGAAATCTGTTAACAATGCCTTTGACTCGCTCGGTAACTGTGCTAAATTCTTGTATCGTGCTATGGGTAATAACGTTCCAGTCAATGAAGCACAGCCTGTGGTCGCATCATATGTACAACTGTGTCAAAAGGCTATGGAAACAATACAGAATAAATTCAATGAGTACGCACAACAGCACGGCGTTCAGATTCAACAGCAACAGCAACAGCAACAACCACAATATGCACAGGACTGGCCAACAGCCGAAAAAGAAATTAATCAAGTGGTGAAAGGTAATTTCAACAACTGGCCAGCCCAAGTAAAACAGGCTGGATGGCCAGATGATAAAATTGCTGCATATAGACAATTGGCTAATAACAATGCAAGACAACAGAGACAGAAAAAACAGCAACAAGCACAACAACAGCCACAACAGCAACAACAAGCAATATCAGAAGCCATTGATAGAGTTGTTGATAAATACTTAAAATAATAAATAAAACATATAACAAAACATGAAGAAAACAATTAGGCTTTCAGAAAGCGAGTTGCATAATATAGTTAAAGAGACCGTTATGTCTGTGCTGAACGAAAATATCGACGAATTCGAGGATTGGAAAGCACAGATGTTACATTCCTATAAAGATGAGCCATTGAAAGGAACTTCTGATTATTACATTAACGGAAATAGATATTATATTGACGATAAATTAGCTAATAAAGCCAATAAAATGGCTCAATCCAAATATAATAATAAAGGTGTTTCAAATAATGGCATTGGTTATGAAAATGATATTAATGTTTCACCATCTCATGGAAAAATGAATAGTGCTGAATATGCTTATGATGATAACGGTACATTGACACAGGTTAATCACCGAGGAGATGTTGATATTGAAAAAGGTATTAGCGGATATTCTTCCAATAATAAACACACGTCAAAAGGTGTTCTCGGTATTGATTATGGATATCATGATTTAAAAATCAATACACCAGAAGCAAATGATTTCCAAACACAGGCTGGTAATGATATGATAGATTATTATAGCGGCAATTACGCCAATAGATTGAAACAGAAAGCATCGCAACTAGGAAACGCAAAAAGTGGTCAAGACTTTACCCCTAAACGTTTAAGAGAGGCCGTCGCCCGTGCCATCCGCAAATATCTTCGTTAAGCCACTCTATCACATAATGAACTAATAAGTTAAGCGGACTTTTAATTGAGTCCGCTTCATTTATTTTCAACTATTTACATAGTTTTTTAGACCAACATGTATATAGTTCCCTTTTATTTTAGACCAGTAATTGATTAACTTGGTATTGCTTGTATATTGTTAGCATATGCACTCCATCCAGATGCCGCTTTATATGCGTTAACCGAACCAGAAGGTACATATATTGTAGGACTCCCTATATTAGTTAATGTATTATTACCCAATACTGGTGGGGTTGCCGCTTTGCAAGTTATTTGTTCTAGATTATATATCCCATAAAAAGCAGTGTTTCCAATATTTTTAATTCCTGTACCAATAATAATTGACTCACACTGAATATCACAAAAAGCACCAACTCCGATAGTTTCAACGCTATCAGGTATATTTAAAGTATTAAAAATTAGTCTACCACCTAAATCATACATTGATAATGCGTAACTTCCTATTATTTCAACCGTATTAGGTATAACAGTATTTTTACAGCCTGATATTAATGTGTTAGTCGCTGTTTCGATAACCGCGTTACAATTATCACGACTGTCATAAATTGGATTATCTGGGCTAACACTTATTGTTGAAATTTTAGGACAGCCCACAACGGTCATATAAGTATAATTATTTACTGTTTTAGAAAGAAATAAAGAATTTAAATTATCACATGTAGTAACAATTTCATTACCGTCTGCTAAATTTCCTGATAAGGTTATACTTTCTAAATTATTGCAATAACTAATACTACTGCTGTCAATATAAGTCACTGTAATTGGTATGTTTAATTCTTTTATTAAACATCCCTCAAATACGTTGTACCCTATCTCTAGTAATCCATCAGGCAATTCTATTTCCTCCAATTCGTGACACCCAGTAAAACATCCATTGTATAATTTTTCAACAGTATAAGGTACTTTAAATTTTTTAATTTTATTAGTGTCATTCCAATCGCCGGTATCATCTAATCGTAATGATGTAAAACCGGCTGGCAATTCCACACTTTCTAAATCGTTGCACGAATGAAAAAATCCACTAGGATACTTATCATCTTCGAGATAATAAATACTGTTAATAATTGGGCTTGTAAAAGTTACTTTTTTTAAAGCACAATTACTAAATAAATTGTCGGTTTGAATTTTAGTTATTTTACGAGGAAAAGTTATCGTATCAATTTCTAAATCATGGAATATATTTTCTAAATGACCGTCATATCCCATTTTTCTTAACGGTCCTTCAAATTTTAATATACCTTTTCCGTTTGAGTATGTGTTTGTTGGTTTAGGATACCCAAATACATCTTCCCATTCCCACGCATTATCTACATCATCAGGTAATATTTTATTAAGTACATCTACATCAATCGGTAAATATCCCTCACTTTCGTTGTATGTATACCATATTTCGTCATCAGGTATACGTTCGTTTCTTCCGCAGAACGTAACGACATCGTATGTATCATTATACAGCGACAAATCCCTGTCTATAGTTGAATTAAACTTCTGCAAGTATTTCATACTTTTTTTTTTATTAATTATAATTATATATAAATATTAAACAATTTATAATTATATATAAATATTAAACAATACGAATCATGCTAACACTAAAAGAGAAAAAATATTACGATAAATTAAACTATATAGTTGAAAATGAATATAAAACTATAATGGAGGCAATGCAAGACTTTGACACTGAATATGAATTTCAGCAGTCAAACCCTGACGATTGGGATTTGAGCAACGCACAAGATTACAGAAATGCTCTTAGGTCAGATAACTACCAAATAGTTAAATCTGGTACATATCATTCTGGATGGAGAGTTGTAACAGCAATAAACGGTTTGCAAGCCTGGCAAAACAAAAAGGGTGAATTTCATGCCGCAAACAAAGACTTGGGATGGTTTACTACTTGTTATGAATTTAATGACGCTGGTGGTGCTACAATGTTTAGGAAAAAAAATATTGGTACTGCCAGTGGAATTAAAGACAATATATCATATTTAGTAAAGGCTGATAACACATATGAAAGAGACGAAAGCGGTGCTATCGAATACCATACAGATGTAAATGGCAACGAAACACAAACAAACAGATATGATACCCAAAAAATAAACCACGACAATACCTACACAAACGACTATCTAAAGAGAGACCCAGACAATAGATTTGACCCTAATAGACTGATAAGATACGCCGTTGATAAAGATAAAAAAGATTTCTTCAGACAGTTTGTAACAATATGGTCGAGATATTGGGAACAAAATAAAGCGGAATATGAAAAAAATACCGGTATTAAATATAACCAAAAAGGTATTGTCGGATATGACGAAGCAGACGAACAATATATTTTCGATATTAACAATGCCAGTGGTATATACCAATTAATTGTCAAATTGGATACTGGGCTTACACAAGGCTATATTAAATATAAAGATATTGATTGGGACAACTGGTACAGTAAATACGATAAAAAACAATATGGTCTTTACGAAAATGTTAGGTATACGGGAGACTATGAAAACAACTACGACTATGAAGTTTACGACGACAATGACGATTATGGCAATGACAATTACAATGATGAATACGAAGATGAAGACCAGAACAAAATACCTAACGGAACAGGATATATATTATTCGGTAATGATATAGAATATTCTGAACCAAATAACGAGGAAGAAAATAATGGCGAACAATCATCAGATACAAATGGTGCAACTATCATAACCGTATACTTCACAGACCCAAACAATCCAGACCAATCAATTTGGACTATCAACCCATCAACTAACGAATGGTTGAACCAAACTAATAACGCTAAGATAGGTACGGCAACAATTGAAAACAATCAGCAACAAATGTCGACCATATTCAAATTACAAAACTCGCAAGGAAACTTCTTTATGTTTACAGTAAACAGTAATCAACTACAGCCATCACAAGACGGTAAAAACGTCGCACAGAATATACCTATCTACTATGTGGCTAACAATTCACTATCATCACAGATAGGTACTGTTTCCATAGAATACAGCCTACCTAATAACACACCGAATATGTTCGCGGAAAGCATAGCAAGAAAAGTGATAGAAAATCTTCTTAAATGATATGAAACACAAATACAAGAAGCGGACTTTTGAGAGTCCGCTTCCTTTTTTTCCAAGTTTATATGTCAAATTAGATATTATTATTATTATTATCGACATTATGGTTGGACTTGTCATACAAAGCCATCTGTCCTAGTTCGTTCAAGGTCTTTTCATACTTCTTCTTAGCCATATCAACAAATGTCTGTGGATTAACATCTACACCGACACTGCTAGGCTTCCTCGTAAGACTTTCATTAATATACACAAACTTTTCACCTTCAACAGTGCCAACCATATACACAACTGAACTATATTCAAAAGTTTTGTATATGAATTTAAGTTCTTTAATCCTTGACAGATAGTTTTTCATAGTTTCCTCGTCGGCATCAGCCTTACGTAATGCAGTCAAACCACTATCACTTCCTCCAATACTTTTCAACAACGAATTAACTTCAGGGCTGTAAGGGCTTGAACTATTTTTTCCAAATCTTGTAAAAATATCATTGGCTTCTTGCTTGGAACACTCCTTTATAATATTACCGTCCTTACCAACAATAAAATAACTGGAAACCCTTCTCTTAAGAGGATTGCTATCATTTTGGTTCACCGCACTGAATATGTTTTGTGGCGTGTACATATGACCTTGTTTTTCAGGATTGTTACCACTATATATAGGCAAACCGTTAGGACCGTACTCTATTTTTTCGGTATATCCACCCTTATCCTTTATATCTTCCAATCCATATTCCTTACGAATATTGTTGGCTGCATCCTTGTACTTGCCATACGCGACACCCATTTCTTTTGCTGTGTTGAAGTTAAGCAAATATCGTGTAAACTTTATAACACCACCGACACCGTTTTCATACCCTAACTGTCTGCCAAACTCGTCATAATCATCAAAACTATTGGGACGGTTTGTCTTTGGGTTAATCTTTTTATACTTCGGCATATTCAGATTAGCACCACTAATATACCCAATAGAAACAAACTTATTGTTACCAGGCATATTTGTCATTAAGTCAATAAACTCATCAGGTGTCTTTAACACCCTCACACCAGTGATACCACTTTCCAAAACTGATTCATAAAGCGTAGTAGCACCATAATACCAGCCGCTTTCATTTAAAATGCTATTTTTAACCTTATCTAAAAAGTTTCCCATTATAGCAATATTTTATAATCAGTTATTTCAAATCCTCCGTCAGCACCGCCATAATTATCAATCAACTCCTCAATTTTTTCATTCAGTAGTTGTTCCAATTCTTCATTGTCATCATCATAACGGCTGACATATAAGAAAGCATTATATTGGATGATAATTTTATATCCACCATCTTGGTCAGGAATTACTTCCTTATTTTTATACTCATCCCAATTACTTAACTTGCTACCATCAACGTATATCTCTACTTCTGCTTCTACCTTACGGCAAACCAGAGTATCATAATCATCCGACGTAGCCATATCATCCCACTCATTTATTACACTCCTGATAACACGACCAATCTTCTCATTTAGCAAATCAGATTTACTACGCCTTGAACGAATCCCCATTTCATACATTACATCTTTCACCAAACGGTCAAAAACTTCCGCAATCTTCCTGTCTTCAATCTTGTCAGCCTCATCATAGTTCCCAAAACAAAAAGCATTGGATAACTTTGAACTGTCGTTACGACCTTTCCTTTTTTCCCTGGCATACCTGTTAACTTCTTCTGCCCCCTTTTCATCACTCTTTCCATATTCTTTTCTAGCCGATAAACGCCCTAGTATCTTCTGACCACTAAATGTGTCACCTAACTCGTTTAACTGTTTCATGTATTACTATAGTTTTCTCTCATTATAATTACTATTACTCAGGTATTGCCTGTATATTACTTGCAACATCACTCCAATATTGGGCACTCTTGTATGCGTTCACTGACCCAGAAGGTACATAAATGTTACATTCAGTTAAACTATAAAGAGTATATTGTCCTACCGTAGGAGGATTGGTTGCCCTTATTGTTAATGATATTAAATGTACAGATGTAAAACAATTATACACCTGGTCATCATTAAGCCCAATTTCAGTTATGCCTGTGCCAATATCTATTGTTTCTAGTGCTGAATATGAAAAAACAGCTGTACCAATTTTCGTAACACTGTTTGGGACTACTAAAGAAGTTATTCCAGAGTTATTAAAAGCATAATCACCAATCTCTGTTACAGTATTAGGAATAACAGTGTTTTTAAAACCAACCTTAAGGGTGTTAGTTGCCGTCTCAATAATAGCATTACAATTGTCCCTCGAATCAAAAGTATAGTTGCCTTCAGAAACTGTCACTTGACTGAAATCTGCTTGATTATTAGTATAACCTTCTGGGTCTAATCTCCAAATATCAATCATATCAGGTATTGACTTGAAGCTAGCCCCTATATATAATTTTTTGTTGTCCCATAAATCTTTATCCATCAAGTATTCATCATAAATTCCACCAAATCTCCACAAATGCGATATATTACTTATATCTGTTACTTCATCAGGTATCCTTAATTCTTCAAGATATTTGCAACCTACTATTAGTGAGGTCCATCCCGCAAGTACTTGTAAATGTTTAGGGAATTTAATTTTTCTTATTGAAGTATCGTAACCTTCAAATAGTGGGCTTTCAATAACATTTACGTTATCTGGGAATTCTATCTCATACATATTGTATATTTGACTACCGAAAATACCACTAGGAAAATAACGTATAGTGTTTGGAATTTTAATACTTGCTAACCTATTGTAATCTTGTGTATTAGATATACAATATGTAAAATGGCGAATAGGACCAGCACATTTTACAATACCCTTGCCGTTACTGTAAGTCTGTGATATAATTTCAACGACTTCAAGTGGGTCGCCAGTATTATAATCAAATAACCGCTCTCCATCATATGTTAATGCCTCTTCAAACATTATTATCTGCCCATCTGTGGACGTATACCAGAACTCGTCAGGCGGGGGTGTTACCTCATCGTTCAATTCAACGCCATCGGAAGAATCATAAGACAAAACTTTATCAAACTTAAAAGCCTCGTTATCAGAACTACTACTACTGCTATTAAGGTTTTTTAGGTATCTCATTTGTATCTGTATTTTTGTTTTATTTATATAAAATAAATATGTTCTAAAATTTATTAGAGTCATTAAAATTCAGGGACTATATATCTGTTGACCTGAACAGCAACATAAACCACTGAAAATAAAGGAAGCGGACTCGTTTAAAGCCCGCTTCGCGATTTTAACACTAAATTATTATTGTATTGCTTGAATTTGTGATGCTTTATTGCTCCAATTTTTAAGATATTGCATATATTCTTGAAGCAATGGTACTCCATCTATTTGCTGCCTTGTACGTGTCGACGGAGGCTGTTGGTACGTATATCAGACATTCGTTGGTGTTATCGAATGCACTTACATTTGATAACGTAGGAGGCGTTGTCGGTTCACATATTATCGATGTTAATCCTGTGCAACCATTGAAAGCGGAAGCACCTATGCTTGTCACACCACTAGGTATTGTGACTGACGTTAGGTCTGTGCAATCCCTGAAAACGCTAGCGCTTATGCTTTTCACGCCGCTAGGTATTGTGACTGACGTTAGGTCTGTGCAATTTTGGAAAGCGTAAGTACCTATGCTTGTCACAGTGTTAGGTATGGTGACTGACGTTAATCCTGTGCAACCATAGAAAGCGTAAGTACTTATACTTTTCACGCCGCTAGGTATAGTGACTGTCGTTAATCCTGTGCAATTCCTGAAAATGCTAGGGCTTATGCTTGTCAGAGTGTTAGGTATAGTGACTGACGTTAATCCTATGCAACCATAGAAAGCACTACTACCTATGCTTGTCACACCACTAGGTATCGTTACGGACGTTAGGTTTGTACAACTTTGGAAAACTTGATTGCCGATGGTCGTCACACCACTAGGTATCGTTACGGACGTTAGGTTTGTGCAACCATAGAAAGTGGCATTGTTTATGCTTGTCACGTTGTCTGATATTGTTACGGACGTTAGACCTGTGCAACCAAAGAAAGCTTGGCCACCAATGTTTGTCACACTGTTTGGTATCGTTACGGATGTTAGGCTTGTACAACCTTCGAAAGCATAATCTCCAATACTTGTCACACCGTTAGGTATCGTTACAGACGTTAGACCTGTGCAACTACCGAAAGCATATTGACTGATACTCGTAACGCTGTCAGGTATTGTGACACTTCCAGTGATAGTCGAAGGAGCACCGACGAGTGTTGTTTTCGTGTTGTCGGTGTAGACAAGACCGTCTTCAATATATCCATTGACACACTTTGCTCCCCACGGGCTTCCGGTTGCAGAACCGTTGTAATTGATGTTTAGAACATTAGTGAAAGCACCAACATTGAAAGCACCACTACCTATGGTTGTCACACTGCTAGGTATCGTTACGGATGTTAATCCTATGCAATCATAGAAAGCACTATCACCTATGGTTGTCACACTGCTAGGTATCGTTACGGATGTTAATCCTGTGCAAGCATAGAAAGCACTATCACCTATGCTTGTCACACTGCTAGGTATCGTTATGTTTCCAGTGATAGTCGAAGGAGCACCGACGAGTGTTGTTTTCGTGTTGTCGGTGTAGACAAGACCGTCTTCAATATATCCATTGACACACTTTGCTCCCCACGGGCTTCCGGTTGCAGAACCGTTGTAATTGATGTTTGAA